>OIWO01002000.1_pt1 | contig 14701 bp, 8 predicted proteins | sample 1587641 | NCBI WGS metagenome assembly OIWO01 (sample SAMEA3888924, study PRJEB22519) | human gut metagenome | biome: human gut; feature: human-associated habitat; material: faeces | place: Denmark | collected 2010
AAGTAAAACCACTTTTTTCTGCCAACGGATGCTATTAGAGGGTTCCAGGTAGATCGGCTCCATTTCAGAAAAGTCATTATGTCCCGGACCGGTTTTGTGCTGGATATATCCGGTCAATGTCTTTTCGTTGGTGAAACGGGCGGCAATACGGGTGGAATTAGTCAGGTTTCCTCCTCCGTTGTCGCGTACATCAATGATTAATCCGTTGCAGAGCTTCAAATAATCGAGTACATGGTCTAAATTACCGTCTCCAACTCCGGCACTAAAACTTTCGTAGCGGATATAACCTATATTATTATCGAATATTTTATATTTCAAACCAGCAGATGTACGATAACCGGAACTGGCACTTCCCAAATAGTAATTGTATAAGATATCCTCTCTATAGTTCCAAGGATATCCTTGATACCAGGCATCGTAATATGAGATACGACTGGAGGAGGAGAGGTTGACGTGCCCGTCTTTCAACTCATATAGCATTTGACTTAGTATATCAAACAGGTCGTCATCCGAAATTCCGGGTTTCACCAGTTTTCCATACTTGTCGTGAACAGCGTCCCAATCAATGCCTTTCTCTTCCAGAAAACAATACCGTTCATCAATAATCTTCCATAGTTGCTCGAAGTTTCCTACAGGATCATTGGCATATTCCTCTTCCCTGATACATCCGGTCACTACCGGAAGACAACAGAGCAGCCAAAGCATTTGTCTAATATTATTTCTCATTCTTAATCTTGTATTAACTCTCAACTCTCAATTTTCAACTCTCAACTTAATAAGCTCTTACCGATGACGGTAGAACACTGGCTCCTTTTTTGTTTCGGATGCGGTATAATTCTTTCACAAAGCCTACCATAAACACATGTGAGTAGGTGTGCGTCTTGATATTGTTTACATTGGACTGCTGCAAATCCGCCAGATAGCTGAAACGCATTTTAGTATATCCTATAGGAAAGTCGACGGAAAGCATTTGCCGTAGCGAAGGCTGGTTATGTAAAGAAGTGAATTTGATGACTCCTCCGGCATTTCCCAGTGAGAAAATCTCATAATAAGATTGTCCGTAATGGGGGGAAAACATGACTCCCATTACCGGCAAATTCACTTGATAGCGCAATACTACCGGATAACGTTTGATTTTCAGATGCCAGATAGCCATTCCCGATGCATCCAGATTGATATATGCTCGTGCCGAAGCCGGGTTGTTTGTGTTCCGAAGATTGTAGACAAAACCTCCGTTGGCGTCTAGCAATCCTCCTGCCAACAGTTTGAAGTTCTCTGTCAGACGGAACTGATAATGGAGCCCGTAGTTCCAGTTAACCAATCCGGAAAATGTATTGTTGTTGTCGGCTCGGTTGTGCGTATAGCCTATATCCGCCTGAAAGAAATTCTGTACAGACACATTCCCGTCAAAAAGCTTGGTCATACGGATTGTTTCGCGGGAAACACGGAAATCGATTCCTTTGTATTCCTGAGGCGAAAGATAAGTATCAAACACGTTCGTGAATCCGACACCGTACATCGTAGCACGTGTTACATAACGATGAATCAGCAGACTGTCTGCCTGCGCTTGTAATCTTGTGCAAAGGGCGAACAGGATGCATCCTGCCAGCCCTAGATATAGTATTTTTTTCTTCATCAGAATAACTTCATCTGCCCCGTGATCTCATCAATAATATCGCTCTCGCTTTTGTCGCTATCCGGATCCAAGTTTTCCGGTTCTTCTTCCGGCTCCTCCTGAGTTTCTTGTACAGGCTCGGGGAAGCGGGTAGGTTCCAGCTCGTTAATAGTTTCCACTGCGTAGGTGGTGATACGTTTGCCTTTCGCTTTGAAACCTTTGACTGCGATAAATTCTTCGGCTTCAATCTCCAGCGGATCACGGAAGCTATCGTGTCCTCCGAATATAACTTCCAGGCGCGGATAGTACTCGTCCGTCAGCAGAATAAGGCGATTGTTCTTATTCTCTCCCAGATAGTTCTGCTTGCGGTTGGAACCTTCAAAGCAGAAACGTTTCAAATATGGATAATTCTGTTGGTCTGCATCATATAGTGCGGCGGTCCATACCTTGTTGGGATCGAACTTCTCGACAATACTTACATTATCTTCGTAATGGTTGCTCAGGTCGAAGTTGCTGGTATAGAAGTCACCGTTGTTCAAGACAACCAATATGGTATCCTCGCTTTGGAATTCTCCGAGATATTCTCCCCTTCCGTCGTAGTTGAGGCGAAGTATATCCCGATCAAACCAGACTTTACGTCCTCCGAGAGTAGAACCGCCTCTCTGTTTCAAGGCGATCTTATGCACCGGGAGCCGGGTGAGGATAATGCCTCGTGCCTGTCTTCCTTTGATACCTACTTCGCTAAAGTCCTGTTCAAAGATAATACGGCGGACACGCGGGTTCGGTTTCAGTGTCACCTTGATGATTTCGGCCTCCCCGTTCGGATTGGCGCTGAAATAAGTGATACGTGAGTCCGGAGTTCCTTGAGTGACATCGTATTCACGGTCGCGGACAACGGAGGTTACAGCGAAGCGTTTGACATACGTTGTCCCTTCTTTTCCGTCACGGTAGGCCACGTTGTAAATCGTGCGCTTGTCGTTCTTCTTGAATACATTGACATAGAGCACGTTTTTACCGACAAACTTCTTATCGGCGACGGGAGTAACAATATATTTACCGTCGCGGAAGAAGATGATAACGTCGTCAATATCCGAACAGCATGCCACGAATTCATCTTTCTTCAAACTTGTTCCGATGAATCCTTCTTCACGGTTGATATAAAGTTTTTCGTTCGCTTCCACTACTTTGGCAGCTTCGATGGTGTCGAAGTTCCGGAGTTCCGTGCGGCGCGGGAAATTCTTGCCGTATTTGTTCTTCAGCATTTGATACCAGTTGACGGTATAATCTACGATGTGAGCCAGATGGTTATCAATCTCGGCAATTTCCTCTTTCATCTTGGCGATCAGTTCATCCGCCTTGTCTGAATTGAATTTCAGGATACGTCCCATTTTGATTTCCATCAGCTTGAGGATATCCTCTTTGGTCACTTCACGGATAAACTGCGGATAGTAAGGTGTCAGACGCTTGTCGATATGTTCGCAGGCTGCATCCATGTCTTTGGACTGCTCGAACTCTTTGTCTTTATAGATACGCTCTTCGATGAATATTTTTTCGAGTGAGGCGAAATGCAATGCTTCCAGTATTTCGCCTTTCTTGATTTCCAGTTCCTGCTTCAGTAAATCCAACGTGTTGTCTGCCGACTTTTTCAGTACTTTACTGATGGTTAGGAAATGTGGCTTGCTGTCATCAATGACACAACAGTTGGGGGAAATGCTTACTTCGCAATCAGTGAATGCATACAGTGCATCGATAGTCCTGTCCGAAGAAGTGCCGGGCGCAAGATGTACCAGTATCTCTACGTTGGCAGCCGTGTTGTCGTCTACCTTACGGATTTTGATCTTTCCTTTATCAACAGCTTTCAAGATAGAGTCGATCACTGTCGAAGTCGTCTTTCCGTATGGAATTTCTGTGATAGCAAGTGTTTTATTATCAATCTTAGTGATCTTGGCACGTACTTTCACCGCTCCGCCGCGTTCTCCGTCGTTGTATTTGGCTACGTCGATAGAACCTCCTGTCTGGAAATCAGGATACAATTGGAATTCCTCTCCACGCAGATAACTGATGGAGGCATCGCAAAGTTCGTTGAAGTTATGCGGTAGAATTTTGGAAGAAAGTCCCACGGCGATACCTTCCACACCTTGTGCCAGCAATAACGGGAATTTCACGGGAAGAGTGACCGGTTCTTTGTTTCGTCCGTCGTAAGAAAGTTTCCATTCAGTTGTTTTAGGATTGAAGACAACGTCCAGCGCAAACTTGGACAAGCGTGCTTCTATATAACGGGGAGCAGCGGCGCCGTCTCCGGTAAGGATATTACCCCAGTTACCCTGACAATCAATCAACAGGTCTTTCTGTCCCAACTGTACCAGGGCATCTCCGATAGAGGCATCACCGTGAGGGTGGAACTGCATGGTGTGTCCCACAATATTTGCCACTTTGTTATACCGCCCGTCATCCAGACGTTTCATAGAATGCAGGATACGACGTTGCACAGGCTTTAAACCGTCATTGATGTGAGGTACGGCACGTTCCAGAATAACGTATGAAGCATAGTCCAGAAACCAATTCTGGTACATGCCTGTTAACTGATGTTTTACGCTTTCGTCCCGCGCGTCCGCTGGTTTGTAGTCTGAATGTTCTTCCGTTATCTCGTTGATTTCGTCACTCATATATCAATCTTCGCTTTGCTTTAACAACAAATTATCTTCCTGAACATCAAAAAAGGGGATGTCCACGCAAAAATACGAAATAAATTCATATGAGGACGAAAAGAACTCACGTTTTTTATGATACTGACAGTTCTGTTAATCCTTTGATCTCACATTCCACACCAATAAAGCGAAAAAAACGGAAAGTAATGCTGCTCCGATCCAAAAAATATTGATGTAAGAAAAATCATAGATTTCTTTACCATCAACGATGCTTTTGTGCCCTTCAATGAGAACTCCGCTCATTATATCTTGTATACCTGCTCCGATGTAACTGGCAATGCCTACAATACCTAACGCTGCACCAGAAGCGTTCCGGGGAGCAATGTCGACAGCCATTAATCCACCCAAAAAACAGAGAAGTACTCCGATAGCGGTTCCGAATAGTACCATGGATAATGCGTCTATCCAGAAGTGGACGCCCGGGACTAGTAGAAACAGGCATAGTGCTGCTACATTCATCAAACCGAAGATAAGCGCAGGAGCATTTCTACGTCCATTGAAAAACTTGTCGGAGATTACCCCGGAAAACATCGTACCAATAATTCCACAAACCGAACTGATGGAGATGATAAAACTGGCATCTAACGTAGAATACCCTTTCTGGGCTTCCAGATAAAAGACTCCCCAACTGTTCACTGCATATCGGCTGACATACATCAACGCACTTGCGATGGCAAGTATCCAAATTGCCGGCATCATTAACGCCTGTTTTTGTGCCTTGTTGAAGTCAGCTTTATCATCGGTTTCATCTTTTATTTGTGGATGATTAACTGCTGACAGTCCTTCACTTTCGGGAGAGTCGTGGAAAAAGTTCCAGACAATTAAAACTCCGATTATTCCAATACTACCGGCTCCTATGAAACCATATCTCCACCCTAAAACGCTCACAATGGAAGCGACAATGATGAAAGTCATAGCCTCTCCGATATTGTGACTTGCCGACCAAAAACCGTAGAACGACCCTCGTTTCTTGTCCTCAAACCAACGGGATAGTCCGACTACACAGGAAGCTGCTCCCATTGACTGAAACCAGCCGCTGATTCCCCATAGTACGGCAAATAGAATAAAAGAATGAGTGAACCCTAAACATAAGTTAGCCAAAGCGGTAATCAGTAATCCGGTGGACATGAAGCGTCTGATATTACTGCGGTCTGCTAGAAATCCATTGGTGAATTTTCCGATGGCATATGTGAAAAACAGCACGGCACCAATGATACCGAGTTCGGTTTCTGAAAATATACCTTCTTCGACAATCGGCTTTTTTACTACATTCAGACTAAGTCGGCAAACGTAATAAATACCGTATCCGGCAGTTGCGGAAAAAAAGGTTGCCCATTGTAGCTTTTTGAGCTTCTTCTTGTTCTCTTTAAGAACTGGTGCAGGAGTACTGATTTGATAGAATTTGATAAGTTGTTTTAACATGGTAATTAGTGTTTGTTGCTTTAAAAAAAAGCAATAGTGATAGTAAGGTGTATCGGGGATTACCGATACACCTTACTGATAAAAATATAAATTGTGGATTAATTAGTAACTTAAGCCGTCTTCCCAACCCGGATTTTGGGTCAGAATGCCTTGTGTCAATACGCGTTGATCGGCAGGAATTGGCCATAAATAGTCTCTTTCCTCTTTCCAGTCATTGCCATAAGTAACTTTAGGAAATCCGATAATATAGCCGGATGTACCATTGGAGAGGTAAATATCCTTATCCAGTTTCTTTTTATTATCACATTGCGAAGTAGCTGTGGTTTCGTAGATTTCCAAATCAGGTTTTCCGTCTCCATCCATGTCATACGTTCCTACTCCAGGAATATAGATGCCGTAGTAAGGAATGTACTGATTGAACATTTGTTTTCCTTCTTTCCATCGGAACAAATCCCATTGTCTCAAGCCTTCCATAACTAATTCAATGGTACGTTCGCGACGTATTTCGAGAATGACTCCTTTGTTCGCTCCCTGCTCAACGTTCGGATAGCAGGTACCCAAATACGGATCAGGATTGTTGTTGGCGTCTGTAAGAATCAAATCCGGCATTTTTGCCCGTTCACGAATTTTATTGATAGAGATATCCAGATCTTCTTGTTTAAGAGTTCCTAATTCTGCTTTAGCCTCGGCATAATTCAGGTACACTTCTGCGGCTCGCATCAGTGGCCAGTCGGAGGTACTTTTGGCGGCTCCGTCATGGTCTTTCGTTCCTACGAATTTGATAGGTCTGTATCCGCAGTAGGCAGTTAAATCATTAGCAGTAACGGTGGTTTCTCCTTTCTGGATATAGTTCGGGCAAAGTACAGTTTGTTGTAAGCGTGGATCACGGTCTTTTACCTCTTCCGTATAGAACATAGTTTCATATCCTTGTTTATCTGTGAAACGCGTTCCGTCAGTCATCAGGTAGTGATTCATAAACCGGCGGGTGAAGCCCATCTGCAGATTGGCGATGCTGAATTGTACGGAATGTGATAATTGTAGACCTTCGAAGTTATAAGCTCTTGCCAGTACAACTTCTGTTGTTTTGGCATTGTCCGCACAGAACATATCTCTGTAAGGTTCTGTTCCTTCTTTATACAGACTGAAGCCGCTTTCATCAATAAACTGCTTGGCAGTGCTTGCTGCAATTTCCAGATATTTCTCATAATTGTCCAGTCCGTGGTATTTCCGATAAGTTCCTTCATAGAGTGCAGCTTGACTGGCAAATGCCAGTGCTGCCCATTTAGTGACTCTTGTATTCCGAGTGTCTGTGCTTTTAGTTGGTAAGCTGGTGGCGGCATCTTCGAAATCTTTGAGGACCCGATCCATCACAAATTCGCGTGAATCTCTGGCTTTAGCCAGTAATTCCTGATCTTCCGAACCTAATACCTGATCATACCAGGGCACGTCTCCATAACGACGTACCTTTACGAAATAGAAATAAGCTCTGAAGAACTGTGCCACACCGTTATATTGGCTGCGGGCGGTTTCATCATCACAATTGGAGGAATGTTGCAGAAAATAATTGATGTGACGGAGTTTGCTCCATGACCATCCGGTTTCGCTAGCAGCCGAACGGGTACCTTCAATCACCTGTCCCATGCCTTTGTCAATCATATCGTCTGCATTTGTACCGGCTGAAGCGTCCGGTTCATCCAGCAAAGTATAAAATTGATTGGTCCATAACTCCAGGTCGGATTTATTTTGAAAGTAATTCTCCGGTGTCACTGCATTTTCCGGTAGGAGTGTCAGGTCGCAACTACTGAACAGGGTTGTCACCATTCCCAGGATAATTATTTTGTTGATAGCTTTCATACTATATCTGATTAATCATTAATTAAAAAGTAATATCTACTCCAACAGTATAAACACGTGGATAAGCATATCCCGAACCTGTGTTGGATGAGTAAGTGCTACTAGAGATAGCCAATTCCGGATCAATGGTTTTATTATGCTTCTTCAGAGGCGACCAATAATATAGATTCTCTCCTGAAACATAAACACGGACTTTTTCGAAAAAACGCTTGTTGATGGGCAGGGTATATCCGATAGAGAGGTTCTTGAAACGCAGATAAGCAATGTTCTGTATATATCGGTCATTGACTGTTCCGAGTGAACCTCCGGAGTAGGATTGATAACCTCTGATGCGTGGGAAGAAGGCATTTCTGTTGTCTTCTGTCCAACAGTCTTCCGGGAATGACTTTTCTATAAATGAGGTAGAAGGGAAAGAGTAGGGGCCCCAGAAAGAATTCGCTCCTTGTGAACTGGAACTGGAGGACGGATACCAGTCTCTTTTACCGATCCCTTGAAAGAAAGCAGATACGTCAAAACCATTCCAGCTTGCATCCAGGCGGAAAGAATAGTTGTATCTTGGAGTCGTATTTCCGATGATCCGTTTGTCGCCCGGGTCATCTACGGTTCCTGCTCCTGCTCCGATCACGTTGTCTCCATTCAAGTCGGCAAAGCGTACATCACCGGCACGTAGATAACCGTCTACTTTACTACTGTAAACACGTCCGTTCACGGCTTTGTCATTAATCTTTGCCTGATATTCCGCAGCTTCTTTGTCTGTTTTAAACAATCCGTCTACATGGTATCCCCAGATTTCTCCCATTTTCTTTCCTACATAGTGGTCGGAAATCAGTTTGTCCGGGTTGTTGTATTTGGTGATTGTGCGCTGGTAATCTCCCAAGGTAGCTTGTATCCCATATCGGAAAGGCTTGTTGGCTACTTTGAACGAATCGTTCCATGAAACAGATAATTCCCATCCGTTTGTCCGTAAGTCAGCGCAATTGGCTTTTGGGGTAGAAGCACCGTATACATCCGGTAAAGTCAATGAGGTGGTCAGCATATCCGTTGTTTTACGGACGTAATAGTCGGCACTCATACTTAGACGGTTTCTAAGGAATGACATATCCAATCCGACATTGTATGTTGTAACAGTTTCCCAGGTCAGCCCGGAAGAGATTGGATTGGAAATTTTCGCATAGTATGCTTTTCCTTCTCCATCAAAGGTATAACTGAATTGGTTATCGGAAGTGATTGTTTGCAGATAAGCGTAATAATCTACTTGTTGGTTACCCAGACTGCCGACAGAAGCACGTAATTTTAAACTGCTCCACCAGTCACTTACAGGTTTGAAGAAGTTTTCTTCAGAAATTCTCCACCCTGCTGATACCGAGGGGAATATTCCCCATCTGTCTCCTTCTGCAAATCGGGAAGAACCATCAGCACGGCAGGATACCTCAAGCAAGTATTTGCCCATGTAGTCATAGTTGATACGCCCAAAGAAACCAAGAGTCTTATAGGCACTGATATCTTGTGATACGGTAAGCACACTTTCGGGTGTTACTGCCGAAAAGGAGTCGAGGTTATCATTGGACAAGTTGGTCATGGAAGTATCTTTGTTGACATTACGGTAAGTCTCATACTGACTACCTGCCACCACTTTAAGATTATGTTTCTTTGCCCATGAATGTTCAAAAGTAGCATAGTAATTCAGCATATGAGTGACGGGGAAAGATTCGTCTTCTTCATAGTTGTTAAAGATACTTCCGGAAGTGAATGTCTGTGTCACTCCCTGACTACGTGAATATTCAAATGAGTTGTTGCGATAGCGATACAGCTGTTTTCTTTGCTGATAACTGTAATTGGCAGTCAAAGTCAATCCTTCCAGTAAAGTAATATCAATCTGGTTGACTACAGACAAGAGTGTTCTGGATTTGGTGTTATGCCCTCTTTGAGATGTCAGATAGCCACCGTCGCCGGCTCCGAGAGGGGAGTTGGCATAAAGTTGGTTTGTATATTGCACAATTGTTCCGTCAGGATTGAAAGGCACGAATGACGGACTGATATTCGATTCCAGACGAGCAATGGTCATTGCATAATTGGAAGTTCCGTTATATCTGTAATTGTTGTTGTCCAATCCGATATTTGTCGACCATTTTATCCATTTATTCAGTTGGGCATCCATCTTGGCACGGAATGAGTAATCTTTATAGAGGTCTTTATCAATGTTGAACATACCATACTGCTGATAGTAGCGTCCACTGATATAATAATTCACCTTCTCGCCACCTCCGGTGATGGAAATGTTATGTTCCATCTGTGGGCGGGTGCGATTGTAGAAGTGTCCATACCAATCTGTATTTCCATAATAATAGTACTTCCCGTCTTCTCCGATTTCTACCCAGGGGCGTTCAGGATTCTCAGTCATATCATTCCTGCGGTCGTAGAGCTTCTGGAGTTCTTCATCTTCATACAAATACATATTCACACCATTGTATGCATGGTAGAACTTGTTGGCGAAAGTTACATAATCATACCCGGTACGGATAAAATCAGTGGAAGTCGTATTCTGTGTCCATCCGAAACGACCGTTATAGGAAATTTTGGCTTTTCCTTTTGTTGCGGCACTTCCCGATTTAGTGGTAATAAGTACCACACCAGCCGATGCTTTTGCTCCATAAATGGCACACGAAGATGCATCTTTCAATACAGAAATCGATTCGATATCATTTGCATTGACTTGATTTAGCGGTACTTCTACGCCATCACACAATACTAACGGCGTGCCACCGTTGACAGAGATACCTCCACGAATGTTTAATGAATACCCTGACTCGGGCGAACCTGTACCAAAAGTAAGATTTACAGATGGATCGGCTCCCTGCAATGCATTGGCAGCAGACACTACCGGGCGGTTGTTCAGGTCTTTACTAGAGATGGTGGAAACGGCACCTGTCAGGTTACTTCTGCGTTGACTACCGTAGCCTACTACGACTACCTCGTCAATCATCAGGCTGGAAGGAATCAGGCGGATGGTCTTGGTCTGATTGTCTTTTACATTGACTGTTGCCATTTCATAACCTACGTACGAAATTTCGATTGTTGAGGGTATGAAAGCTTCTAAAGAAAACTTTCCATCCAGATCGGTAATTGCTCCTTGTGCGGTTTCTTTGTTCATCACTGAAGCGCCTATAACAGGATTACCTTCTTCGTCATAAACAATACCGGTAATCGTCTGTTTCTTTTTCTCACCGGGCTTTTGCTGACTGGTATCTGACTTTTTACTGATAATGATACTATGCCCGTTGATGGCGTAGCTAACATTCTGTCCCACAAAAATCTGATCCAAAACGGCCTTAATAGGCGCATTAGTGGCATTGACTGACACTTTTTTACTCATGTTGATCTCTGCGGATTTGATCACAACAGAATAATTTTTGGTCTTATGTAAAGCTTCTATTGCTTCTTTTACAGTAACATTCTTTAATTGTAAGGTTATGTCTTGTGCTAGAATGGGTTGAGAGAAAAATATCATCACACAAGCAAACCAGATCGTTGATATATATTTTTTATAAATATTAGTTTGCTTCATATCAGGTTATACTACTGCTAATTTTATGGAGCTGCAGAAGTAATCAAGATTACTCCCTGACTCCGGGTTATGGACATTTGTCCGTCTGTATTGAGATTGGATAAAATCTCATCGAGAGTTTCCCCGTTAGTGAAGTAAGCAATGTAAGTGCTGTCACCTAGCTTTTGATCTAATATGATGATTCTGGTATCGAAATAATATTCCAGTTCCTTCACAATATCATTAAGGGGAAGATTACTGAAATAGAATCCTTCGTTTTTGGCCGGACACTTGTACAGATTGGCAAGGAATGTATCGCGGACAATCTTCTGTGAAGTTCGGTTATACTGAATCATTTCTCCTTTCTTCAAAATCTCATTAGGATGAGTTGGAGTTTTGAACAGTACCGAACCTTCTACGAGCGCGACTTCTACTGTCTCGATATTCTCGTAGGCACGGAGATTGAACTTTGTACCCAGCACCTGCACATGGACGTCACCAGCAGAAATGATAAAAGGCTTGTCCGGATCCTTTGCCACATCGGCAAAGAGTTCTCCACTGACAAAGATTTCTCTTTTATTTTCTGTGAAATCGGAAGGGTAAATTACTCGCGTGCCTGAATTGACATGGAGCGTCGTTCCATCCGAAAGAGTGAGTGTCTGATGCATACCGTGTGGTACGGTGATATCATTCCAGTGTGTATTTGCCTTCTTGTCAAGAAGTAAATATCCGGCTAAAAATAAGAGTGGTATAAAAAGGACGGCTGCCACACGCTGCATCCAGCGGATTGAACGCTGAAGTCCCGGGCGTGGTGTGCGGACCTGTTGGGGTTGAGTTGCTTTTTGAAATTTCTCAAAAGCTTTTTGAGATAACTCATGATTCTCCATTTGAATTTCAGAGATAATCTCACGGAAACTCTGGTCCACTAGGCTATTGTCATTTTCTGTCAACCACTTTTGGATTTCTATTTCTTCCTCGTGAGAACACTTATCATAGAAATAATCTTTTAATATGTCATTAGTTATCTTCATAGCGTATTTGTTTAAAGTACAAAAATGCATTTTTTTTCTTTATCAATGAGTATATTATGTTGATTATTTCTGAATAAGATATTCTATTTGGGATAGATTTGTATTTTTAATCTGATCTCATATTCATAAGCACTTGTTTTTATTTAGTATTTCGATTATTTTTTTCTCTAAATTCTTAGCCCAAAAGTAGTAGCCGAGGTCAGACGGATGGGTTCCGTCGGTACAGGTATCCCTGTTTTCGGGAGATGGCAACGGATTGCCTATCAGGTAGATATTCGGATATTTCCGGATGATCTCTTTCATAAGAGTTTCTACTATTTCCAGTTTGTCACTCTCCCTGGCTCGAATCAAGGTGTTAAATGCTTCATTGCCCCGTTGAATAGTTTGTACGAATATCAGAGGAGTCTTAGGGTGTTTGGCTACAATGATATCTACAAATGCTTGTAAACGTTCCTTGATTTGCATTGCGTCGGGGTTGGAAAACACATCAAATACAAAAGCATCGGCTTCGGTGGCTGCTATCACTTCCGCAAAATAAGACTGAAGTTTGGCATTGCCACTGAATCCTAAATTGCAGACATGTAAGTTTGTATTACGCTCTATTTGCAGCGGATAACTCATCCCCGGACGACTTGCTCCAATACCTTGCGTAAAACTGGAACCGAAGAATACGACTTTTTGCCCAAAAGGATTCGGGATCGTTTCGATTGAAGATCCCGGCTGAATGCCTATCTTCAGAGATTCGAGTTCGCTGTACATCGGCAGGTAAAGCAGACATTCTTTTTCCTTTGGCTCCATACCATACATCAGTGTGAATGCTTCGTTCCGTTTAGCAGGAGCTAGCGAATTGGCATATATCCATTCATTATTCTGTCTGATATAGAGGTCGAAGCCGGCAGCTGCTATTCCTGTTACATTATCTTTCCTGTATTCCCATTTATACGAGGGAAGCAGGTCAATCTGGGGTGAGTTGGTCCTGAAAACAACCGCTAATCCTGCTGAACATCTGGCTTGCTGGTTTTCTGATTTTGAAAATCCCTTGAAAGCTACCGTATCTATACGGTGATATAGATGTGGGGTAGGCAAGGCTTTTCCTACAAGGGTCAGTTGGGAGGCATCTACATAGCGGATGTCTTTTATACTTTGTCCCCATAGGATAGTCGGTGCCAAAAGCGAAGCCAAAAGGAGCAATCTGAAATTTCTCATGTTTTCTTATCTGGTAAATAGAATAATTACTTTCGGGGATTAATTGTGCCGTCCGATTTTCTTCAGGTAGCTGATTAATAACTCCGGTCGGTCGGTTTGTATGATGGATGTGCCGAGATCTAATACCTTTTGGTAAACTTCTGCCCCATGTTCAAAAGCATAGTCATCGTACATACCTGCTTCTTCACCTCCGCAGAGTGAGGCCCAAAGAGTATTTACCCAGATTTTAGAACCTTGTGCAAGTATATCCTTCATGCATTTTTTTACTTCCGAAGTTTCTTGCTGCCAGCATACTTCATATGCTAGAGGAATGATTTTCTTGTCCATATATTGACGGAACAAATCTTGTCCGCTTGGTTTGTTGATATCAATAATGGGCATGTACATCATGGCGTGTTTATACTTCTTAGCTTGTGCATCTACAAAATCAACCGACTTTTTACCTTTAATCAAGATTTGTTCTGTGACTCCCAATTCTTCTGTGATAGCCATTACCAAATCATAATATTGGTACCCTTGGTCTATGTTAACCACTATACGGTCTTTGCAGACGGCCAATGCTTCTTTTAAGGTCGGCATCTTGTATTTAGTGGGGCAGTTATGACCTGTTTTCAGGAAACAGCTTTTGATATAGTCGTAAGTTACGTCGCTGACTCTGCCTTTTCCTGTGGTAGTCCGGTCGATAGTACCGTCGTGACAAAGGACAAGTACACTGTCTGCTGTTAGTTTCAGGTCTAGTTCCATGACATCAACTCCCATGCGGATAATCGATTCGATGGCAGGGATGGAGTTCTCCGGATAATCCCGCCAGTCTCCCCGGTGGGATACTACCACTACATAGTCTGTTTTCGGATTGTGAATGGCTTCTACTATCTTTTGCGCATGTGTCTTGTCCGGAGCGACAGGAGTGACTGCAAAAGTGCCTAGAGTCAGCAACAGAAGAAGTCCGGTGAATAAGATTCTTTTTTTCATATTCATATCATTTTAAGGATTAATTTTTTTTGAATAAAAGAGGACGAAGTACAAGATGCTGAAGATCGTAAGCTGTGATGATCACATGACCTTCATCAAAATTGTTTTCGAATATTACAGTAAGGGTATGAGTCTCTTTGTCGATTGTTGCTTTTACGTTCACCGCTTGGGCAATAGTGACTAATGCTTCTTCTGCAGATGCTCCCGTTACTTCATATTCAATTTTTAGGGGACTGGAAAGATCGGTTATTTTTGTAACAGCATTTGCTTTTAACCTGAGATTCAGAGAACTGAACACTTCCAGTGTGAGTGTTTCCCCATTACCCAATGTGATTTTGAGATATCCCTC
>OIWO01002004.1_pt1 | contig 14660 bp, 10 predicted proteins | sample 1587641 | NCBI WGS metagenome assembly OIWO01 (sample SAMEA3888924, study PRJEB22519) | human gut metagenome | biome: human gut; feature: human-associated habitat; material: faeces | place: Denmark | collected 2010
ATCCCCCTAAAGCAGTTTGGTTATTTACCTTGTCTGCTTTAGGGGGATCATATCAAAAGCCCCCGGCTCTTTTCTTATGCAGGAGAGGTATGAGATTATAGTCCCCATCCCTTACGATCTCCTCAATCAGGCAGATCATTCCGAAGGACACGGTGCGCCATGCCCACCGTGACCTCATTGAAATGAAGCACACCCACGCCGACGAAGATCGCGACGCAGAGATGCTCATTCCAGCGGGCGATACCGATCTTGCCGCCGACATTCATGCCGATCGCCATTGGCTTCACCTGCTCGATGGCAGACTCCATGGCTCCGACCACAGAGCCATCCCCCACATGAGTATCAGAGATGACCTTCTGCCTTTGGGCAGCCACGATGGCCGACTCGAAGATCTTCGGAAGGATATCCAGAAATTTCCCGCCAAAGTTCACAGCGACAGCGCGGATGCCATCCTTCGCCAGCCTTTCCTTCAGCGCATTCTCATCTGCCCGCGTCTCGGTCAAAGACATGCGGAGCGCGGCCCGTGCGATATCAGCACTCTGGTATTCTTTGTAAGCCATCTCAGTTTTCCCGTTCTTTGATCTCGCGGATCAGGTTTGCAACGAACATCGGGAGAGACTGGGACCCCAGGTCGCCATTCTTTCTGCTTCTGACAGAAATGGTGTGACCCTTCATTTCCTGATCGCCCACGATGATCATGTACGGTACCTTCTCCATCTGTGCCTTACGGATCTTGTAGCCCAGTGTTTCATTGGCCTCTTCCACTTCGACACGGATATCAGACTCGGACATAGCCGCTGCGACAGACTTCGCATATTCCAGATTCTTGTCCGTGACAGGGATGATCTTCGCCTGTACCGGAGCGATCCAGGTCGGGAAAGCCCCTGCATAGTGTTCGATCAGGATACCAATGAAACGTTCCAGAGAGCCATAGCCCGCACGGTGCAGCATGACTGCTCTGTGCTTTTCTCCATCTTCACCGATATAGTTCACATCGAAGCGTTCCGGCAGCTGCATATCCATCTGGATGGTGCCGCACTGCCAGGTACGTCCCAGAGAGTCCTGTACATGGAAATCGAGCTTCGGTCCATAGAAAGCACCGTCGCCTTCATTGATCTGGTACGGTACACCCGCCGTCTCGATCGCTTCGCGGAGCGCATTCGTGGAGATCTCCCACAGCTCATCGCTGCCCATGGAGTTTTCCGGACGGGTAGAGAGTTCGACATGGTATTCCAGACCGAAGACACCATACATCTTCTGGTACATCGCCATACACTTGATGACTTCATCCTTCATCTGTTCCTGCGTCATGAAAATGTGCGCATCATCCTGCGTGAAGCAGCGTACACGGAAAAGACCGTGCAGCGCGCCCTTCAGCTCATGACGATGAACAAGGCCGAATTCGCCGACACGCATCGGCAGATCTCTGTAAGAACGCTGCTGCGTCTTGAAGAAAAGGATTCCGCCGGGGCAGTTCATCGGTTTGATCGCATAGTCTTCCTCATCGATCTGGGTGAAGTACATATTTTCCTTGTAATGATCCCAGTGACCAGACTGCAACCACAGCTTCTTCGACAGGATGACCGGCGTCATGATCTCCACATAGCCGAATTCCTTGAAAAGCTCACGTTCATAGTCCATCAGTTTATTTCTGAGGATCATGCCCTTCGGATGGAAGAACGGGAAGCCTGGGCCCTCTTCATGGAAGGAGAACAGATCGAGCTGCTTGCCGAGCTTTCTGTGATCGCGCTTCTCCGCCTCCGCACGGACGAAGAGATAGTGGTCAAGATCCTCCTTGCTGAAGAATGCCGTCGCATAGATACGCTGCAGCATCTTATTCTTGGAGTCACCGCGCCAGTAAGCGCCAGCGACCGTCATCAGCTTGAACGTCTTCACCTTGCCGGTGGACTTCAGATGCGGGCCCGCGCAGAGATCCGTGAAGTCACCCTGTTCATAGAGAGAGATCGTTTCCTCCTCCGGCAGATCTTCGATCAGCATGACCTTGTAGTCCTGGCCTTTATCCTTGAAATACTGGAGCGCTTCATCGCGCGGCAGCACCTTCTTCACCAGCGGGATATTTTCCTTCGCGATCTTCGACATCTCCTTCTCGATCGCTGCGAAATCCTCCTGGCTGAAAACATGATCAGAGTCCAGATCATAGTAGAAGCCATCATCGATCGCCGGTCCGATAGCAAACTTCACGCCAGGGAACAAGTGCTGGATCGCCTGTGCCATCACATGGGACGCCGTATGACGCAGCGTGAAAAGACCTTCCGGATCCTCCTTCGTGAAGAATTCCACCTCTGCACCATCCACGATCGGATCGCGCAGATCCGTCAGCTCGCCATTCACCTTCGCTACCAGCGCATTCTTGCCAAGGCTGTTGGAGATCGCCTTCGCTGCATCCGCCAGAGATACCGCGCTCTCGAACTCCTTCTCTTTTCCGTCTTTCAGACGAATCGTAATCATAGTATCTTCCTTTCTAAAAACAGACATTCACTGCTTGGGGACAGTGGCTTCCATTTTTGCTGCTTTCTGCTTGGCTCTGCCATTTCAGCCGCTTCACAGAAAACAACATGAAAGCAATAAAAAACTTCCGTCCCTAAGGGACGAAAGTTGTATTCCGTGGTTCCACCCAAATCAGAGCTAAAGCTCCACTTGTCGGCCCGGTAACGAGGCCACCCGGGAAGATTTCGATCCTCCTGCTCCAGAGCGGTAATCGATCCCCCCCACCATCTGCTCCCACCAACCGCAGACTCTCTTTGCGTGTACCAAGGATCCATCATGTCTCTATCCTCACATGTATGGTCATACTATAGACTTCTTTTTGGCGTTTGTCAAGGGGAAGGTTGGAGACTATGAGACAGAGAGTGTATGTGGAAGCCTTTGCAGAGCACAGCACCTACTCTTCCATGATATTTCTGGTGCATCTCGTTCAGGCTTTCCCGATGCCTATTGAATGTGTGCAGACAGATAACGGCACCGAATTCACTAAACGATTCACCAAAGCAAAGCTTGACGAAGACCTTACTCTTTTTGAGCGTAAATTAAAGGAATTAGGCATCAAGCACAAAAAGATTCGTCCCTTTACCCCAAGGCACAATGGGAAAGTAGAACGCAGTCATCGCAAGGATAACGAACGCTTTTATGCCACGCATTGTTTCTTCTCTTTTGAAGATTTCAGACTCCTGCCCTCTGACGCCTGACGTCTCCGCCTCTCACCGGAATATCTTGGAAAGCTCATCATCCGTCATATTTCCTATCCAGCTTTCGCCGACGGAGACGGTCATGTCGGCGAGGGATCTTTTCTTTTGGATGATCTCATTGATCTTTTCTTCGAAGGTGTTCTTGGTGATGAAACGGTGGACGAGGACGTTGTTCTTCTGGCCGATGCGGTAGGCGCGGTCTGTCGCCTGAGACTCTACGGCGGGATTCCACCAAAGGTCGTAGTGGATGACATGGGAGGCGGCGGTGAGGTTGAGGCCGGTACCGGCGGCTTTCAGGGAGAGGATGAAGAATCTCACCTTCGGGTCTGTCTGGAAGCGATCCACCATGTCTTTTCTCTCCCGGAGGGAGCAGCCGCCATGGAGGAACATCGGACGTTCTCCCAGCCTGCTCTCGAGGAGATCTGCCAGCTTGTCGCCCATGCTCTTGAACTGGGTGAAGATCAGGGCCTTTTCACGGCTGGCCTGGATGCTTTCTGCGAGGTCGAGGAGTCGCTCGGCTTTGCCGGAGAGGGCGGGGTCCCAGTTGTCCTCTTTGGTGAAGAGGGCGGGGTGGTTGCAGATCTCCTTCAGGGCGAGGATCATCTGCAGGACGAGGCCCTGGCGCTTGAAGAGGGAGGCTTTGTCTCCGTCCTTCTGCTCGCTGATGACGCGGAGGCTCTCTTCGACGGTCTGGTGATACAGAGCGGCCTGCGCAGGGGTGAGGAGAGTGTACTCGTCCTGCTCGAGCTTATCCGGAAGGTCGCTGATGATGGTCTTGTCTGTCTTGAGGCGGCGCAAGAGCATGGGCGCGGTGATGTTTTTGAAGCGTTCGGCTGCTTTTCTGTCCTGCTCGTACTGGATGGGATTCGCATAGCGCATCTGGAAGGCCTTCGCACTGCCGAGGTAGCCTTTGTTGGTAAATTCCATGATGGACCAGAATTCTTTGAGGCTGTTCTCGACGGGAGTGCCGGAGATGGCGATGCGGATGGGTGCTTTCACGCTGCGGACGGCCCGGCTCTGGGCGGTATCGGGATTCTTGATGTTCTGCGCTTCGTCGATGATGAAGACTTCCCATTTCTTCTTTTTGAGAAGCTCCTGGTCGCTTCGAAGGAGTCCATAGGTGGTAAGAAGGATGTCCCCATGGAAATCAGCGAGGTCGCGCTTGGCGCCGTAGTAGAGGAAAACGGTGAGGAGAGGTGCGAAGCGGGCGATCTCTTCCTGCCAGTTGGAGAGAAGGCTCGTCGGCACGACGATGAGTGCTTTCTTCTTGGCAAGGCGTCCCTCTTCGCGGAGCTTTTCGAGAAAAGTGATGACCTGAAGGGTCTTCCCAAGGCCCATATCATCGGCTAGGATGCTGCCGAAGCCGAGGCGGCTGTTGTTGTAAAGCCACGCATAGCCGCGCTTCTGGTAGGGGCGAAGTGTCGCACATACATTTTCCGGCAGCGCGACGGGCTCGCCCTCTTTCATGGAGGAGAGCAGTCGCTTCACCTCACTCGTCATGGTGATCTCCGCGCCTTCATAGCTGCCCTCAAGGGCGATGCGGAGGAGTTCTTCCCCATTGAGGGAGGCGGGACGCTGCCACATTTTTTCGAGCTTTTTCAGATCTGCTTCGGTCACGTAGAGGTATTGTCCCTTGAATGCGATGAGAGAGCCTGCTTTGACGGATAGTTTTTCGAAATCTTCCGGGGAGATCCGCTCGTCTCCAAGGGCGATCTGCCAGTCGAAGTCGAGCATGTCTTCCAAAGAGAGGAGGGACGGTGCATGCGATGCTCCCTCTTCTTTCTTTTTAAGGCGGAGTGTTTTTTTCGGACGGATGAGGTGCTGCAAGGACTTCGGCAGGATGACGCGCGCGCCCAAAAGACGCATGGCCGGGATGGCTTCCAAAAGGAAGGGGGCAAAGGTTTCCGCCGTAAAGGAGATCGGTGTCCTTCCTTCGCTGTCCATGTAGTCTTCCATGCCGGTCACGAGGGAAGAAAGCAGGTCCATATCCTTTAAGATCTGGTAGCGGCAGGCATCATAGTCATCCTTCGTGAATACATCTGCGAGTGGCACTGCGTCTCCTTCGCTGTCCTCACTGTCTGTGACGGAGAGGTCCAGGCGAAAGGCTTTTGTTTTCGGATCATCTGACACGAGAAGCACAGGCTGCCAACGGGCGGCGCTCAGGTGGAAATAGGATAGCCAAGATGCGATGCCGTCAGCCTCGGGATGCGGCCTTCCTTCTCGCGCCATCAGGGGCTCCCCCATGAAGAAAAGATCATAGATGGGATCATCTGCGAAATTTTTCTTCGCCATGTTTTGCATCAAGTGCGTGAGAAAAAGTGAAAGTGCCGCCTCGGCAGGCTCTCTGGCAAAGCATCTCTTCTCTCTGTATCGCGCGATCTCTACCATGGAAGGGGTCACCCATTTCGAGAGGATCCCCATGGCTTCCGCCGTGCCTGCGTCCTGCTCGGTCGGCATCCAGCGGATGGAGAGCGCATTCTCATCCACACGCACCAGCTCGGGGATGGCATTCCCTGTACGGAGAAGGTGTATAGCGAGCAGCACCACCTCGCGGAAGGCGCGCACGGTGTAAGAGCTGTCCTGCGCTTCCTCTTCCGTCATATCGAGAAGAGCGGCAAGGAAACGGCTGATCGGCCACCAGTCGCCGCGATCGATGTAGAGCTTCCCCTCAGAGAGCCCTTCGATCACAAGATGCACGGAAGAAACGGAGGCGAGCTCCAGGCTGTCTTTCCCTCCGCCCACAACGTAAACGGCTGACGAATCAAAGAGCGCTTTCTCTGCGATCTTTCTGCCGCCCGTCATGGTCTTTTCATAGACGCGGCCGAAGCTGCCGCGCCCGTAGAAGGCAGGCGAAGCGGGAAGCACACGCATCCATAAGGAAAAGAGACTTTTGATCTTCGTGAAATCAGGAATTTCCGCCGTTTCCTCTGCCATGGGAAGTGCCATATCCTTGACCAGTTCCCCTTTCACAAGGTCATCCCAGCGCGGGATCTTGGCAGACATCTCATTTGTGATCGTCACATGCCGCTTCTTTAGCTCGCTCACAAGCGACACGCCATGCAGGGAGAAGACTTGGAAGGGATCATTGTCGATGGCACGGCTCACCTCATAGATGACGGCTGCGATGTGCTTGCAGAGGTGCGCCCAGTCGGGACAGCTGCAATGCATCTCGATGTCATTCATCGAGGAGGGGAATAGGGAAAGACCTGCCTTTTCCGCAAGCTCCATAACAGCAGGTGACAGCTCCCGATGCAGGAGCTTCGTCACGATTGAAGGATGGCGCGATACATCATCCAGAAAGGCCTGGACTTTGTTTTCCGGAAAAGGAGGGAGCGTCAGCGTGACATTGTAGGGCGTGCGCCGCGTCCCCTGCACCTTCGCAGTCAGCGTCGCCCCCTCACGGCGCATGGAAATGACTGCGCCGCCTCGCGCATACACCCGCCCGCGCGGCAGACGGTTCGCATGGTCCGCCTCCTCGAGCGCTTTCAGCCATTCGCTTCCCCACCAGGTATTGCCATATTGCAGTTTCATCGTCTTTTCCTCACTTCTGTACGTTTTTCTTTATTATATGAAATCGTCACGATGCAGGCAATCGGTTGTGACAGATTCGTAAGTGTCAAGTTTTCCTCGGTAATTCATTTGACTGTCGATAATTACTATCTCCGTGGCTTCGGTTTAATCAGTATTTCTGTATCGCTCTGGCAAGTCTTCTCATGGAGGAAGAAGAAGCTCCATAAACGCCTATACGCCCTTCCAGGCATCCTGGCCTATAGTTTCTCATTCTGTGCTCTGCCTGCACCACGGCTTTGTGCATGGCTCTATCCATCTTTTTGTAGCTCTTTCCATTAGCATGGTACAAGAGGGCTTGCGTAAGCGTCTTATTCTTCCGGGCAGTCAGTACCCAGACCATGTACTCCATTCCTTCGCTGGACCAGCTCCGCCCCTGCCGTTGCATGCGATAGCTATAGAACCGGTGATTCGTTTCTGCAGTACCCAAGTGGATTTCTGTATGGATGCCGCGCTGGCTCAGGCTTGGGATATAGGGAGCATTTCTTTCCAGATAGCTCTGCAGTTTGTCTACCTCCTCCAAATCCGCCTCTGTTCGAGCGAAGCTCCGGGCAGTGTCCATCCATACGGGAATCCGTTTCATAATATCGTCGGTCTGGTGAAGCTCTCGGATCATACGGTCTACCAGTTCCCTCTTGCAGAAGCTGAGCCGGATCCGGATCTTTTCATGTACATGATAGCAGTCGCGGAAGTGCTGGTGATCCAGGCAGCCTTCTACCATTTGCTCAAAGTCCTGAAACTGGTACCCGGATCCTCCATCCCCATTCGATAGCACCGTGGTCTTAGACAGGTCATAGTGCCCATGCAGATAGCTTGCTGCCATTGCAAAAAGTTCTTTCCTGTTGGTGGACGCAAAACAGCGAAGTCCTACCAGTTCTGTCCTGTTGCCATTTTTCCTGACTCCCTCGTATACCTGGAGGCGATGCACCTCCGAGACGTCGCCTTTCTTCTTGTTCTTGAGGATGATTCCATCCCCTTCAATCGCTATAATCTCCGGCTGTACTGGCTTTTTATCCTTCTTTTCTTCTACGAATGCTTTTTCGTAAGCCTTTGCCTTCTTACCGGCATAATTCTTGAGTGAGATAACGGACTGATGGGAGATGCTGATCCCTGCCAGGCTTTGCAGGAGTTCGCTCTCCTCACCGGTATGCCGGTTCGTCTGGATCCAGTTTCCTCCGCGGTACCCGATATCCCCAGCCTTCACCTCAATGGACAAAACGCCCTTCGACGGATGGAGCACCACGAAATCCGCCTCTCCCTCACTCCGCCGCTGGGTAATGGTCCCCAGCCAGCGGAAGGAGTAGAAGACCACATAATCATTTGACAGTCGGTGGAGCGCTTCATATACCAGTTTCTCCCCCTCACTGCCATAAAAATCAGTTACATGGGATGGATAAAAAATAGCCATCCCCTCTTTTCCTCCTTATTAAAAATGCGGGAGCCCTGTCCCGCATTTCATAGACACACCAGCAAATCCTCACAGCACTTTGGAAAGGATCCAAAGCACAATGGCCGCAATGACTGCATAGTAAATGAGAGACAAAGAAAACTTAACCAGAAGGACCGCTCCTATCAGCACCAGGAGCAGAAAGCCGCAACCTTTCATGATGGTCTCCTTTCCGTTTTTCAGAGCCTTATCTGACCTATTATAGGCAGACAGTAGGCAGGGAATGAATTAAAACAGCCACAACCTGCCACAAAGTTCTTTATTCACATCAGTCATTCAAATGAACTGAAAACAGCGCCCTGCCATGATTCTAAAAAATCGCAGGAAATATATTCCCCTGCGATTTTATCATTGTTTTCTTAAATCATTGGCCGTCCTTACTTCCCACAGTGAAAACATATCCTTCCGCCTGCTTCTTCAGAAATTCATGACGCTGGGCATCGGTGGCCTGGGAAGTGGCTTTTCCATCGGGCTTTGGCATCTTCCCTTTTCCCGCAGGAGCAGCTGTTTTCTGTACTTGGGGTTTGGAAAGCACTTTGGAGACTGCTTTCGATGCCGGTGGTACATTATGTTTGACAAAAACGCGAGGCTCAGCCTTTGTTTCCGACTTAGACGACTGCCCTTGTTCTGCAGTAGAAGCAGGCTTTTTTGTCTCAGGCTTCTTCTGTACTATCGGCATAGAAAGCTTCTTTTTCAAAGCTTTGGGCTTCTTCTCTGCCGGCTTAAGAGCCATGTCATCATAAAGGCCATAGAAATCCAGCTTTTTCCCAGTGGCGGGAAGGATAAATTTCCTTGTATCTTTCTGGTAGAACATACCATTATCCTGCAAAACATAGGTGCGCAGGAATCGCAGTACCTGCGATTCGCCCCATTCCGTCGGCTTGACTATCATTCCATCCAGTTTCAAGTTTTTAGCTTCCTGAACCAGCGCCTCCGCCGCCGTTCTGCCCGCTTCTTCCGCAAGGATAATAATATCCTGCCTTTCATTTTCTGACCAGCCTTCATTTTCCCGAATCCAGTTCCACAGATGTTTTCGCTCCTGTTCTGTGTCCACATGGATGGAGCGGCTTCCTCCGGGCTTCTTGACTTCCATATCCATGCCGTCACCGGCATAAAGAAAGGCCCTGATTTTGTCATTTCTGTCCTTTTCAATCCTTATGAGGTATTTCAATGGCTTCCACTCCCTCCTGTCTCATGATATCCTCCATTTGCTTCCACTCCCGGGAAAACGTATCCCGCCTTGAATGGAAATCAATATTCCGTTTTTCTCGGACCGTTTCAATATCCTGGCACACTTTCATAGCTGTCTTTACTACACTGTCCACCTTCCGCTCTTCTTCAGGAGAAATATTCACATCACGATACTGAGAAGTATCACCCAGACTGTCTACTGCCCTTTGTTCGTTATAGGCCTGAATATGTTGTTTTTTGAGTTGCATCTTTTTCTTTAGCGTAGAAATACATTTCTGTTCTATCCATTCTCTGCTCTTCACTTGTGCTTTTGAGTTAAGCTTCGTTGTTTTAGCAGATGTTGAATTCTCATTTTTCCCAGGAAACAAAATATCATCTAACCAACTCATACTACATCACCTCTTATCCGACTTACTCATATGCAAGAGAAAAGCGGGGTTTCTCATAAAAGGATGTTCTCGTCGTATCCAATATTCATGGATTTTCCCTCCATCCTGCTTTGGATATAATAATATGAATATGAACGCCAGAATCTTACACCTGTCTGTCATTTCTTAGTTAATAATTCTAACAATTAATCATCTGCCCATATTGTACCACAGCCCCCCTTTTCGATGCTTCTAAGGTTATGCCTCCCTATGGTAACTAATGGCAAAGTAAAACAGCAAAAGCAGAGGCTGGCTCCCCGAATTTCTATAATCTTCAGAAAGCCGCCTTTGCCTGTTTTAGTTACAATTCGCCCTTACTTCACACGGTCAAATTCTCTCAACGCATTGCTGTCGCCGCTTTTAGCAATGTCAGCCCGTTCCTGCTCCATTTGACTGATTTCATCCTTGTAGAGACGCTTCAGTGTTTCAAGGGAATCTCCATTATCAATGGTGCCTCTGGTGGCAGAACGGATGTCATCCAGTCTATCATTGATTTCTTCTTTACTCTTTTCCGGATAGAGCGCAGCAAAGGCGCCGCGGAGAGCTTCCGTAATCGGCTTTTCTTCCCGGAATGTCATGTTTCCTTCCCAGTAGTCGGAGATATCCTTTCCATCCACCTTCAAATCTTTAAAGGTCTTCAGAATGGTTTTGACTTCTTCTGCCGACAATTTGCCTCTTCCGATATCCATCATGAATTCTCCCGGAAGGTCCATGCCCTCTTCCTCACCGATTTCATGGTACAGGGTACTGGAACCTATAATCCGGTATGCGCCGCTGTCCTTGTTTAGTTTATCCTGATCGATTTCCTCATCCGGAATCTGCTGCCGCAGGTAGTCATAATAGTCCCGGAATGAAGCAAACTCCTCTCTCTTCTTCCAGTCCTCATGTCGGCTGGCTTCATCCACGCGGTATCCCACTTCTTCCGGTTTTTCCTCTTCCTTCGTAATATGAAGCAGCTTGGCCAGCTTGGATAAAACCGCACCAATAACCTTAATAATGAGGTTTGTAATAATCGGCCCCAGAATAGGTCCCAAGGGTCCCAGCACCACAGACAAAGCACCAGTTGCAATACCTGCAATACCGGCTACGGCCTTTGTGAATACACTGCAGGCCCCGCTGATGAAACTTCCTACCGCGCTGCATACTCCGGATATACAGCTCCCAATGAAACCAAAAAGTCCCATGATTTTCTCCTTTCCGGACAGCTCCAACTGTCATTCAACCGTATTTCTATACCGCTTTACAATAAATTTCCAGTTTCGTTTCAACAGTTCAAATGAACCTGCTTCGTCAATCGCGGTCTCTGCATTTTGAGATAAGTTGTTCAAAAAGCGCTTCAGTTCCTTCCTGGCTTCTTCATCATATTCCTTTCCTTCCCTGTGGATAATAGACTGCCAGTCATAGAGAGATTCATACAAAAAGGTAGTCAGGTCATCCAAACCTACATCCGCTTTTAACTCTGCCAGACCCTTTCCAAATTCTTTCAACCTTTCGGAACGAACCTGCTCATGAATGTCCTTCCTGTTCATTTTTCCCAAAATCTTACTGCCCATGTTCATTATGATTTCCTTTTTCTGCAGAAAACGTAAAAACCGCTCTGCCTTTTCCATGCTGCCTTCCAGAACATAGCAAATAAGATTTTGAATGTCGTCCAGTTCTACACACAGAGCTGGTATGCTCTCCTTATTGTCAGCAGCCTGCTCCTTTTGATCCATATACCGTTTATAAACACGGGCCAGCGTTTCTGCTCCCAGCACCTGATAGCGTTTCAACTCATTAACGAAATGTGTCCAGCACCGTTCCTTTTCCAGATACTTGGGATCCAGAATATTATAAAGGGCATCTCCTCCCTGTTTCTTATACCGGAGGATTTTGAAATACTGTGAAATGATTTCCTCTGTGACAGGACGGATTCTCAAATCAAATAGGACGCCGCTGTCCAAAGTCTCTTCCTCTCCATAGAAACGGTAAGCAGCCTTTTGGATTTCTTCATCGGGCACTTCTTTTCCTGTGGTATTGGTGGCCTGTTTCACCTGTACCTGCACCGCCTTAGACCAGCCCTGGGAAAATACGATAGCCCTGCCTGCCAAAAGATTGGATAGGAATGACATCTGGTCCTGGTCCAGCGCCATGGTATTCCCCATGGCCTCCTTATCATCCTGGGCAAAGAGACGGTGCACGATTTTGGTATTCGTATTCTTCAGGACTTCCGGCGTCATTTTATCCGGAATCTGGTCCACAATCATCATGGATTCACCGTACTTTCTCACTTCCGCCAGCATATCTGCAAAGACTTCCACCCCCTGCTTTTTATTCAGGCTGTCACCGGGCATGTAGCGGCTGAGAAGGCGGTGCGCCTCTTCCACCAGGGTAATATGGCGGAATTCCTTCCCCTCCTTCTTAGCCTCTTCATGGCGGGCTTTCACCGCAGCCAGCAGGTTAGTGAGGATAAAACCCATGAGAAGTGACTTTTCCGACCCTGTCTTGATTTCATCCAGTTCGATAACCACCTTCCTGGTTACCAGGTCATAGAAGCTCACCGATTTCGGCGTATTCAGCATCTGTCCTTTAGAGCCCACAAGCAGGCTGGCAGTCATGGAATTGATGGTTCCCAGATACTCATCCCGGAGTCTTTCATCAAATCCCTTGTCCCTGATTTCTTTCTTCACAACCTCTGCAAAATCCGCAAAGGTGGGAAAAGCATTGGAGTAGGGGCAGAATGGACCGTCCTTATCGTCTGCCGTTTTTCCATGCCAGGTATCGGCGTTTACATCCCATCCTTTTTCTTCATAAGCACGATAAATGGCGGATTCCAGAATCTGCGGAATGGCGGCCTCCATATGGAAGGATGCCTCCATGGACGCCTTCAGCATGTCAGCCCTGGCGGAAATGGATTCTCCAGGGAAGAGCTCAAAGGGATTCAGGAAAAAAGGTGCCACCTTCTGATTTCCCGGTGTGAAATAAATAATATCGGGGCACTGCTCCTTCAATGCCCTGTATTCACTCTTCACCGGTTCGATGACAAGGAAGGGCATATCACAGTCCAGAAGGATATTCTGGCAGGTCGTGGTTTTACCGCTGCCTGTGGTGCCTGCAATAAACATATGCTTATCTAAATCCCGCCTATCCAGATAAACCGGCGTTTTTTCTTCGCCGCACTGCACCAGTTTTCCCAGCTCAATACAGTCCTTTTCCTGAACATCGGACACATTAAGGCCAAAGTCCACTTCCTTGCGAAGCTTCAGGCCGATAACCTCTTTCTGCGGAAATCCGGTCAAAATGCCCAGCTCATCAGAGGAAAGCCAGTCACCCCGGCAGTCTCCATCCCCGGATTGCGCCGTAATCACGGCTTCTTCATTCTTTCCGGCAGACAGAATATGCCTGTCAGGAATCTGCAGATTGGACAGGTCCTGCCATGTATTGACATACTCCATCCGAAGGCGTTCAGAAAGGGGGGCTTCTTCATCCACCTCATCATTCATGGCAAATTCCTGAAAGCGGAGAGCCGCCCGGTTCCCCTTGGTTCCACTGAAAAGGGAAATGGCCGTATTGGCCAGCCTGTACAGCTTGGCTCTGGAATCATTGACAAAGAGATAGGCGCAAGAAAGGAAGAGGCCCTTGCCCCGGCCATTATCCAGTCTTGGAAGAAGAACTTCATCAATATATTTTTCCCAGTCCATGGCTTCTCTCTGTTCCACCGGCAGCTGTTCGGAAAGCTGGTACCCCTTACTTGTGGTTTTTCCCTTCTGACTGCTGCTGTTGGAGGTGAGGTTATGAACATCATTTTCTGTAACATTGTGGGAGTACCCGTCTGTTTCAGATGTGCCTTTCACATAGGACTGGTTTTGGGAGAAAGAACTGTTAAAGGAACTCGTTTCCTGTGTTCCATGGGAATCTGTATGTACTATGGAATTGCTTCCGCTGGACCCCTTGCTTGTCTCTTTTCTATTGTACTCTCCCCCATCGGAATCGGAAGAATTGGTGCTTTCACTTGCACTGTCAGTCTTATTGTCCTGGGAGTTGGAAGTTGTGGAGCTCGAATTCTGTCTTGTCCTGGACTGGGACTTGGTATCCGTAACATTTCTGTTTTCCGTATGCTGATGGCTGTCGGAATCTGATGTACTGGTTCCTTTCGAATACTGGTTCATATTGGATTTAACAGAAGAAGAGGTTTCATTATCCTGCAGACTGTCTACCCGCTGCAGGGTCCTCTTCGCCAGCGGCATGAGCAGATCATATACAGTGTACAAATCCTTTTCCACCTGCTCCATTTCCGCTTCCGTATAGGGGCGGGCAATGACCACATAGCCGAACTCATCACCACTCATAACGTCGATAAGGCGGTCGGTCCCTTGGAAATCCCTGCCCTCCGTCATCATTCTGCTGCTTTTTTCAATGCTGGGCACCCCTTCCAGTATACCTGCATAAGCGGGATGGGAAAGTTTTTCCAGCACTTCTTCTTTTTCTTCCGGTTCCAGTTTTTTCAGCCTGCATCCGCGGAAATTCCCGCGAATGCTCCGTTCCAGGATATGGGTACCGATATCATTGATTTCCATGCCCAGAGAATTTTCTCTATCCTTCCGGTCTCTGGCCACACCCAGATAAAAACGGACGCCTTTCCTGTCTCCCAGAATCATATAAATAAAGCTGATACCATCAATGCCCTTAAAAGCGCCAAGAATATTTTCCATGGCCTCCCGGCTGGGCGCCTTATCTTCATAGGTAATTTCCTTCACCTGGTACAGGAATAAGTCCTTAGCCCTGATATGATATGATCCCCCTAAAGCAGACAAGGTAAATAACCAAACTGCTTTAGGGGGA
>OIWO01002030.1_pt1 | contig 14482 bp, 14 predicted proteins | sample 1587641 | NCBI WGS metagenome assembly OIWO01 (sample SAMEA3888924, study PRJEB22519) | human gut metagenome | biome: human gut; feature: human-associated habitat; material: faeces | place: Denmark | collected 2010
AAATCGTGTGCGCCAATGGGCTTCACGATTTCCTGAGTTTCATTTCCATTGCACAAAAAGAAACGTTCCATACTTCATTTGTGCAGCCTGCTAATTTACGAAGAAAGTATAGCGTTTATATAAATTGGAAGCATAAAAAATAGAAAAATATAACTTTCATATAGAATAGAAACATAAAAATAAAAAAGTATAGATTTCATATTGATGAGAGATATAATAATAGAATAAACGGAGAAGATATTCAATTGCCACCTATATTCTAGCAGCTTAAGTAGCAAGATGGATCATTCCTTATTGACGATTAATAATATTAATCATAAACATATTTTAACAGAAGGGAGCAAAAACAAAACATGGCAGTAGAAAAACGATTTTTAAAATATGTATCTTATTGGACAACCTCTGAAGATGATCAGGAGAGTATCCCAAGTACGAAGCGGCAGTTTGAGCTTGCAAAAGTATTAGAACAGGAATTAAAAGAACTCAACTTAGAAAAAGTAAGATTAGATGAGCATTGTTATGTTTATGGTCTGCTTCCGGCAACTGCGGGAATGGAAGGTAAGAAAGCAGTGGGATTTATTGCGCATATGGACACCGCACCGGATTTTTCAGGAGAAAATGTAAAGCCGCAGATCATCGAAAATTATAATGGTGAGGATGTTTTATTGCCGGGAAGTGGAACTTATATAAAAGTAGAGGATTTTCCACATTTAGCTTCTTTAAAAGGAAGAACGCTGATCACAACCGATGGAACAACGCTGCTGGGTTCTGATGATAAGGCAGGAGTAGCAGCAATTATGCAGGCAGTAGAGGAAATCCAGAAAGAAGGAATCCCTCACGGAGATATCTGGGTAGGATTTACGCCGGATGAAGAAGTCGGACGTGGGGCGGAACTGTTTGATCTGGATTATTTCAAAGCAAATTTTGCATATACGGTAGATGGCGGATATGAGGGCGAAATAGCTTATGAAAATTTCAACGCGGCAAGTGCTGAATTTGTGATCCATGGAGTGAACGTACATCCGGGAGAAGCAAAAGACATTATGGTCAATGCAGCAGCCATTGCCTGTGAGATAGAGTCCAAAATCCCGAAGAACGAGACACCGGAGCATACAGAGGGCAGAGAGGGATTTTATCATCTGACCGATATTTCCGGAAATGTGGAAAAAGCAGAACTTTCCTATATTGTGCGTGACCACGATATGCAGAAATTTTTGAATCGAATCGATTATTTGAAAAAAATAGAAAAAGAGATGCAGGATCTATATGGAAAAGAAGCAGTTACATTGACAATACAGGAAAGCTATCGCAATATGAATGAGATTATCCGTGAGCATATGGAGCTTATAGAGATTGCAAAGGAAGCGATCCGTGAAAACGGAATAGAGCCGACACCTGACCCGATCCGTGGCGGAACCGATGGGGCAACACTCAGCCACAAAGGACTGCCTTGCCCAAATCTTGGAACCGGCGGATATGCTTATCACGGACCAATGGAGCATGTAACCGTGGAAGGAATGGAAACGGTTGTCCGTATTATCAAGAAGATCAGTGAAAAAGTAACTGCATTGTAATCATTCCATATTTTGTGCAGCCCGCTAGTTTAAAAAACAAAGTATTTTTTCAGAAAAATTATAGGATTACACAGACGAAATGATAGAGTTTTGTCTGTGTAATTTTTTTAATTACATTTTACCACCATTTTACATAAGAGTGATTTTATATTTTACATAGGGTTTTTAGAATAAAATCATACCTTCCAAAGAGAAGGAAACATAAAATTTCATAATATGAAAAAGATAATATGGAGGAAAAAAGATGAAAAAAACAGTGTGTTTATTACTTGCCGGATTAATGACGATCGGTGCATTAACAGGATGCGGCAGCAGTGCAGACGACAAAAAAGATGATTCTGCAAAGACAGAGGCAACAGGTGACAAGAAGTCAGACGGATTTGATACAAGCTCAGATATTACCGTAGTATCCCGTGAGGATGGTTCCGGAACAAGAGGAGCATTCATCGAACTGTTTGGAGTACAGCAGGAAGAGAACGGTGAAAAAGTGGACATGACCACAGAGGAAGCTGTTATCGCAAACAGCACAGCAGTTATGATGACCACAGTAGCCGGAGATGATTACGCGATCGGTTATGCATCTTTAGGTTCTTTAGATGACACAACCAAAGCATTAAAGGTAGACGGAGTAGAGCCAAGCGTAGATACCATTAAAGATGGTTCTTACAAAATCTCCAGACCATTCAACATTGCAACAAAAGACAACGTAAGTGATGTTGCACAGGATTTCATCAACTACATCATGAGTGATGACGGACAGAAAGTAATCGAAGACAACGGATACATTTCCGTATCAGATGGAAAATTCGAGAGCAACGGAGCAAAAGGTAAGATCGTAGTTGCAGGTTCTTCTTCTGTAACACCGGTTATGGAAAAATTAAAAGAAGCATACTTAGCAGTAAACAAAGAAGCAGAGATTGAAGTTCAGGAAAGTGATTCCACAACAGGTATGACAGCAGCAATGGAAGGAACTTGTGATATCGGAATGGCATCCCGTGAATTAAAAGACAGCGAGAGCGAGTTAAAAGAAACAGCAATCGCAATGGACGGAATCGCAGTCATCGTAAACAAGAACAATACATTAGATGACATCACATCCGACCAGGTAAAGAGCATCTACTTAGGCGATGTAACAAGCTGGGATGAGCTGTAAAAAAGGTTAAGGAGCTACGGCTCCTTCCCTCATTTAAAATAAGGTAATCAAATAAAGAACACAATACCCGCTGACAAGCGGGTATCCGTAGTATCTGAAAATAAATAGAGAGAGAAATGATATGAACAAATATAAAGGAAAAGAAAAACTGATGGAGATCATATTCCTCATTGCAGCATGTATATCCATCATATCGGTTGTTTTAATCTGTATTTTTCTATTCATGAATGGAATACCGGCAATGAAGAAAATCGGATTTGGCGATTTTATCTTCGGACAGAGATGGAGACCGGGAAATAATATTTTCGGGATCTGGCCAATGATCCTTGGAAGTATCTATGTAACGGCAGGAGCGATCATCATTGGAGTACCAATCGGTGTATTGTCCGCAATCTATCTTGCGAAGTTCTGTCCAAAGGGAATTTACAAAATTATCAAACCGGGTGTTGAGCTGTTAGCGGGAATCCCATCGGTTGTATATGGATTTTTCGGACTGGTCGTACTTGTACCGTTTATCCGCAATACCTTTGAAGGAAACGGAAACAGTATTTTAACGGCATCCATACTGCTTGGAATCATGATACTTCCAACGATCATCGGAGTATCGGAATCAGCGATCCGTGCCGTACCGAATAAATATTACGAAGGTGCACTGGCACTGGGTGCAACACATGAAAGAAGTGTATATTGTACCGTTGTACCGGCAGCAAAATCGGGAATCATGGCAGGAATTGTCCTTGGAATCGGAAGAGCGATCGGAGAGACCATGGCTGTGATCATGGTAGCAGGTAACCAGCCGAGAATGCCGCGTGGAATCTTCCAGGGAGTCAGAACGCTGACAGCCAATATCGTAATTGAGATGGGATATGCATCGGGACTTCACAGAGAGGCACTGATCGCAACAGGTGTGGTACTGTTCGTATTTATTCTGATGATCAACCTGTTATTTTCCGTATTAAAAAGAAGGAGGGCTGATTAATGGATGTTGAAATGAAAATCCAAGAAGCGATCAATAAGGTTACAAGAAAACAAAAATTAAAAAACTACAGTAAGCATCCGGGTTCTTTCCTTCTTGCATTACTTACAAAGCTGGCAATTTTACTGACGGTTTTAGCACTGGGCTTTATCCTGATCTACATTTTAGTAAAAGGAATCCCAAACCTAAGCACAGACCTTTTTGCACTCAAGTATACGACCGAAAATGTGTCCATGCTTCCTGCAATTATAAACACACTGACCATTACCTTACTTTCCTTATGTATAGCAGGACCGATCGGAATTTTTTCAGCGATATATTTAGTAGAGTATGCAAAAAAAGGAAACAAACTGGTGGAAGTCGTCCGTGTTACGGCTGAAACACTGACAGGAATCCCGTCTATTGTCTATGGACTGTTCGGAATGTTATTCTTTGTTACAACTTTAAAATGCGGTTACTCCCTTCTAGCAGGAGCGCTGACCTTATCCATTATGGTGCTTCCGGTCATTATGAGGACAACGGAGGAAGCATTGTTAGCAGTTCCGAATTCATTCCGCGAAGGAAGTTTTGGACTTGGAGCAGGAAAACTGCGTACCATATTTAAAATCGTTCTTCCGTCAGCAGTACCGGGAATTTTAGCAGGAGTCATCCTTGCGATCGGACGTATGGTAGGTGAAACAGCAGCGCTGATCTATACGGCAGGTACGGTTGCAGAGATTCCTTCGAGCATCATGAGTTCGGGAAGAACACTTGCAATCCATATGTACAGTCTTTCAAAAGAGGGACTTTACACAGATCAGGCATATGCAACAGCGGTCGTATTACTGATCGTTGTAGTTCTGATCAATATGCTTTCTAATTTTGTGGCAAAAAAATTTACGAAAAAATAGGAGGAGCAGATGGGAAACAAATTTGAAATCAAAGATCTCAATCTGTATTACGGAGATTACCACGCGTTAAAAAATATCAATATGGATCTGGCTGAGAACGAGATCACAGCCTTTATCGGACCTTCCGGATGTGGAAAATCCACATTTTTAAAATGTCTGAACCGTATGAATGACTTAGTAGAAGGATGTAAGATTACAGGTTCCGTAACCTTAGACGGAGAAGACATTTACGGAAACATGGATGTCAATAAATTGAGAAAAAGAGTAGGTATGGTATTCCAGAATCCGAATCCGTTTCCAATGAGTGTCTATGACAACATTGCATACGGACCGCGGACACACGGGATCCGTAATAAAAAAGTGTTAGATGAGATCGTGGAGCGGTCTTTAAGAAATGCAGCAATCTGGGATGAATTAAAAGATCGTCTGAAAAAGAGTGCACTTGGTCTTTCGGGAGGACAGCAGCAGCGACTCTGTATCGCAAGAGCACTTGCAGTAGAACCGGAGGTCATTCTGATGGATGAACCGACTTCTGCATTAGACCCGATCTCCACATCAAAGATCGAAGATTTAGTAATTGATCTGAAAAATAAGTATACAATTATTATGGTAACGCATAATATGCAGCAGGCAACCCGTGTTTCTGATAAGACAGCATTTTTCTTATTAGGAGACATGATCGAATATGGAGATACCGAAGAATTATTCTCCATGCCGAAAGATAAAAGAACAGAAGATTACATCACAGGGAGGTTTGGATAATGCGAAACCGATTCGACAGACAGTTAGAGCAGCTTAACAATGAATTGATCAATATGGGAAGCCTGATCGAAGAAGCGATCGAGATGGCAATTACCGCATTGATGAAACAGGATGCCAAAAAGGCAAAAGAGATTGTGGATTTCGATGAAGAGATCGATGAAAAAGAAAGAGAGATCGAAAGTCTTTGTCTGAAACTTCTCCTACAGCAGCAGCCGGTAGCAAGGGATCTGCGTCAGATATCCGCAGCCTTGAAAATGATCACGGACATGGAGAGGATCGGAGATCATGCGGCAGATATTTCGGAAATGACGATCTTAATGGCAGGAACTCCTTATATCAGAAACATTGAACATCTGCAGACCATGGCAAAAGAAGCAATGGTCATGTTAGTAAAGAGCATCGAAGCCTATGTAGAAAAAGATCTGGAAAAAGCAGAAAAAGTCATCGAAAGTGATGATGTGATCGATGATCTGTTTGATCAGATCAAAGCAGAACTGATCGATGCGATCCATCAGAATCCGGACAACGGAGAACAGGCGGCAGATCTTCTCATGGTATCAAAGTATCTCGAAAGAATCGGAGATCATGCGACAAATATTGCGGAATGGGTAATCTTCTCTATCACAGGAAACCATCCGGGCTAGGAAAATAGCGGAGGAAAATACTTCTAACCTCGAAAATTTACATAGATTTTACATAAATACCCCTTGTTTTTTACAAACCCCACCTACAATGGCTTTGATAGTGTAAAAAAATAGTAAAGTATGTAAATTTAAGAGGAGAAGAGATGGATTTTTTTGATTTATTGACAATGGTAGGCGGACTGGCTCTGTTCCTGTACGGAATGGATGTTATGGGAGACGGTCTTGCAAAGACTTCCGGTGGTAAACTGGAACAGATCTTGGAAAAACTGACATCTACACCAATTAAAGCAGTATTACTTGGTGCAGGAGTAACGGCAGTCATTCAGTCATCCTCGGCAACGACAGTTATGGTTGTCGGTTTTGTTAACTCCGGGATTATGAAATTATCCCAGGCAGTGGGAATTATCATGGGTGCCAATGTTGGTACAACGGTTACTTCCTGGATCTTGAGTTTGACGGGAATTGAAAGTGAGAGTTTCTTTATACAGCTTTTAAAACCGTCTTCTTTTGCTCCGATCTTAGCATTGATCGGAATCTTTATGATGATGCTGACAAAGGACAGCAAGAAAAAAGACATTGCATCCATTATGCTTGGATTTGCAGTCCTGATGTTTGGTATGGAGACCATGAGTGAAGCAGTAAAACCTCTTGCAGATGTGCCGGAGTTTACAAATATCCTGATGGTATTTACAAATCCAATTTTAGGTATGCTTGCAGGTCTTGTCTTAACGGCAATTATCCAGAGTTCTTCTGCATCCGTAGGTATTTTGCAGGCTCTTTGTGCAACCGGTTCGATGAGTTTTGGAATCGCATTACCGATTATTATGGGACAGAATATCGGAACCTGTGTTACGGCAATGATTTCTTCCATTGGAGCGAAGAAAAATGCAAAACGTGCAGCATTGATACATCTTTATTTTAATATTATCGGAACGGTACTGTTCATGGTGGCATTCTATGCGATCAACTCGTTTGTACATTTTGATTTCTTAAACGATGCGGCAACCCCAATGGGTATTGCGGTGATCCACAGTACATTCAATATTGCGGCAACACTGGTACTGCTTCCATTTGGAAAGGTATTAGTAAAACTGGCAACACTTACGATTCCGGAGACCGAAGACGAAAAAGTGGAGGAAATCCCGGATGCAACAAAACTTCTCGATACACGTTTCTTAGAGAAGCCGGCATTTGCTGTTGCCCAGTGTAAGAATGTTGGAATCGAAATGGCAAAATTAGCACAGCGCTCTTTAGAGTATGCAATTGATTCCATTACGGATTATGACCAGAAAAAAGTCAAAGATGTTTTCCGTTTAGAGGACATGATCGATCACTATGAGGACGAGCTTGGAACATACCTGATGAAGTTAAGTGGAAAACCTCTGTCTGATGAGGATAATCATACGGTATCAAATCTTTTCCACTGTATGGGAGATTTTGAGCGGATCAGTGACCACGCTTTGAACTTAGCCGAAACTGCAATGGAAATGCAGGCGAAAGAAGAAAAATTCTCAGAAAAAGCAAAAGGCGAATTAGTAACCTATGGTGAAGCCGTAAAAGAGATTATGGATTTATCCGTAGAAGCATATAAGTCAGGAAGCATGGCACTTGCTGAAAGAGTAGAGCCATTAGAAGAGGTCATTGATGACTTAAATGTGAAGATTAAGAATCATCATGTAAAACGTCTTCGCAAAGGAAAATGTACGATTGAACTCGGACTTTCCCTGTCTGACATTCTGACAAACTATGAGCGTGTGGCAGATCACTGCTCGAACATCGCAGTCTGCCTGATTCAGGTTGAGGAAGACGGATTTGAGACACATGAATATCTGAATGAAGTAAAACAGAAGGATAATAAAGACTTCCAGAACTTATATCAGATGTATTATAATAAATATCAGATAGGTAAAGCTGACAAATAAAAAGCAGGTGATAAGATGGCTTTGATTTACATTGTAGAAGATGATGTGAATATTCGGGAAATTGAGACATTTTCTTTGAAAAACAGTGGTTACACGGTAATGGATTTTGAGTGTGCAAAAGATTTTTACCATAAACTTTCCGATAAGACACCGGACTTGATTCTTTTAGATATCATGCTTCCGGATGAGGACGGGCTTGAGATTTTAAGAAAGCTCAGAAAGAATCCGGAAACCAGAAAGGTTCCGATCATTATGGTAACAGCTAAAACCACGGAAATTGATAAGGTAAAGGGGCTAGATTCAGGAGCAGACGATTATCTGACAAAGCCATTTGGAGTCATGGAGCTGATCTCCAGAGTGAAAGCGCTTCTTCGCAGAAGTATGAATATGGACGAATCAAAGATTTTGTCCTTAGGTGAAATCTCTATTGATAATGAGAAACATAGAGTAAGCGTGCAGGGTCAGCCCTGCGAGCTTACTTATAAGGAATTTGAACTTTTGAAACTTATGCTCCAAAACGTTGGCATTGTTCTTTCCCGTGACGTAATTATGGAACGCGTCTGGGGAGTAGACTTTGAAGGAGAATCGAGAACCCTTGATATGCATATTAAGACACTCCGCCAGAAGTTAGGCGAAAGTGGAAAGCGGATCAAGACCGTGCGTAATGTAGGATATCGATTGGAGTAGTGATAAGATGAAAAAAAAGATAAATCTTCAATTTATGTTTATTTCGGCGGTAGGTATTCTGTTAACATTCTGTTTATCTACCGTTATTTTTTATGAATTATTTAAGAGTGAAGTGGTAGACGAGTTAAAGACCTATGCGGATGTCATCAAAGAGACACAGTCATACGATCAGATCCTGCAGGGAGAATACGATCCTGATGTGGATGACCTCAGGATCACAATGATAAAAAAAGACGGAAAAGTCTTTTACGACAGTTTTGCAGATGTAAAAAAAATGGAGAACCATGCAAACCGGCAGGAGGTGCGTCAGGCATTAAAGCATGGCAACGGGAAAGCAATCCGTACCTCGGATACTATGGATAAGAGTACCTTTTACTATGCCGTACGGTTAGACGATGGAAATATTCTTCGTGTTGCCAAAGAATCCAGAAGTATCTGGAGTGTCTTTATCAAGGTTACTCCGGCAATTCTGATTCTGATTCTTGTGATTTTTGCAATCAGTAAGATGCTGTCAGATGTTCTGACAAAGAGCCTGCTGTTGCCAATAGAGGAAATGTCAGAGAATCTGGACCACTTAGACGATATCACAACTTATAAGGAATTGATGCCGTTCATCAATACGATACAGGAGCAGCATAAAAATATTTTAATGAATGCAAAAATGCGACAGGAATTTACGGCAAATGTCTCGCATGAATTAAAGACACCGCTGACAGCTATTTCCGGCTATTCGGAGTTAATACAGAATGGAATGACGAATGAAGAGGAAACCATCCGTTTTGCGGGAGAAATTCATAAGAGCGCAAAACGTCTGCTGACCCTGATCAATGATACGATCCGTCTGTCGCAGTTAGACACCTCCGAACAGAAGGTGATCTATGAAGCGATCGACTTATATAAAATAGCTGAGGATTGTGTGAATATGCTGAAATTTTCAGCCGAGAATCATGGTATTACTATTTCGATACATGGAACAAATGCTTACTTAGAAGGCAACAAAGAAATGCTTGAAGAGGTCGTCTATAATCTTTGTGACAATGCGATCCGTTATAATAACGAAGGTGGAAAAGTAGATGTTACGGTAAAACCGGTAAAGGGAAAAATCTATCTTTGTGTCGAGGACAATGGTATCGGAATTTCCAAAGAGCATCAGGAGAGGATTTTTGAAAGATTTTACCGGGTAGATAAGAGCCGCTCGAAATCCACCGGAGGAACCGGACTCGGACTTGCCATTGTAAAACATATTATCCAGCAGCACGGTGCTCATATAGAGCTGACCAGTGAAAAAGGCAAAGGAACAAAGATAGAGATCGAATTTTCAAAGAGCAGATAAGAGTATTCTGCATAAGATAAAATAAAAAATGGATATCTTTAACAAAATACTCTTTTATACTTATCACAAATCTTTTATCCAGAAACGAATGAGAAATATGAGAGCATCTCTTCGTGAGATGGAAGAAATCTTAAATAAGGAAGCCTAAGATTTCCTCCGGGGTGTCCACAATGTGGGATGCCCCTTCTTTTTCTAAAAAGGCACGTCCCTTAAATCCCCATGCAACACTGATGCAGTCCATGCCGGAATTTGCAGCAGTCTGTAAATCTACTTCAGAATCCCCGACATAAACAGCAGAGTCGGCAGATTCACCCAATTCCTCTAAGGCAGTAAAGACCGTATCCGGTGCAGGTTTCTTTCTTACGCCGGTTCTTTCACCGATTGCCACAGAAATGATCCCTTCAAAAAAATCTGCTGCAAGACGTTTGACTGCTGCATCATTTTTATTAGAAACGATCGCCATAGGGATCTCATGTTCCTGTAAAGTCTTTAAAAGCTCCATAATGCCCGGATACGGAGCAGTTGCTTCTTTACAGTGGTCAGTATAGTAGGTTTTAAAAGCGGCAAATACTTCTTCAAACTGTGGGTTATCCTCTCCCTGTGGGATTGCACGGATCAAAAGAAGCCGCAGTCCGTTGCCGACAAAGCTCTGGACTTCAGGAAGCGTTCTGGTCGGCATATCAAATTCCTGCAACGTATGGTTCAGGGCATTCGTTAAATCCTCGATCGTATTTAAAAGTGTTCCATCTAAGTCAAAGATGACGGTAGAATATTTTTTCAAGAAAAAGACCTCCTTGCAATTAATTTATGGATCGGGTGTCCGAGAGAAGAAAATTTTTCTTCGTATTCAGTCATTACATTTCCTTCGTTTAAGACCGGGTCGTGGTGCAGATCAAAGGTATGTGCATCAAGCGTCCATCCGGCTTCTGCTACTTCCTCCATAGAGAAAGCAAACAGATCATCATTGTCCGTCTTAAATTCCACAACACCGTTTCTAGCTAAAATCTTATCATAGCGTTCAAAGAACTGCCGGCTGGTCAGGCGGCGCTTGGCGTGGCGTTCCTTTGGCCATGGGTCGGAAAAATTCAGATAGATCTTAGCGACCTCTTCTTTATCAAAGACTTCCGTAATGATAGAAGCGTCCATGCACAAAAAGCGGATATTTGGCAGAGGCTCTATCTCCATTTTCTGTAAAGCACGGAGCAGTACGGAAGAATAACGCTCAATTCCGATGTAATTGATATCCGGGTGTTCTTTTGCAAGCTTCATGATGAACTGCCCCTTGCCCATGCCGATCTCAATGTGGATCGGATTCTCATTTCCAAATATCAGATGCCAGCGCCCTTTTTCTGCCATCGGTTCCTGTATACAATGCGGGCTGTCAGCGATTGCTTCATCTGCGCCCGGAATATTCCTAAGTCTCATAATGTCACTCCTATAAAATCATTTTGCAATACATATTTTACATGAAAAGGACAGGAAAAAAAAGAGTTTATAAAAAATAAGTTGCACCAAGAGGACAGGGAGATTATACTATTAAATAGTGAGCAATTTTAAAAATACAAGATAGAAATATCAGGGAATGATAATATGGAGAAGAAAGAATGAAGAAAAACAGATGGAAAAAGGGCATAGCACTCTTTTTAAGCATAACGGCAATATTTATAGGCAGCATGATCCCGGTACAGGCATCCGAGTACTGGCCGCAGGCACCGGAAACGGCATCTCCGTGTGTGATGGTGATGGAGATGAACACGGGAGCTGTATTATATGAAAAGAATGTAGACGAGGTTCATTACCCGGCAAGTATTACAAAGATTATGACAACGCTGATCGCTATTGAAAAAGGAAAGATGGACGATATCGTTACTTTTTCAGCGGATGCGGTATACAAAAACGAGGGAGACACCTCCCATATTTCAAGAGATTTAGAAGAGAAGATGACTTTAGAGCAGTGTCTTTACGGCGTCATGCTCGAATCTGCAAATGAATGTGCCTATGCCGTTGCAGAGCATATCGGCGGTGGTGATGTCAGCAAGTTTGTCGATATGATGAATGAAAAGGCAAAAGAATTAGGATGTACGAATACGCATTTTAATAACACGAACGGTCTTCCGGACGAGCAGCACTATACCTCAACGAGAGACATGCTCTTAATCGCTCGTGCCGCATATGAGAATGAGGAATTTCGTAAGATTACAGGTACGAAGGTCTATGTCATTCCGCCGACGAATAAGCATGAAGAGGAAACCACACTACATAATCACCACAATATGCTCTATCCGTTCCGTACGGCAAAATATATCTATGATGGATGTACCGGAGGAAAGACCGGATATACCGTAGCGGCAAACAGTACACTGGTCACTTATGCAGAGCGTGACGGAATGTCCCTAGTCTGTGTCGTTATGAATGCACAGGCACCGGCGCATTTTGAAGACACGGTAAATCTGTTCAATTACTGTTTTGACAATTTCCAGATATTCAGTGTCAAAGATAATGAAAAAGCATATACCAAGGACAAGATACAGGATACGGGAATCCTGAATACGGATCAGTCCTTTGCAGGCTTGGATAAAAACGGAGGGATCATCCTTCCAAAGACCGCTTCTTTTGAAGATGCGAAAGTAGAAGTGAAAGAAAAAGGTGAATCAAAGAACAGTGCCGGCCGTCTGGAATACACCTATGCAGGACATGCTGTGGGTGGAGCCGACATCATGGTCACAAAAGCAGAGCCGGAGAAGTTCCCATTTGACAATACAAAAGAAGCAGGCAAAAAGGGAGAAAAGACAGCATACGTCAAAGGAAATACCATTGTGATGTTAGTGATCATCGTATTAGTCTGTGCAGCATTAGCACTGATCGGACGATATGTTTCCGATAACTCCTTTGTGATAAAGACGAAAGTGGACAGAAAGCGAAATAAACCGGACCCACGTTATACCATCATCCGAAATTCGAAAAAGAAATGGCGCAGGAAATAAAATAAGACTTAAATCAAAGACAAACAATATAGAAAAGGACAATTTCAAGTTGAAGAAATTGTCCTTTTTGTTATTTATAGACATATCGAAATAATAAATAAAATGTCAGATAATGTATAAATAATTCACATTAAGATATCTAACTTAAAGTTCTATCAGACTATTTAAAAGAGTTACCAAAACAGGTTTATTTAAAGTATAGAACAGGATCCCATTAGAAGTCTTTACCATCGTAATGTATTTATCCTGAAAGGTAATGGAACCTTCGATCGTATCCATCAGATAGGAAGCTAACTTAGCATCCGCTCTTAAAAATACAGTCTCATATTCTTCTAACGGCTCGACAGAAGCGGAAGCCTTTTGAAACAGATAACGCAGATCCTCTTCCTGTTCTAACTGTTCTCTGGACTTATTGATGATAAAATAGCCGTTAGAGTCCTTTGGCATATTCATGGATTTGACAGCCCGCTGCACCTGTTTGGCAAGACTGTCGGAAGCAGGATAAAGAGATTCAAAGTAAGACATGAAATCAGAAGCCTGCTTAAAGTGTCGGTTTGTTCCTTTTTCTAAAACCTCCGTCATCAGAATCCGCTTGATAATGGTTTCGCAGGTCTGTCGTGACGGATTCTTGCGAAGTGTAGAATGCATGGTTTGATGGTCCATGGTAAATCCCCTTTCCTGTTATTAAGAATATTATAGAAAAAATCAACCGGAACAACAACCCTGTTTTACAAGGATTTTTCACTTTTATAGGTTTGACAGGGATTTTCCAAGAGCATATAATAAGTATATAAAAATACCAAAAGTACATCTATGGAGCGGAAAAAAATGGCAGAAGAGAAGAAAGAACGATTATCCAGACAAGAGAAGAAAGAGCAACAGCTAGAAGCAATCCGTAAGCTGATCGAAGAAAAGGGCGGGGTAGCGAAAACGTCAGAGCTGTATACCTTAGGTCTGGACTACCGGGTACTCCAGCGATTTGTAGAAGAAGGAAAGTTAGAAAGGATCAAGAGCGGGTACTATTCCTTAGGCTATCGTAAGAAATCCGAAGAAGAAATTATACCGGTACTGTTCCCGGATGGAGTGCTATGTATGGAAAGCGGTCTTTATTATCAGGGATATCTCAAAGAACGTCCTTACATATGGAGTATTGCGGTGGATAAGAACACTTCAAAATCCAGATTTAAGATGGATTATCCGATCGTACATCCATACTATACGGAAACAAAAGTCTTAGAGATGGGTGTCGAAACCTTCAATATGAAGGGACAGAAGATAAAGATATACGAAAAAGAGCGTCTGATCTGCGATTGTCTGAAATATGAGGACAAGTTAGATGCAGACAGTCTGAAAAAGGGACTGCTTGCATTCATCAAAGATGAAGAAAAAGACATCGCAAAACTCATGATGTATGCAAGAGAGCGTCGAGTGGTAGAAAAAGTACGCAATAGGATCGGGGTGTGGCTGTAATGTCCAAAAAGAGCCTGTCAGCCGTAAAGGCAAAGAGTGAAGAACTGAAAATCCCATATGAGAACCTGTTATCGGCATTTGTCATAG
>OIWO01002032.1_pt1 | contig 14470 bp, 20 predicted proteins | sample 1587641 | NCBI WGS metagenome assembly OIWO01 (sample SAMEA3888924, study PRJEB22519) | human gut metagenome | biome: human gut; feature: human-associated habitat; material: faeces | place: Denmark | collected 2010
TTTCATCAAATTCACCTCCTTTCTGCCTCTCACAGTGGCGGCTTTAGGCGATCCTGTCAAGAAAAAATTTCGCCCGCCATGCAATAAAAGCCGTTGTCTGCGCGTTAACAGGGCAGAAGACACAAACAGGAACCATGAATCCGAAACAACAAGCAGGAGGAGCTTTTTATGAAAAACAAACGCCAGATAGCAGAAATCGTTATGATTCTGTCCTTTATTTTTGATCTGTACCACCTAAGTGTTCTTTGCAAATATGGCGGTACCAGACGTCATCTATTATGGATGTTTTTCGGTTTGCTTGTCTTCAGTGGTGCACTCATTCTGCGGCAAACAACACAACCTACAGCGTTCAAAAGCAAGACCTATTTTATTGTAAAATTAACCTCTGTGATAGCAGCATGCGTTCTTTTTTCCAGCAGTATCATCTACTCTGCCATTCCTTATAATGGAAAGTTAGCCTGGAAAATTCAGGATTTGATACACACACGTGAAGTTGCCCTGACGCATACGAACATTTTTGACACGGGTATCGAAGGTATTCTGGATGACTTGAATGCCGCATTAAACCTTCCGGAAAAACTCTATATTGCAGAACAATTTACTGTAGATTTTGACGGTACTGGAAAAATAAGTGCAATCGAAGGTTTCTTATATGGAAAAGATGAAAACGATCAGACGCGCACCTATTTAATCAGTTACAATGCCAAAAAAAGCAAAAAAATTTATGTTAATATGGATGGGTATGCATCTGCAGATTTTGATACAGACACATTACTGTCTCCTATGATTGATGTGCTTGCTCTAGCCAATTGGAAAGAACAAGTGGCTACGTGGGAACAGAATTATGATGTTTCCGCCTACCAATTACTATATTTGGGAAATCGCTCTTTCGAAATAAAAGATGGTCTCGTTGCGGTTTCCGGAGATAGCTCCGAAATCCAAAAATTAAATGCCGGCGGCTCTGTAAAAGGATATGAAGTATCCTTACACATGCCAGAGCTTGATACAGTTACACCAGTACGTTATATGGCTAACCCTAAATACACTTCTTTGCAGGAGCAAAAAGAACAGGAACAAACGGATGCTTCTACTAAAAACTCCTCAGAAATTGGCAAATGTTATACCGACGAAGATGGTATACAATATTTTTATCTCACCGAACAAATGGGTTGGAAATTTAAGATTTTAGATGCTGCCGCAGGAAGCCGTTTTTATGGCTTACAGAAAACAACAGACGGAGGTAACACATGGGAGATGCTCACCGAAGATCCCTTTGTCGGAAATATCGGTGTCAGTGAGGGGCTTGTATTCTATGATGAGAATAATGGCATCATTGGTCTGACATGTGCCGGGCAGGATTGGTCCAACCTTTATCGAACAACAGATGGAGGGAAAACTTTTACAAAAATAGAATTTCCAGGTGCTACAACCGGCGAATTCTACTTTGATATGCCACGAAAAGATAAAGACCAATTGGTCGTTTTAGCAAGACCGGAAGCTGGTGATACCACCGGTGTAAAATATATTTCTACTGATGGTGGCGCAACATGGGAAAACGCCGGAGACTTTTGATCTCCGGCGCTTTTCTTATGCTTTATATTGCTTTCTTTTCCTTCTTTTTCAGATGGTTGAGCCATGCCTGCGGAAGTCCCATCGCAAGGATGATACCGATGACAATCGCCCCTGCCGTCTCAACTGTCTCAGTTCCTTTGATCGAAAACATTTCCATATTACCGCTGATTAGATAAAAGGCTGCATAGTAAATCCCGGCTCCCGGCACCAGTGGGAATATCCCTGACAACAGATAGACCGTTGCCGGATGCTTGCGAAGTACTGCAAAAAGGCGGGAAAGCAAAGTCAAGGCCAGTGTTGCCACAATCGTTGCCAACATCAGATGCCAGCCCTGCTGTGAATGCAGATATTCATAGACAAACCAGCCCACACCACCTGTCACCCCACATAAACCCCATTCTGATTTAGGTGCTTGAAACAGAACAGCAAAGGCTAACGTTGCGATCATAGCAATGATAAAATGCAAAAAAATCGTCCCAATCATGACATAACACCTCCCAAACTCTGAAAAATATAGATTGTCAGGCCAACGCCAACCGAAATAAAGAGTGCAGTCAAAAGCGCGTCCAAGAGATGGATCACACCTGACAGATAATCACTATTATAGAAATCACGGATGGAGGTCGTAAAGGCAATGCCCGGTACCAGTGGCATAATACAGCCAATCACTATCTTGTCCTGCGAAACCGGAAGTCCCATACACATAGGAAGCAGGCTCAGGGCTGTTACAAACATACTACAGATTAGCAGATTGGCAAAGCGCCCAACATGATGTTTTTCAAACCATAACATCAAAAGTTGTAATAAAAGGCCAATGCCAAATGCAATGGCTCCATCCAAAAAATTCGCTCCGAACAAAATGGCAAAACCACCGGATCCAATACCGGTACATAGGACACGAATCCAGAGTGGATCCTTCTTGTGATGTATGATGGCATCCATACGAACCCAAGCCTCAGATATCGTACATTTCTTATCACAAATGTCTCTGGCTAACTGGTTGAGTTTTGATATCTTGAGCAGATTCACACTGCCTAATGGCACATGCCGAATCATGCTACAGGCATCTTCCTTTCCCTCATTGGCACTGGCAAAGATACCATTAGATAGCACATATACATCATAATCCTCTAACTGATAAGCCGCCATGATCTTCATAACGGTATCTTCTACGCGGTAGATCTCACCACCATTTTGAAGCATGGCATCGCCGATTTCCACTGCCAGCGTTAATATGTCTCTGGTTTCATTCATGCTATAAGTTCCTCACTTTGGTTATTTGTATCACTTGCGCATCAACCCGCTTTCATCAAACAAATGATATAAAAAGGTCAGATAATTCCCAGTTGTTAAGTTTTTTCCCCGTATTTTTCCTTCAACCTATATTCATCAAGTTCAATCATCAGCTCCACATATGCTTCTCTAAGTTCCCTTGGTGACATGGTTCTGGCAAATCCCATATACTTATCATATTTCTTTGCTCTGCGTTCCTCTTCCTCTGATGCATATATTGTCTTTTCATTTTTAAAGCGATCTGCCTCAGACTCATCAAGACAAAGTGAAACAGCTACAATATGTTTGCATATGATTTTCTTTCCATTTGCCAAAGGACAATCGCAGGTGGACTTTCGCGGATGCTCCATATCAACATGAACATGATAATTCCCATCTCCACTACCTCCTACTATACCTTCGCAGCTTCCATCTTCATTAACAGTATACGAAAGAACTTTATTCTGTTTATAATATTCCATACCACGCCATACAGACTTACTGCTGGCAATATCAATCAATCCCATAAAGTGCCTCCGTAAATTATTCTTTCTGTATCGGTCACCCTATCAGTCACCCCAACGGTCACCTTCTTTGTTTTATGAACAACTCTCACGGTTTTTACTAATTATCATCCGCTAAGCGATATCTTCTATTATTTGTTGTGCCTTCATATGCAAGCCCTGACATTTCTTTCAGTATAGCTCTTGTACGGTCAGGGCTTAATCCAATAGCTTGTGCGATATCCGTTGTCTTAGATAATCCATTTTCTTTCAAATACTTTCTAATCAACTGATAATTCTCTTCTGTTTTTCTATGTTTATTTTGTTCGCTTGTTTTGTTCGCTCGTTTTGTTCGCTTGTTTTGTTCGCTTGTTTCTTAAATTCAAGCGATAAACGAGTCCTGTCAGGATTATAACTTTCTTCCACCACAGGCATTCAGTCCATTCTGCTTCCTTGAAACCAACAAGAACAGTATCTCCATTTACAACAAGTGGACGCTTTACCAACATTCCATTAATTCGTCATACGTAGGATTCACTTCTACAATATGACGCTCAGTATATTTAATATTATGCTCATCCAGCCATTTTTTAGCCTTTTGACAGGTTGAACATTTTGTGTATCATTGTCCAAACTTAATGTAAACTCTTTGTCTATAATCGGCAATTTAAATTCTATTGATTTCAGCCACTGACCATTCTCTTTGCGTTCTTCGTAAATCTGCACATTATCCACTAACTCGACAGGAACTCCCGTTTCTCAGCTTCGTTCATTTGAGCATACAATTTATCAAAGAAAGTGAGTGCCTTGTAAATGTTATCCCCTGTAATCTTATCTGCCAGCAGAGAGCGTTTCTTAGCCTTTGCAGATACCAGCAGTTCCTCTACTTCATCTACTTTATCATAAGTCTTGTACAAATAGTGCTCTAAATCTGTTTTTGTAATCACACTTATGACCTTTATCCATCTATCTACATGGTTGTCGAGACACAGGTGTATAAATATACTTTGATTTTCTCTTTCTTCAATTTATATATCACCTCCAGGAAGTGCCGAAACTGCCGACAGATTGATACTGGCTAATGTATCCATCTGCCTGATTGCCAAATTTCTAAGCAATATAAGTCTTTCTGATTGAGGTTTCCCCTGCTCAATTAAAATAGCATTATAACTTTCCATATTTGCCAATACCAATAACTGATTTAAATTTGCATCATCACGCACATTCCCTTTTTTACCCAGATTATTATTTTTCCATTGCTTTGCAGTCTGACCAAATAACGCAACATTTAAAAGATCTGCTTCACTGGCATATGTATAAGCAATCTGTTCTGGTGTCAGCTCTGGTGGAATCAAATTTTCCTTCACCGCATCCGTGTGAATACGGTAGTTCACCTTTGATAAAGCCCTGTTCAAGTTCCAGTCCAATGAAAGTCGACTATTTTCATCTTGTTTAATCCTGCCTCACTTCTAACCGCCTCGAATTGCACACGGTTAAAATCTGGATTATGAAGTTCTTCCCAAACAGCCAAAAACTCATCTGTATTTCTGTTTCGCATCCAGTTCTGAATGACAAATCTGGGATCATTATCATTTCTATATTTCGCAATATCCGTTAACGAAATATATTCATTTTCAAAATCTTTCGTGTAAATCCCAATATCAATTCCTTTTGCGTGAATAATTTCCCTAACTATTTTATTTGCCATCTCTATTCCTCCACCATGTTCTCCATCTGCTCCAGCTTCTGCAGGGCTTTCATATACGCCATCAATCTTTTATACTGCTCATCTCCTAGGCTATGAATCTGCTTTAAAATCTTAATATCCGACCTGGTCACTTCATAATTCGCATCTTCATCCTTATATTCCGGATCAATGCCTTTTCCTGTCAAAAGCTGTTCGGGAGTAATCTCCAATGCATCACATATAAACAACAGACAGTCCGCTTTTGGATTTGTCTTTTTCTTTTTCCAGTCACTGATGTTACTCGTTGCAATTCCAGTTCTTCTTGAGAGTTCCAACTGCGTTATATTCTTCTGCTCCATCACACAAAAAATTCTTTCACTGATAATCATGACTTTTTCCTCCATCAACATTCCGTATATATCCGTATTTATAAATTTATGTATCCGTCTATGCGGTCATAGTATCATGCTGCAACTTTTCTTTCAATAGAGATTTTTGTATTTCTGAACTTTGTTATATTCTTCTCTTTATATAGCTCCGAGTACAACTGTCTTATTCTTTCCCTACGAAGATAAAAATCTGGATCAGGCAAATTATCCAAGTCCATTGCTTCCGCATACTTTGCTACCATTTCTCCAATAAAATTTACTAAATTGCTCCATACATCTCTTTCTTTTAAACCCACTTTATTCTTAACCATAATTAAAATCCTTTCTGACATTGTCATTGAAATCCATCGTATCCCATCCATAGTGATGTTTCTTCACCTCCTGATAGGATAAGATAGATATTATTAAAATTAGTATTGTTAATATTAGTCTTATTAGATTTTGATTTTTTCGGCTCCAGACCTGTAGAAATAAAAAATCTGTAATCGTAAAAATCAAAATTCCTGACTGCGATTTTTACGTCTTATGTGCTTTGATTTTTTCTTATGTGGATATCTTTCAAAACACTTTCTTCAAATAGAGCCTGTTAGGTTTTCCAAGTCCCTGTCTCCTACGTTCAAGTGCCTCGAATGTCCCCAGCTCATCCAATAACTTGCAGGCTTTTTGCGTTCCACAATTTAATATCTCACAAATATTTATTACAGAATAATAGATAAATACTCTTCCATTTTCGTCCACCCATCCATTTTTTATAAATAATGAAACCCTATCTAAAAGGATTGCATATAAAAGTTTTGCATCTATTGACATCCCCCAAAAGCATGCATCATCTATTAAACATTTTGGTAACTTGAAGAAAGTAAACTGCTCTTCACCAGTACAGTAATTAAATGTCGGCTTAATACACAGATTTTCTATTCCATTTCTTCCAAGCCTCTGTTCTTTTTTCTAAATTTCTCATAAATAAAGTCCTCCCTTTCGTTTTTTGCAAATTGGCAAGCAGTGCCCCCGGTATATTCCCGGCGCATTTTTGCTTGTTGGGGAAGGTCTCCGTTCCACTCCGGTCCGTGCAGAGCAGACGTCCACCGGACGTCTTGCGCCCCAATCCCCTCGAACTGCGGATAAACCGCAGAGCCACGCTAACGCTTTTTATCAATTCACTTTTTCTTTTTTGAATCTTCCTCATATAGATGAATAACTGCTTCAAGTGCCTTTTTCAGAAGTTCTGTTTGCTCATTATTCATCTTTTTTTATTTCTGCAATATCCTCTTCATACAGCTTCCCCGTTTCATTTGCTTTCTTGGCATAATGATTGAGATTATTACTTATCCGTGCCTGTAAAAATATTACCCGGTTCAAATCAGGCCATTCAGGGATTATTACATACCCGTTTATCGCCATCTTCCTGATATACGCACTCATATTTTGAACTCCGGCTTCCTTCATCCGATCATGCAGTATTTCCACCTCCTCCGGTTTAAATTTCACATAAATACCTTTTGAATACTCTTTCTCTTTGCATTTCCTCCACTCTTTTTACTTTGTTTTTTAGAAATCACTCTATCAGGGCATTTAATGACTTTCTAAAAATAGGCAACAAAAAAGCAACCGATGTTACTCGATTGCCATGCTGCCACTTTTACAAGACTATATACGCTCAAAAATTTGTTAGTATTGTACAAACAGTTTTGTGAATAATTCTGTCCATTTTCCATTACAAAATGATAATTGACTTTTTAGAAATAGTTGTTCTCAGATTTTCTACAAAATTAGAAAAAGCCCAAAACACAAGGGTTTGAGCTCCATTTGTACATTCGTATTTTCTGCTTTTGGGTATAAAATCACCGCTGTTAAATATGGAATATTTGTTCGTTTTTGTCAAGTCTTACTTGCAATAAAAGCCAAGTTAATACTTATGAATACAAATACTCAGAGCCACAAAATATATGTACACACCTTGTCAATGCCATCTCACCATAAATATATTGTAGTGTAAACTCATATCTCCCAAAAAATTTTACAGTTTTTAGAAAAAACTTTTATTTATAAATTACATACTTTCTAAGTACCCTCATAATTGATGGTTATAAATCAAACATTAAAGGGCTTGTACAATTATAATTAGTATTATCAAGGAGGTGATTTGATGGATACAGAATTTAACCCAACCGAAATTCTGTTGATTTTCGGTTCAAACATTAGAAAATCACGTGAAATACAAGGTTATACCATTTCTGATTTAGCAGCATCCATAGAATATGACCGGGGTTGCCTTTCGGCATTAGAATATGGCGAACAAAATATTGAATATAATACCGCTTTAAAACTCGCCCAAAAATTAAATGTTCCATTTCCTGATTTGTTTTCAAGGAACTATCTTAATAAATTAGCAAAAGCTAAAAACGGTTTTTTGAGGACTTATAAAGAAGATGACTATCTCCTTGTTTTTATTGAAAACTTTAAAAAGGATATACAGTGCAAACAAATTAAACAAATAGAAATATATGGAGCAACCGACATTCAGACTGCAATGATTAGCAGAATCATTAACCGTAAAGCACTTAATCCCACAATTAAAACATTATATGCAATGGCTTACACCGTCAACACCGAAATGTACAGTTTATTTACACGAAACACAAGAGAGGATGAAGAGATATGATTTTCACACCATATTCAGACGAAGCTAATGTAATCAATATGATACGTCGCTATAGAAACGAAGATTATGCATTAATTCGTATGACATATACTATGATTGACAAGAATAACTTAGATGCTAATGGTATTCTAAGAGATCTTTTATTCAATTGGGGGCTAGTTGATTATGAACAGTTAGATAATGGAGGTAGATTTGGAATATCGTATGATGCATTATTTGTTCAGAACGGCAAAAAAGAGTTAATAAAATTAAAATTTTATAGAGTTGCAAATAATCGAGGTGACAGACGTTTTCCATCGAAACAATAAAACGAAGAATGGAAAATGGTGAGATTAATGAAGGGGATCTCCTTTATATTTCTATCTTCAGACAAACAAATGGTATTCCACTTATCTATTTAATTAATCTTACACACAATATTCCTTCCGAAAATGATTTGCTTAATGCAGTTGGAGTAGATGCAATTACAGACCTGTTCTATCAAATCAAACCACGCCTTCAAGAAATTGTACATGGTGGTTTTTTTGATAATTCGAAAGGATACGGTCCAATTGCACCAAAAGATGTTGGTGATACTTTAGAAGCACTTCTTGGAATTAATACAAATAATCGTAACAATGCAGATTACAATGGTTTAATTGAAATAAAATCAAAGGGCGGCAACAGAACGTTAGATACTCTTTTTACATTAAGACCACAATTTGACGGAACAAGAGTTGCTGCCTATGAGCCTTCAGATAGAAATCGCGTTTCTGCATTTACCAGAATTTATGGTTATGATTCAGACGCTCATCCAGGATATAATAGCCTATATATCACCATTGGTTCCATGGAGGCCCCTCAAAACAATCAAGGTTTTTATCTCCTTGTTAATGATGAAACTAGAATGGTCAATATAGTCTGGCAAGATTCACTCACTTTAAAAAGAGAGATAGCTGCATATTGGTCTTTTGACGCTTTAAGACAGCAGTTATATTTAAAGCATCCATCAACATTATGGGTAAAAGCCGAAAGCAGAGAAGTCAATGGAATGGTTCAATTCAAATATAACGAAATTGAATTTTCCAGAGCACCACAGTTTACAACTTTTCTTTCCCTGATTAAAGCTGGCGTAATTACTTATGATTGGCGTGGATACACCACAAAAGAAGGTCGATATGTAGGAAAGAATCATGGTAATGCATGGCGAATCAAACCATACGCAAAATCTGATTTATTCGGTGAAATCGAAACAGTAGAACTATAAGGATATTCTATGTCACAAAATATCGTAGAATACTTAACAGAACAGGTGATTTGACATTTACTCCATTTCAAACATAAATTTATCATATACTATTTCAAAATATAAGTGATCCAAAAGAGGGCAGTCCTTAATCTACCGACTCCCCTCTTTTCTATAATACTTTCATAATTTCTAAAGCAACTGCTCTTGCTAATAGTGGTGGAACAGCATTTCCAACCTGAGTACACTGTGGCACTTCTGTTCTTCTTTTTAATCCACCAGTTGTTCTTTTACCTAAAAATTCAAATGAATCATCAAATGATTGACATCTTGCCATTTCTCTAACACTTATTGTTCTTGCTTCCCATGGATTAATATAATCATCTGGAAGAGTGACAACTGTTGGCGAAAGATCTTCTGAATTCAATCTCTGTCTGATATTTTTTTTTGTTAAAAGTATATCAATTGCATCATCTGGAGCATCTGTATGCTTAAATAATTCTACAACATCATTTGGTTGCATCTCCAATCTATCACAGCACAACTGAATCAAAGAAACTTTTCCGCTTATATCAATCCCTTGCTCTTTAATCCTTTTTCTTAACATTGATCCGGATTCACCTTGGTTGAACAAATCAAATCTTTCCAAAACGACATCTGTAGAATTTGGTAATTCAAGATTTTGGAGATGATTTCTATCGCAAGAAATTGGCTTACCAGTAACGAATGATGGTGTTCTTCCATCTCTACTTTCTTTTTGAAATTCAGAAAGTTTTTGGTTGACTTTATTTCTTAAATTTGCATCATATACCAAATCACTAATTGCCTCTTTTAATGTAAGTTGTTTTTCATGAGCAACTGTAGGTTCTGGATAGTATGGTGCAGGAAGATCTCTTCGGTATCCAATAAAGATTACTCGATTTCTTCTTTGTGGAACGCCATAATCAGCAGCATTCAAAATTCTAGGTTCTAAAGTATCATAGCCAATCCTATTTAACTCAGACCTTAAAATTGTAGGTGTTACTGAACCATCTGGATAAAACTGTCCCCCTTCAACGAATTTTCCATTATCATCATATAAGTCTAACCCCTTATATCCCCAAAACTGCATATCCATAAAACCTTCTACATTTTCTAAAACAATGTATTTAGGTTTTACTTCACTTATAACTCTCACATATTCACCAAATAATAGATTTCTTGGATCCTCTTTATCTCTTCTACCAGCTCTTGAGAATCCCTGACAACTCGGTCCACCAATCATCAAGTCAATTTCAGGTATTCCTTGATTACGGAACATTTCAAGTTCACTGATTTTCTGATTAATAAAGTCCCCATTCAGATTTCTAATATCGGCTCTTTCAAACCATGTATTCTGTCCCTGAATAAGTCCCAACTGTGCATGACGATATTTATATGTCACTTCAACCATATCACTTATATCTGAACTAAACAAAATATGAAATCCTGCTTGAATTAAGCCTTCAGAACAGCCTCCAGCCCCACAAAATAAATCTATTGCATATGGCATATAGCCACCTCCTAATATTTTCTTTTTAGCATATCATAGCCTCTTAATAAAATTCATGAATAATTTATAAGTTACCCCCACTCAGGAAATCATTATCTCGTAGGAAAATCATTTTGTAAGTATGATTTTTATTTATTTGTCTTCCTCTTTATTCTCCTGATTAGTTGCCTTTGCTAACCATGCATCCTCTACATTACCAAATTCTATATTTAAAGCTTCACAATATGCTTTTAATCTCTTCATCGTCGATACATTAGGACTCATTTTACCAGTTTCCCAACGATTAACTGTAGAAAACGATACCCCAATCCGCTCTGCAAATTCCATTTGTGTACAGAATCCTTTTTTCCTTATAAGTATAATCTCATCTGACAAACTCATAGCGTTACACCAACCTTTCATACGCTTTAATATAGCGTTTTTATAGCATTTTGACAAGTCCTTTATAGAATATTATTTCAATAAACTGCCCTTCCTCTCAAAATAACAGTTCATATCTGCTTATAACTCAATTTCATGTCGTTCAAATAAGTTATCAAAAAATTCACATACCATTTTTTTCGCACTATTCTCATCCAAAAACTCATATCCCCCAAATCGATATACTTCATACCCCTTCAATCGCAATGCTCTATCATCTTTGACCATTTCCGCATATAATGCAGGTGATGCTTTTCCATTCTGAGAGTAGTGTTGCTGCCCATCCAATTCAAAAACAATCTGATTTCCTTCTGGTAATAACATCAAAAAATCCATTCTTTGATGCGAATATACTACTTGTCCTTTTCTCTGATATTTACTCCGAGGATCATAATGTAAATATACTTGTGGCACTAATGCTGGAATATCTTTCTTTATCGGATGACGATAGTAGTTATAATATGTCCTAAAAAAGATTTTTTCAACTTCTGAGTCGAGAGATGCTCTTAAACGACCATACAACTCCAATTCTGGATTGCCATCACTCTCTTTATTGTTCTCCTTCCACCATTCGACCAAAGTATTCCACTGTAATCCATCTGCTCCTATTTCAAAATTATAAAACAAGCAATTGCCAGTATCTCCTATCAAGCGAAGCTTGTTACTAATTGTATTTTCAATAGTAATATCTGGTTTTTGACCGATTGGAGCAAAAATAAGATTTTTTAATTTACCTTCAACAATTCTTCTTTTCCCTATACTATAATGTGGAACTCCAGATTTTTGAGAGCTAATATATAACTCATATCCATCTTCCCTAATTATTCCATTTATACCTTGAACATACTTTTTCTGTTCATCTCCTTCTCTTACCTCTGGTTTTACCAAGCACTCTAAAAACTTGACAAAAGTTTCATCCGGTAGATATTTAACCTGTAACCTGTTTGTAAGCAATTCCTTATAGGACATTGTTTTATTATATTTTACTGCGGACATAATTTCTTGTCCTATAGTCATTCCAATAAAAATATCAGCGGTTTCAGTCATATTCCAAATAAATGATAAGAAATCGTCTAATTTCATTTGCCCTTCCATATCGCTTAATGAATCCAAAAAATCTACAATTCGTCTTCTTGTCACAAATGAAAAAGTTAGTTCTGTATCATTCAAATAAGGCTCCATAGTTTTTATCATTTCTACATTATTAAATTCTTTAGCTATTCTTCTTGCCAATTTCCAAATATCATCATCTGGCATCTTATTCAAACCGTTCGATACATATAACCGCTTGCCATTCATTGGTTCCAATCCAGCGTCTGGTTCAATTCCATACTCATTACAGACTCTCTTCAAGTCATAAGCCTTATATTCACAAGCAAATTGATTTGCAATTACCTCTCTTAATCCATCAACTTTTCTCATTGCTGCTCCCTTAAGTTAACACCATTATTTTACCAAATCATCGTTTTTACCATCTGCGAAACACCGAGAAAAAAGCCGATGTGGACTTACATCCCCCAATCAGCATCTTTTCTTATGTCTCTTCATTTTTGTATTCAATCTCTGTTTCAACATCCATCAAAGTTCCTGCCGCATCGCTGTATTCTATGAACTTCACTGTACGATAACTTTCCTATTGTTTCTCTCAGTGCAAATACCTTATTACAGTTTCTGCGAATTATGTTGGATGTAGATTAATTACTTTCCATACAATGAAAACAGAAATAAATACCATCCTTTCAAATCCTCAGTAAGAAAAGATGTAGAAAAAAATAGAAAAAAAGAGTCCTCTATCTTTCTTAAATCATCTTAAAATGCTCAAATGCAACCTCGATGGCTTTTTCTTTCTCCTTAGGGCACTGCGGTTGCCTAGCATCGTCAGACTTTGCTTTATTGTAATTCTCACGCTCTATGATTCCATACTTAGCTTTAACCTGTGCAATATACAGATTAGACACCTTCATCCCATCATAATGCTCCGCCACGTACTTCTGTATCTCCTCATAAGTCGCTTGTCTACGCTCCGCTTCGTTCCGCGCTGAGCAAAGGTTCCCCGGACCTTTAGCGCCTCTCCGCAGCTGTCAAATCCATCTCATCCATATCAAGTCTCACATTCACATGATGTTTCGCTTCATGGAGTTTGGACAAAAGGCATACCGTTTCCACATGTCCAGTCAACGGGAACATATCATATGGGCGTATCGTCTCCACACGGTATGCTCTACAAAACCATTTCAAATCTCTTGCCAACGTCTCTGGGTTGCACGAAACATAAACCACACGCTCTGGTGCCAGAGAGATCACGGCATCTACAAATTCTTTTGTACTTCCTGCACGCGGCGGATCCATCAGGACCACATCAAAATGTTCCTTATTAGCCGCCGCTTTGCAAATATATTCTGTGGCATCCTCACAGACAAACCGTATATTTCTTGCCTGGTTGGTCTTTGCATTGGTAATGGCATCACGCACGGCATCCCGATTCAACTCCACGCCAACAACTTCTTTCGCAGCACGGGATGCAATCATTCCAATGGTTCCCGTTCCGCAATAGGCATCTAGTACACGTTCTTTTCCACTGAGACCCGCTAGAGAAATTGCACCCTGATACAGATGTTTTGTCTGTATTGGATTTACCTGATAAAAAGACTTTGCAGAAATACGGAAACGCATGCCCAAAAGTTCATCCACAATATACCCCTTACCATACAAGACTTTCTCCTGATCTCCAAGCACCATACTTGTATTACGCCCATTGATATTTAAAACAACCGTCGTAATTTCCGGATGCATTTTTCGTAAAGCCTTAACAAAGTTGTTCTTTGATGGCATAACTGGTGATGCCAATACTAAAACCACCATCACTTCCCCGGTCGCATGTGCATGACGTACCAGTACGTGACGTAATAAGCCATAACCAGTATCTTCATTATATGGCTTTATCTTAAACGACCGCAAAAGTCCTCGAATATCACGAATAATAGCAGTTGATCCCTTATTCTCTAACAAACAGGATTCGATATCTACAACGCGATGACTATCTTTTTCATATGTACCACAGATAACCTCGCCATTTTTCTTTTGAGCATAGACCGCATGCACTTTATTCCGATAATAGTAAGGATATTGCATTCCCACAATCGGCTCTACTTTACCAAATTCACGCAGTAACTTTGCTACATATTTTTGTTTTATTTGTAATTGTTCCT
>OIWO01002038.1_pt1 | contig 14402 bp, 10 predicted proteins | sample 1587641 | NCBI WGS metagenome assembly OIWO01 (sample SAMEA3888924, study PRJEB22519) | human gut metagenome | biome: human gut; feature: human-associated habitat; material: faeces | place: Denmark | collected 2010
GGAAATACCTACCTCTTGTAAAAGTTCCTCTGTAATATCTAACATCCCACGAAATTGTGAAAAGATAAGGACACGATGGTCTGACTCCTTAATTTGGCTAAGCAACTCTCTAAGGCTATCTAATTTTCCGCTATCTCCCGCATAGTCCATAAAGAGAGCTGGGGTATCACAGATTTGTCGTAAGCGGGTAATTCCTGACAAGATTTCCACCTTACGACGGTTGATTTCCTGATCACTTGCCGAAATTAATCCTTGTTGCATCTGTTGCAATTGTGCTAAATAGATAGCCTTTTGAGCATCTGACAATTCACTTTGGTGAGTGATTTCAATCAAATCTGGTAGATCAGGAAGGACCTCTTCTTTTTTACGTCTTAGAATAAAGGGAGAAATATACCTAGCCACTTCCTTAGGTGTTAACTTAAGGAAAGTTTTTTTAGCTGGTAAAAGTCCTGGTAGAATAATCTGGAAAATAGACCAAATCTCCAACAAATGATTTTCAATAGGCGTTCCAGATAGTGCTAAGCAATGTGGAACAGAAAAATCACGTAGATATTGGGCAATCTTTGTCTGTGTATTCTTCATGACCTGAGCCTCATCGAGAATGAGATAGTCATATTGGCCAGCCTTGTAAGCATCAAAATCCTGACGGAAGGAGGCATAGCTTGTAATAATAATCTGGTGGTCTTCAGCAATGATGTCATCACGTTTTGGCTTGAGTCCATAAGAAACCGCTACATCTAACTGAGGGGCAAACTTTTTAAACTCATCCTGCCAATTGTAAATCAGGCTTGAGGGTGACAAAACCAAAACTCGTTGTCCTTCTTCTAAATGTGCAGAGAGATAGGCAATAGTTTGCAAAGTTTTCCCCAACCCCATATCATCGGCCAAGATACCGCCAAAACCATAGTGATGCAACATAGATAACCACTGAACACCTTTTTCCTGGTAGGGACGAAGGCCAGCTTCTACCTTATAGATTGGCAAATCAAAGGTCTCCGGCTTACTCAAATGTTGCGTTAAGAGTTGGAAATCTTTTGAAAAACGAACAGAATCACTTTCTGAAAGAGCATCCATCAATTGATAGGCAGTTAATTGATTGAGTTCTAGGTGACCTTTTCCTGAGTAACGAGCTCTCAGAGTTTTGAGACTCTCACTAATACGATGCGTCGCTTCGTCAAAAACAATCAACTGACCACTACGATTGATAAAATAGGGCGAGCTTTCCATCAAGGCTGCTAAAGCATGATCCACATCTTCGTCGTCAAGACTTGAAAAATCAAAGGAAATATCTAATAAATTTCCCTGACGCTCTACCTGAACCTGTGGACTCTGCTCAACCCGTAAGTCACGTAACTCCTGTCCAATCAGAACCGTTCCTGCATTTTCAAAATCTGATAGAGTATTTGTAAAGAAATCATAGAGCTCTTGACTGCTACTTAATCGTTTAGATGACTGAAAATCAGGGGTGAATCCATGCTTAGACATCAAACGAAAAACAGCCTGCTCATGACGATAGTTACTAGTAAATCCTAAATGACTCAACTCTTGGCGATCATGTACCAAGAAACCATCAAAATCAAAGGCTAATGTAAGAATAATCTCACTGTCACCTTTCAGATCAAAGCGAAATCTCGGTGTGAAATCCTTGATATTAAAAGCTTTTGGTGCCTTAACCGGCCCCATAGTCCTAAAATCAAAAAGACTAGCAGCCAAGATGGCTTGTTCATCGAGATTAAAGCTGACGTGCTTATTCAAATCGCTTCCGATTGGAAGAGAGCGTAAGCCAACCAAAAGTTTTTGTTGTTTTCGATTCAGACGATAAAAAACACCTTGATAAAAGAGAATACGATTATTAAAAAAGGCCTGACTATTCTTCTCAGCGACAGTCAATTCAATCATCTTGGGCTCGACACAAATATCAAACGAGAAGAGCTGAGCATCAGCAGTCAAATCCTCGACCAAAAGTTGGCGATATTCGGTTCCTTCCCATTCAAACCTAAAGCCATCCAAATCTTGCATCCGTCTCAAACCTTCCTCAAAAAAACCGTAAGGGAGACAAAGGTGTCGTGCATTATTCGGTAAAATAAAGTCTAAATTAGTCTTGGCTTCATCTGGAATCATCCGTCCTAGGAAGTTTAAAAATGCCTGTGAAGCCTGGTCAAATTGAATAAGTGATAGGGGTTCATAGTAGTTCTTACCTATCTGATAATAACCCTCAGCCTCTACAAGTTTGAGAAAGGCAGGAATATCTCGAATAACATAAGAACGTTCATCTGGTAAGCGACGTAAACGTATACTCCACCAAATCTCTGAACCAAAGGTAGATTCCTCTCCCTCTACCATCAAGCTATATCTAACGGTATCATCTTCATTCAGGGAAAGGCCTTCTAAAAATAAACCACCAAAAGAGTGTCCTCGGTCTTGACCTTGAGAGGATTCTTGTTCCTCTTCCAGTTCTGCCAAGAGGCGCTGGCCTTCTTTATCATTTTTTAGATAATACTCAACCGCTGCCAAATGGGGACAATAGCCTTTTTGAGCGAAATAATCACAGTCACACGTGATTTCAGAATCATTGAGTGCATAAATTAAATGATGTTGGTCAACTGTTGTATCCAACTGAGTTTCTGAGACCTGATGAATGGTAATGAGATCCTTTTCAAAAAGTTCAATACCCTCATTACGGACTCTACCCGGCATCAATTTTGCCATAGTATTCACCCCTATCTTATCCCTCTATTATAGCACAAAATCCTTATAAACTAGGCCTTCACCAAGATAAAACAAAAAACACTCCCTAGGGAGTGTCGCAGATTATTATTAATAATCAAGTTTATCTGAGTGACCTGAACCATTACCAACATAATAACCTGTCTTACAGTTGATACTGAAGAGGTAAGTTCCATCTGGAAGGTACAAGTTGTAGTAACCATTACCATTGATGATGTTAACTGGTTCAAGGATGAAGTTATCTCCTGAGAAGTAACCACGTGAGTGTGATGTTTCGATAATCTTATCAAGAACACCGTCAGCCCAAGTCCAAGCTGGGTTACTTGTATCTGCTACTACGTTTGCATTATAAGGCACACGTGAGCGGTCACGTTGAAGGATTGATGGGTTATAATTTGTGATTCCGCGTGTTACAACTGTTGAAGCTGCAGCTGAGCCACCAGTAGTTCCTCCAGTCGCACCAGTTGAACCTGCTGAACCTGCTGAGTTAGCTGCTCCATTTTGCGCTCCAGATGTATTTGACGCAGCTGCACCACCACCATTAGAAGCTGCTCCAGACGTGTTATCACCCGAAGGTGCAGCAGGACTAACAGTATTGGCGCTATCAGCAGCTGTCGCTGCAGATGTTACGCTCGCAGCCTTAGCTTTTTCTTCAAGCTGAGTCTTACCACCCTTAATAGCTTCTTGAATAGTGCTATCAAGACTCGCATTCCCAGTTGTTGTTACACTTTCTGGAAGATTATTAAAGTTAGCATCGGATTTAACAGCGATAGAGGCATTATAGCTACCATCTACAAGAGCATCTGACTCAAACTGACTGTTAATCTTTTGTACAGCTTCAATTTGCTTCTTCAAATTATCATATTTTTTCTTAGCTGCATCATAATACTTGGTTTTCTCCAATTTCTTGAGCAGTTTTTCCAAATCTGATAGCTTACCAAATTGATCATTAGCGAGTTTTGTTTGCTCGTCATCTGTGAAGAAATTCTTATACATTTCTTCGAAGGCCTTATTATCAGCAGCTGCCGTGTCCTTGCTTGATGATGAAGTCACTGCTGAAGAAGCTGTGCTTGTTGTTTTTGCCGATTGGCTATGTGTTCCCTTATAAAGAGCATAGCTACCACCAATAATAGCTAAAGCAAGAACTGCTAGAGCACCGATAACAACACCTTTACGGCGGTAAACTGGAATGTCACCATCAAAGGCACTCTTATGCGATGGCGAAATAGATTCTGAAGAGATTCTGTCTTCTGCAGATGGGCGATTAACTGCCATAGACACTTTTGGTGTTGTCTTTTCTTCATCAGCTTTTGCTCCAGTTACCCCTGCCACTGTTGATGCAATAGCCGCCAAATCGATAGTGTCTGAGATAGTAACATCATCCAACAAAGGGTTTGAAGCTTGTGGCTCAGTATCATCAATATTGGCGACAACAGGATTTTGTGGTTCTGGATCATCAATGTTAGCAATCAAAGGATTGTTATCATCAATATTATCGACCAATGCATCGTTATAGGCTGGCTGATTAGTTGAAGTAGAGGAATCAGCAAGTGCATCACCAATGTCAAATTTTTCTGTTTCTGACGTGATGAAACGATCAGCATTCGTTGACGTAATGATAACTTCAGAACTTTGACTTTCTGGTTCTGCAATAACCTCAGGTTCAACAGGAGCATTCGGCAACTGCTTGTCAATATGAGATTGAGTTTCATCAACCTTGTTATCTGTTGCACCAAAACCAAATGTGACCAGTGTTACTTCTTCAGTAGCTGTTGTTGAGTTGATTGACTCATTAGCCATTGATTGGCTAATCAAACCTGAATCCGCAAACTCCTGACGTTGCTTTTGAATAAAAGCATCCAAAGGTGATGTATCGCCGTCAGCTTCAATTTTCTTTGAAAATTTTTGTGAGGCAACTTCTTCACGGTGTTGCTTGATATACTTATCCAAAATGCTATCTGTTTCTGTTACACCAGCATTAATCTCAGCTTCTTTGCGGACAGCCTCACCGACTGTCATTTCCTTGGCATCTTGGAAATCTAGCTCTTGGCTACCTTCATAGCCATTTTGTGTTTTATCTTCTGACACGTTTAATTTACCTTTCTAGCCTCAGAACGGCGAACACGTTCACCAAAATATTGATACAAATCAACACGGAGTGTACCGTTATAAAGCTTACGTTTTTTATCGGCTTTCATACCGTATTTGCTTTCAAATTGTTCATCGCTGGTCAAGATAAACTTGCTCCAAGTTTTAAGTGGCGCAAAAGTTTGACCCATTTCATTATACAAGATATCCACAGCCTTGTCATCCAACAAACGCTCACCATAAGGAGGGTTTGAAATTATGACACCATTGATTTTATCTGTTTTCAGGTCCTGTAAACGCATTTGTTTCAATTTAATAACATCTTCAAGACCTGCCTCACGGGCATTAGCTTTTGCAATCTCAACCATACGGCCATCAATATCACAACCCATAATGTCTAATTCAACATCATAGTTTGCCTTGCTATCTGCTTCATCACGTACCGACTGTACTAAATCTTTATCCACCCAATTCCATGCTTCAAAGGCAAAATCACGATTAAATCCTGGCGCAATGTTCATACCAATCATTGCAGCCTCAATACAGAAGGTCCCTGAACCACAAGTCGGGTCAATCAACGGTTTATCCGGATACCAGTTACTAAGTTCAAGGATAGCAGCCGCCATATTTTCCTTAATAGGTGCCCCACCTTTATCAGTACGATAGCCACGCTTAAAGAGACTAGCACCTGTGGTATCAATCAAAACCGTAGCCTTATCCTTTAAAATAGAAACTTCAATCTTAAATTCTGCTCCTGTTTCTTGAAGAGGCACTCCTTCTGGACGGTGGAAATACTTCTGCAATTTCTTAACGACTGCTTTTTTTGAAATCGCCTGAACAGATGGCTCATTATGAAGCTTTGATTTAACACATTTAGCTTTAGAAATTGGGAACTTTGCACCTAGCGGAAGATAATTTTCCCAGTCTAAGGCAAAAACTCCCTGAAAGAGTTCCTCAAAGGTACGTGCTGGAAATTCACCAACTACAATCTTGATACGGTCTGCTGCTCTCAACCAAAGGTTGGTCTCAGCAATTGCACGAACACCGCCTTGGAAACGCACCTTACCATTTTCAACCTGAGTGTCATAACCTAACTCACGCAATTCACGTCCAACCACAGCCTCAAGACCTGCTGCAGCAGTTGCTACTAATGTAAATGTTTCTTTCATTGTCATCCTTTTATCTCATTGTTACGAGTACAAACTTTCTTAACTGATGGCTTATTTTCCCACTCTTTTCTTTAGATATAGTTGTAAAAGAAAGAATTCTTGCTAAAAGAAGGCTGAGACATGTGTCCCAGCCTCACCTATATGCAATTTTCTATAAGCCATGTTTTGTTCCAGAAGTGACTAGGTACCACTTCCTTCGATAATCATCTGTCTACTGCAAAGCAGTCAGGATGGTCCGTTCGTTTCCAGCCATCCCATGCCCCTACCAAAGTTTGGGTTGCTAGCTTGAGGGGTTTACCGCGTTCCACTTTTTAGGTTTCCCTAAAAACTCCGTCACTGTGGCACTTTCAGAGCTACTAAAACCTATCCGAAGACTTAGCCAGTTCACTCGCCGTAACTTGAAAACAAGTCCCTAGGCTTATTAATTCACCTAGCACAAACACTACTGGCATCACAGCCAGTGCTAGCATGGACTTTCCTCATGGAAGACTAGCAACCATGCGATTATCCAAAAATTGCACAAACCAGTTTTATTCGACGATTTGTTTTCCAAAGACCTCTTTTTCCAAACGACTGATACGTTTTAAGATATCATAGTTTGAAGCCGAAGCAACATTGGCATTCGCACGTGATGGTTCACTTGTCGCACTTGCGTATGCTGGGCGACTTGCAGGAGCTGATGAAGCTTTAGCCTTAAGTTTTGCATTTTCTTCTTGCAATTCCTTAACTAGAGCAATATAGACACCGTAATCTTTGATTACATCATCTAAAAACTCATCAACTTCTTTTTTATCGTATCCACGCATGCTTGTTTTAAATTCTTGTTCGTAGATTTTCTTGGGCGTTAAATTAATCTTAGCCATTTTTATTCTCCAATACTTGTCTTATCTAACTTACTAATACTTTACTGTCTAATGTTTTTATGATACAGAAAAAAAAATAAAAATGCAAGTTTAAAACTCAATTATATCCTATTCCGACATGACCTCATTGAGGTCATCAAAAGTCAGTCGAGATACGGGATAATCCCTTGCTTCTATCATCATACCGTAAAAATATTTCAGATTTGTTTCATTTTCAGGTTCATAAAATAAATAAGCCTGATCTGTATTGTCAATGAGAAACTGATTAAATTGTTTAAACTGTGCTGGAGATTGGTAAGCGGGAAAGCTATACTTGACAAAATCAACCTGCTTAAAGGCTGCTAGTTTTGTCTGATTCGCTTCATTCCAATTCTGACCATGCGTTTCAAAAGGGAAAAGTGTCGCCAACTTCAAAGGATAGTCTTTCTGAAGTTCTTTGGCCACCTCTAGTGCCCAAAATTCAAAACCGAGGTTGCCGGTAAAAATCATCCAATCCACACCATCATCCAAGAAACGCTTAAAATCACGTTTAATTGCTTTCTTGATAATGGTTACTTTAGGGTCCTTGTCTTTAAAAATACCGAGTTCAAAGCTCTTATAACCAGTTACCAGTAGTGATGTCATTTATTGTTTTCCTCGTTCATTTTATGGTATAATAAAATAGTCTTTATGCATATCTTATAAAGAAGAAGGGAAAGAAATGGTAAACTATCCCCATCAGATATCTCGTAAGAAAGCACAAGTACGTCCTAAAAAATCAAATAGAGTTGACTTTGCCAATCGGGGGATGAGCTTTGAATCTGCTATTAACGCGACTAATGATTACTATTTGTCGCGTGGTTTAGCCGTTATTCATAAAAAACCCACTCCTGTTCAAATTGTCAAAGTCGATTATCCCAAACGCTCACGAGCAAAGATTGTGGAAGCTTACTTTAGACAAGCCTCTACTACCGACTACTCTGGTGTTTACAAGGGATATTACATTGATTTTGAAGCCAAAGAGACACGACAAAAGACAGCCATGCCTATGAAAAACTTTCATGCGCATCAAATTGAGCACATGTCTCAGGTCATCAGTCAAGATGGGATCTGCTTCGTGCTACTTCACTTCTCGACGCTTAAGGAAACCTACCTTCTGCCTGCCAAAGACTTAATCGCTTTTTATCAAATTGATAAGGGGACGAAATCAATGCCTCTTGATTATATCAAAAAAAGAGGCTATGCAATTGCAGAAGCAGCTTATCCTCAAGTTCCTTATTTAGAAATCATTGAAAAATTATTAGGTGGTAACACATAATGGCTAAATTTAATTTCAACAACTTTAAAGAATCGCTGAGCGGTTTGACTAAACGTGCTAAAAACATCAAAGCCAAACGTTCAGATTCTTCTCGCTATAGCAAGGGAAAACGCTCAGCTACTTCAGACCAAAGCTTGGGCTGGCGTATTGCAAAATACGGATTTATTGGATTACTGACTTTCTTTGTAGTGTGTGTCATCTCTGGTGGTAGCCTCTTTGCCTACTATATTAGCAGTGTTCCTAAACTTACCGAGAACAAACTACAATCAACAAGCTCAAGTAAGATTTACGACGCCAATGGTAGCCTTATTGCTGACTTGGGAGCTGAGAAACGTGAGAGTGCATCCACAGATGAAATTCCAACAACTCTAGTTAATGCCATCACCTCTATTGAGGATAAACGTTTCTTCACACACCGTGGAATTGACGTCTACCGTATCATGGGAGCGGCTGTTAATAACCTTCGTCGTAGTAGTACCCAGGGGGGGTCTACACTCGACCAACAGTTGATTAAATTGGCCTACTTCTCAACAAACACTTCGGACCAAACCCTTAAACGTAAGTCACAAGAAATCTGGTTGTCTCTCCAAATGGAGCGTCAATTCACTAAACAAGAGATTTTGACCTTCTACGTTAACAAGGTTTATATGGGTAATGGTTACTATGGTATGAAGACTGCAGCTAAATCTTACTTCGGTAAAGACTTGAGCGACCTCTCTGTTGCCCAAGCAGCTCTTCTTGCCGGTATTCCACAAGCACCAACACAATATGACCCTTATGCTAATCCGGATGCTGCTAAAAAGCGTCGTAACACTGTTCTTAGTGAAATGTATGAAGACAAAAACATTTCTAAAGAAGAGTACGAACAAGCTAAAGAAACTGACATATCAGATGGTCTTCTTCCACTCACAAAGAAAGCTAGCTACGAGCCATATCTAGATAACTACATCAAACAAGTTATCGAACAGGTATCTACTGATGCCAATGCTGATATTTACTCAGCAGGTCTCGACGTCTACACTAACCTTAATCCTGATATTCAAAAATACATTTGGAATGTCTATAATACTGATGACTATATCTACTATCCAAATGATAGCTTCCAGGTTGCCTCTACTATTATTGATGTTACTAATGGTCGTGTTGTTGCTCAGCTAGGATCACGCCATCAGGATGAGAACGTTGCCCTTGGTACCAACCAAGCAGTCCAAACTGACCGTGACTGGGGTTCAACAATGAAACCTATCACTGACTACGCTCCCGCTATTGAAAAAGGTGTTTATACAAACACTGGTACGACTGTTTACGATAATCCTTATAATTTCCCTGGCTCTTCAACCCCAGTTTACGACTGGGACCGTAAATATTACGGAAGTATATCATTGACCTATGCTATTCAACAATCACGTAACGTAACAGCTGTTAAAGCTCTTCAGGCTGTTGGTTTGGAATATGCACAGTCCTTCTTGAAAGATTTGGGTATTGAGTATCCAGAAATGTATTACTCAAATGCCATCTCATCTTCAACAACATCGTCAGATCCTAAGTACGGTGCATCAAGCGAGAAAATGGCTGCGGCCTATGCAGCCTTTGCAAATGGCGGTACTTACTATAAACCATCTTACATTAAATCAATCAAATTTGAAGACGGTTCAACAAAATCATTTGATTCTAAAGGTGTCGAGGCCATGTCGCCACAAACAGCTTACATGATGTCAAGCATGTTGAAACAAGTAATGACAGGTGGTACAGCGACTGAAGCTTATGTCCCTGGTACATTCAATGCTGGTAAGACTGGTACATCTAACTATGGTGACGATGAATACTACAAGGTACAAAAAGAAAGTGGCGTCTATGCTTATCTTATGGTTCCAGATGAAACTTTCGTTGGTTACAATACTAAGTATTCAATGGCGATTTGGACAGGTTACAAAAACCGTAAAACACCACTTCATGATTCAGACCTTGACATTGCTAAACAAATCTACGGTGTAACAAGTGGCTACCTTAACCAGATGTATGGTGCGGGTTCTGAAGATTTCGATATGCCTAGCGGTGTTTATAATAATGGTAGCTATGTCTTCCTTACTGGTTCTTCAACATCAAATGTTTACACAGGATCACTTGGAACATCTAGCTCATCATCAAGTTTAGACTCAAGCCAAAGCAGTGACTCATCAAGTTCACAAGATAGTCAACAGTACGGGCCTGATGCTTCAACAAATCCATCGACATCAGCTTCTAATGGCTCTGAACATTCAAATTCAAACACTGCCACAGCAGAAGAATAAGAAATAAAAGGGTTATCCGAATGGATAACTCTTTTTTTACCGATAAAATTTAAAGAAGCTATGAAAAACCACTGGAATCATTTCCCAGTGGTTTCATATATTGTCTTATTTTGAAGCAAGGGCTCCCATTGGATCCCAAGGAGCAAGTACTTGTGGCTCTGCTTTATAGGCTGCTAATTCTTCAGCTGTAAGGAAGTCTTTACGGACAACGATTTGATAAGTATATTCATCCATCCAGGCATCGGAAGCGACAAAGTAACCTTTTTGTCCGACCTTGTCTCCCCAAGAGTTTTCAACCTTCCATTTAATAGGTTTACCATCAGCATCCAAATCAACCCCAGTCAATACCATGGCATGAGTCATGAGAGATTCACTGTAGTCCAAACGTCCTGCCTTGTCTTGAGTCAAGTTAATATCCATGCTAGATGTAAAGTCATAAACATTAGTTGCAAGAATACCTTTTTGGCGGTCTGAAACTTGACCAACATCTGAACCAAACCAAACAGTCTCTCCAGCCTTCATCTGTGCAATGGCAAGCTCTTTGAAACGATCCATTGGAAGGTTAATATAACGAACACTTGGCGCACCTACAACATTACCCAACATCTCAACAGTATAAGATTTTCCGTAAGGTTTATCAGCTGTTGGAGCGTTGATAACTGACACATAGTCGCTGAGTTTTAGACCCACATATTTTTCAAAGAAAGCTTGTGGTGTGATATTTTTCTCAGATTGATAGTTGTCATCTTTATCTCGGTAGGCAAAATCAAACTGACGTGGTGGTAAACCAAGAGTCATGGCAAGATAGTTGAAGATTGCTTGAAGAAGCTTTTCCTTCTTAGTTTGAACAGCAGCTTGATCAGCACCTCCAGCAATCAAATCACGCAAGATTTGAGCATCTTGACGAAGAAGCTTATTGAGGTATTGATTAAGCTCACGACTATTGCTTGAAGCTACAGATTCTGGATAAACTGATTTTGGTACAACACCATATTTTTCAAAAAGTGATACGACCATATCCCATTGTCCACCATCTTGTTGAGGGGTATCCAAAAGGAATTTAACCTTACGACTGCCAATCTCTTGATCTGCTGTAGCAATGATTTGTTCCAAGAACCAGTTTGATTTTTCATACTTGTCCCAGAAGAAGGTGTGGGCTTGAGAAAGCTCGAAACTTTCCAATTTGAAGTCTGAGATTAATTTGTGACGGAAAGTATTAAGAGCCGCAAACATCCAGCAACGTCCTGAAGCTTTCTGATTAGACACCTCATCTTTAGTCAAATCGATTGAGAAAACATGGTCATTTTCAACTTCTGATTGACGTGTTTCGATGGATTTGAGCAAACCATTGTGAGTTACAGCATTTTCGATAGCACTGTATTTGGCATTGGCCTCATAGTCTGCAAATAGTTTATCTGTGAAATCTGTTGATAGTGAAGTCATAAGATTCCTCCTTTTAAGCCTTATTCCTCTCTATTTTATCACTAATTTCTGAAAATTCAATTTAAAAATAACCCTAGGTTAAACCTAGGGTTATGACAATCTTATTCCACTTTATCAAACTGCGTTTCAGGTGCTGGTTTCGTTGGTTGACAAGACATGATAAGGAGGACAATGCTTCCAATCAATGAGAAGATAGCCAAGATTCGTATAAGACCTATATAACTTAGAAGTACCCAAGCCGGATGAAATCCTGCATCTCTCAAACGACGGATTTGTAGAGACAATTGAGGGATAAGTTCAATTAAGCTAAAAAGCATTAGTGGCCAAGCATAGGTAATAATTATTTTTTGCAGTTCAGTCGAATTATTCAACAGAGCTGGGTCACTAAGATCAACATTACTGAAGAAAGGAATAAGAACACAAAAAACAGTAAGAATAGTAATAATAATGACATTAACCAAGTAAGCCCACCAGTAGTCTGGACGAGTCGAACGGCCTCTAAAGTCAAAGGCACGCTTCCAAAAATCAATATAAGCTTTAATCATAACTCATTTCTCCTCTTATTTCCAAAAATCATCAAAAATGGTGATTGGCAAGTGACGTTTGTGTTGACCTTTACGCCACCAAGACTCAATCGTTTCCTGAGCTTTGGCTGAGACTTCCTTGCCTTCAAGGTAGTCATCAATTTCACGATAGGTCACTCCAAGTGCCACTTCATCAGCGATTCCTGGTTTGTCCTCTTCCAAGTCAGCTGTTGGCACTTTTTCATAAAGGGCCTTGTCTGCACCAAGTTCTGCAAGAAGGGCTGCACCTTGACGCTTGTTTAGACGAAAGAGCGGCAAAATATCCGCACCACCGTCACCAAATTTTGTGAAGAAGCCCGTAAGGTTTTCAGCGGCGTGGTCTGTTCCGATAACTGCCCCACTATTTTCACCAGCAACCGCATATTGGGTAATCATACGTTGGCGGGCCTTGATATTTCCCTTATTGAAGTCAGAAACGGTGACACCTGCCTTGGCAAGTTCAGCAACCTGACCATCAACAGCTTCTTTGATATTAACCGCAAGACTCACATCTGGCTTGATAAAAGCAAGAGCACGTTGGGCATCATCTTCATCTGCTTGGACACCATATGGTAAACGAATGGCAATAAACTGATAGTCTTTTCCTGTCTCTGCACGGAGCTCTTCAATCGCAAGTTGTGCCAGACGACCAGCCAATGTAGAATCTTGACCTCCTGAGATTCCCAAAACATATGTTTTAAGGAATGGATGTTTGAGCATGTAGGCCTTCAAAAAATCAACGGATTTTCGAATTTCTTCCTTTGGATCAATGCTAGGTTTAACGCCTAGTTGAGCAATAATAGTTTCTTGCAAAGTCATAATTTCTCCCTTTACTCTGACAAGTCATGGGCTTTCTTACGGACATTATCAATCAAGGTCATCTTGTTATCCCAGACATCTTTAGCCAAGTCAACTGGATAATCTTGAGGATTAAGCACGCGCTTGTACTCATTCCAAAGTTCGTCCAATTCCTTAGTCGCATAAGCCTTGATTTCATCAAGACTTGGTAAGTCATAGATTAGTTGCCCTTTGTCGTAGATTGGAACCAAGAGTGGCACTGCATCAAAATCACGAACCGTCTTATTGATGTAAGTATATGTTGGGTGGAACATATTAATTTCATCTAAAGCATTAACATCCGTATCTGCGAAAGTGATATAGTCACCTTCTGATTTGCCCTTAGCACGACTCGTAATACGCCAAACTTGCTTCTTACCTGGTGTCGAAACCTTCTCAGCATTATTGGACAACTTGATAGTATCATGCATGACTCCCTTATCATCTTCCATTGAGACAATCTTGTAAACAGCACCCAAGGCTGGTTGGTCATAGGCAGTGATGAGCTTAGTACCTACTCCCCAAACATCAATCTTAGCCTTCTGCATCTTCAAGTTAAGGATAGTATTTTCATCAAGGTCGTTTGAAGCGTAAATCTTAGCATCAGGGAAACCAGCTGCATCCAATTGCTTACGAACCTGCTTCGATAGATAAGCCAAGTCACCTGAATCAAGACGAACACCCAAGAAATTAATCTTATCACCTAGCTCTTTAGCGACACGGATAGCATTAGGAACACCAATCTTAAGGGTGTCATAGGTATCTACAAGGAATACACAGTCCTTATGAGTAGATGCATAGGCTTTAAAGGCGTCATAATCGTTGCCATAGGCTTGAACAAGGGCATGGGCATGAGTACCAGAAACTGGGATTCCAAAAATCTTGCCGGCACGTACATTTGACGTTGCATCAGCACCACCAATCACGGCTGCACGCGTTCCCCAGATTGCTGCATCCATCTCTTGTGCACGGCGTGTCCCAAACTCCAACAGAGGAGCATCACCAATTACTGAGCGGATTCGAGCCGCCTTGGTCGCAATCAAAGTCTGATAATTGATGATGTTAAGTAAAGCAGTCTCTACGAGTTGACACTGAGCCAAGGGACCTTCCACTTGAAAAATCGG
>OIWO01002049.1_pt1 | contig 14367 bp, 10 predicted proteins | sample 1587641 | NCBI WGS metagenome assembly OIWO01 (sample SAMEA3888924, study PRJEB22519) | human gut metagenome | biome: human gut; feature: human-associated habitat; material: faeces | place: Denmark | collected 2010
CCCTATGTGCAGTATACGCATGCGCGTGCCTGCTCCATTCTGAAGCGTGCAGGTGAACCGGATTTCAGTGATATCCATTTTGAGGCACTTTCTGACGAGGCATCTTTGGATGTCTGCAAGCTGCTGGAGGCATTCCCTGATAAAATTAAGGATGCGGCGGCAAAGCTGGAGCCCTCTGTTGTTACCAGACATTTGGTTGCGATTGCACAGGCGTTCAATAAATTTTATCACGATAACCCGATTCTCAGCAGTGAACCTGAGGTAAGACAGGCGCGTTTGGCGGTTGTTTTCTCTGTAAAAACAGTGCTGAAAAAGGGTCTGGCACTCTTAGGTATCGAAGCACCCGAACAAATGTGATATGCTATAAAAGCATTTTCAATCTTCTGAAACAAAAACTGCTTGCAGGATTTTGTTTTCAGAGATTAGAAAACTTTTAATCGAGGGGCTTTTAATTATCTTAAAATAGATATTCTCTTTATAAAGGAAGGTATTTGTATGAAAAAGTTGAAATTATTTTATAATCCCTTTTCGGGGAATAAAAGCTTTAAATTTGACTTAGATGTTTGTATTGGTATCTTTCAGGAGGGCGGCTATGAGGTGCATCCCTTCCGCACGCTCCATCCCGGAGACATTGACACGCATATTGCCACAATGGACCCGAATTATGATATTATTGTTGCCTCCGGTGGTGACGGTACAGTGAATATTGTGCTGAATGCTATGATGCGCCGTGGTCTGCATATTCCTTTGGGTATCATTCCTTCCGGCACGGCAAATGATTTTGCGACCTACCTTGGCTTCAAAAGCGGCGAGGTGGAGGATGTTTGCAGAACGATTGTTTCTACAAAGCCGGTGGATATTGATTTGGGTTTGGTGAATGATTCCATTTTCTTTATCAATGTCTGCGCAGGCGGCTTTTTCACAAATGTTTCACAGATTGTGGATAAGGATGTGAAAAACGCACTTGGCAGCCTTTCCTATTATTTAAAGGGCGTGGAGCAGCTGCCGCAGTTCAGAAAGGTGCCGTTTCGCATTACGACAAGCGAAGATGTCATAGAGGAGGATTTGTATTTCTATATGATTATGAATTCAGCAGGGACGGGTGGTTTTACGAACCTTTCCCCCGAAGCATCCATTACGGATGGGAAGTTTGAATTTATTGCTATCAAAGGAAAGCCTCTGATTGAAATGACACCTGTTTTGATGAAAATGCTGACGGGGGAACATATTCATGATAAGAATGTGTTGTATCTCAGAGATCATTATTTTAAGATTGAGTGCTTAGATCCCGATTTCAAAATTATGGAATCTACGGTTGATGGAGAGTTGGGACCGGATATGCCGTTTGAAATTAAGGTGATTCCGAAGGCAATCCCTGTTTTTGGGAAATTTGAAAAGGAACCGAAGGAGAATATTATCATGTCTCTTTTGAAAAGCCCCGCAAAGTCTGCAAAACTATAATTGTTTCACGTGAAACATAGCGCATAACAAACAAAAAGCCATTTTATTTCACAAAATAGAGTGGCTTTTTCTATTTTTATATAAATTCCTGATGTTTCACGTGAAACATCGTGTTTTTGCATTGCTTTTTCATATTGATTATACTATTATATAAAAAGAAGAAAAAACGAGAAGGAAAGGCGGGAATTTATGAGCAAAGTTAGAGTCATTGCAGTGACGAATCAGAAGGGCGGCGTGGGAAAGACAACCACAGCCATCAATCTTTCCGCCTGCCTTGCCGCAGAGGGAAAGCGTGTGCTTGCCGTTGATGCAGATCAACAGGGAAATACCACCAGCGGACTTGGTCTGGATAAAAATGATGTCCCTCTGACGATTTACGATGTGTTTTTGGGCGAAGCCACGATTGCAGAGGTAAAGCAGCCGACCTGCATGGATGGCTTGGAGGTAATTCCTGCAAATATCAATTTGACAGGAGCGGAGATTGAGCTGATTGGCAACGACCGCAGGGAATATATTTTGCAGGAGGCGTTGGCAGAGGTGAAGGACGCATACGATTTTATTATCATCGACTGTCCGCCTTCCTTAAATATGATTACCGTCAATGCACTTGTGGCGGCAAATACAGTTCTGGTTCCTATTCAGTGTGAATATTTTGCGTTGGAAGGTTTGGAGCAGCTGCTGCATACGGTAAATCTGGTGAAAAAACGTCTGAATCCCGAACTGGAAATTGAGGGAATTGTTTTTACCATGTATGACGCAAGAACAAACCTCTCCTTGCAGGTTGTGGAGGAGGTTAAGCGTTCTCTGGGGCAGAGTGTTTACCGCACAATTATCCCAAGAAATGTGCGCCTTGGGGAATCTCCGAGCCATGGTCTGCCTATCAATCTTTATGATCCGAAATCCAAGGGCGCAGAGGCTTACGCATTGCTGGCAGAGGAAGTCATGGAAAAGGAGTGGAATTGATATGGCAGAAAAGAAAAGAGGTCTTGGTGCAAAAGGTCTTGGAATCAACGCCCTCATCAATACAGAAGTACAGGATTTGAAAACAGCAAAATCGAATGAAACGGTGACGGAGCTGGATTTGGATTTAATCGAACCCAACCGCAAGCAGCCGAGAAAATATTTTGATGAAACCGCTTTGGAGGAGCTGGCGGCATCCCTAAAGGCATACGGTATGATTCAGCCCATTGTTGTGAAGAAAAACGGGGAATATTACGAAATCATTGCGGGGGAACGCCGTTGGCGTGCCGCAAAAATCGCCGGCATGGAAAAGGTGCCTGTTGTGCTGAAGGCATGGGAAGGCAGCGAAGCCTTTGAAGCCGCACTGGTGGAAAATCTCCAGCGTGAGGACTTAAATCCCATTGAAGAAGCCGAAAGCTATCAGCGTTTGCAGGAGGAATTTCAGCTCAGTCAGGAAAAAATTGCAGAAAAGGTCGGGAAAAGCCGCTCCGCGATTACAAATTCCCTGCGCTTGTTGCAGTTGGATGCCCGTGTGCGTAATTTTGTGACGGAAAATAAGCTGACAGGCGGACATGCCCGTTCGCTTCTGCCTGTATCCGATGGGGACGCTCAGTTTGAATTGGCAGAGCATATCATCGAGGAAGGGCTGAGTGTGCGCGCAGTTGAGGCTCTGGTCAAGGCATATCTGGCGAAGGAAGATGCACCCGCGCCTGCGGAAAAAGCCGAAAAAGCGGATGAAACCGCCTATCGTGCGATAGAGGAGGATTTGAAATCTCTGTTTGCCACAAAGGTAAATCTGAAGCCTATCGGTAAGCGGAAAAAGGGTAAAATAGAAATAGAATATTATTCTGAGGAAGATTTGGAACGCCTTTTGGTGCTCCTGAAACGATAAGGAATGTGAAATATGATGGAATTGACGCAGCAAACGATATTGATTCTTTTTGCCGCTCTGGCGGCAGCAGTATTCATATTATTTATTCTCTGCATTGTTCTTTTTGTGAAGCTGAACGGGCAGAAGAAACGATATGATTATTTTATGGGCTCTAATCGCAGACCAACCCATAACCTGGAAATGAAAATTGAAGAATATTTTGAAACCTCAAAGAAAATTGAATCGCAATATTCTAAGCTGTTGGATATGGTGACGGATATGGATAAAACCGATAAATCCAAAATCCAAAAGGTTGGGCTGATTCGCTATAACCCCTTTGATGAAATGGGCGGCAATCTTTGTTTTGCTTTGGCACTTTTGGATGGGAATGACAACGGCGTGGTGCTGAACGGTATTCATAGCCGTACAGGCTCTTTTACCTATGCGAAGCCGATTGAAATGGGTGTCAGCACCTACATGCTTTCCGAGGAGGAATTAAAAGCGGTTGAGGTGGCAAAAAATAATACCTATCAGCCGGAGCATGAAAAGGTGGTTAAGGTGCGCTTTAAGCCGACCTTCCGCAAAAAGGATAAGGATAGAGCTATGGATGAGCAGATTACACTGGATCAGGTGGAAATGGTCGAGGTGGATGAAACGAAGGAAAAACAGGCGAAATCCTCTATCGGTGATGTAACAGAGGCGGAAAAAGAGCTGATTTTGAAGGAGGAAACGCTTGCAGGCAAGATTGCGGCGGCGGAATCCATTCTGAAAAAGAGAGAGGAAGCAAGAGCGGCTGCGGAGAAGGCGCATTTGCCTGAGGAGGAAAATCTGGGGGATGCCATGGAAAGTGCCGTGGAACGCGCGATTGCGGAAGCAAAAATCAGCGAACCGATTTTTCAGGAACCCGTTTTCGTGGAAAAACAGGAAGAAACAGACGAAGAAGAATAAAAATAAAAGCAAAAACAGACGAAAGGGAGGAGATTTTCCTCCTTTTTCCTTATCAGATACAGGAAAATTTCTGTGGATAAGTTGAAATCTTATCCACATTTTGTGGATAACTTGTGAAAAAGAAAAGTTGTCCAGAGGGTTTTCCACAATATCAACAGGTTATCCACAGGCTGTGGGTAATGTATTATGTAAACAAAGGAGGAGAAAATGGGCTATAAAATGGTATTTTCCGATATGGATGGCACATTATTATGGAAAGGTGTACGGGTTTCTGTGGAAAACTCTGCTGCAATCCGAAAGGCTGTGGATAAAGGCGTGGAGTTTGTCATCTGCACAGGCAGAGGTGTTTTTGGCGTGGAAAAGCATTTGCAGGAATTGCATCTTCTGGGCAAAAAGGGCTATGTCATCTGCCAGAATGGTGCGGCGGTGTATGATTTAAGGGATATGCATCTGGTGCTGAAAAGCAGCTTTTCACCGTCTGTGGTGCAACCAATCGCAGAGCGGGCGAGAGCACTTGGTTTGGAGCTGTTTTACTATGATGATCGCAATTTTATGATTGAAAAATTGACAGACGAGGTGAAATCCTATTGCTGGATGATGCAAGCAAATCCGCGTATTTTGCAGGAGCCGACCGATTATGCGGGCGAGTTTACAAAATGCTTAATCAGCGGAGAGCGGAAAAATCTTTCGGCGCTGAAGCGCTATGTGGAGAAAACGGCAGGAGATATCTTTGATTTGTTTTATTCCTCGGAAACCTATCTGGAGCTGGTGAAAAAGGGCGTAAGCAAGGGCAACGCGCTGGCTGCGACTGCGCAGGAGGCAAATGTGCCGCTTGCCGAAACGATTGCCATTGGTGACAGTGATAATGATCTTTCTATGATATTGCAGGCAGGGCTTGGCGTTGCAATGAAAAACGGCGAGGCGCATGTGAAGGCTGCCGCGGATTACATAACGGAGCGAAGCTGTGAGGAAAACGGCGTGGCGGAGGTCATTGAGAAATTTATTCTGAAATAAAAAGAGTTCGGGAATTTTCATGATGGAAAGCATAAAAAAAGGACAATCAAGCATGATTGTCCTTTTTGACTAGGGAAAAGAATGGTGCCAGGGGAGACACCATTCTATGGGGTTGTGCGCACAAACCCCGGGGCATATTGTGGTACAGGAAAAGGGGTTTTCTTGTACCCGTATAGTATACCACAATGGACGCTATTTTGCACATAGAAAAAAATATAAATTTTTTAACATTTTCTATATATTTTAGCAAAAAGACGGGATTTATGGAAAAATTGTACAAAAAAAAGAAAAAAATTTAGGCTTGCAATTTTAAAATAATATGATATAATATACACCAAAAAGTCAAACAAGACAAAATAGCGCAGGCGAAAGCCGAAAGGAAAGCTAAGTTCTTGTAAAACTCCCACAGAGAGCCGGTGGTTGGTGCGAATCGGCGGAGAAAAGAGAATGTTCCACTTTCCAAGCTGCCGATGAAAGTCGGAAGGGTAAGCCCTTTATAGCTGTTCAAGAGGTTCGGAGGATGCTCCGAGCAATCTGGGTGGCAACGCGGGAAATATACTCTCGTCCCTGTTTTATTACCGGGATCGGGAGTTTTTTTGTTATGAAAGCATAAGCGATTGCAACAGAAAAGCATATCTGTAAGCGGTGATGAAAAAATAGCTGCTTGCAGATATTTTTTATTGCTGTTTGTAGAGAAGAATTGCTTACAATTCCTTTTTCTGATTGAAAAACCTTTCATAAGATATACGAAAAACTTCCATCCGAAAAAATACTATTTTTAGGAGGTCATGAAATGTTAGACATTAAATTTGTAAGAGAAAACCCTGATATCGTAAAGGAAAACATCCGCAAAAAATTTCAGGATGCAAAGCTGCCTCTGGTAGATGAGGTTCTGGTGCTGGATAAGGAAAACAGAACCATCAAGCAGGAGGTTGAAGCACTCAGAGCGCAGAGAAATAAGCTTTCCAAGCAGATTGGTGCGCTGATGGCAAAGGGCGAAAAGGAAGAAGCTGAAAAGGTAAAAGCACAGATTGGCGCAGACGCAGAACGCGTAGAAACCCTTTCCGCAAGAGAAAAAGAGGTTGAGGAACGCATCAAGGTTATCATGATGACCATTCCCAACATCATTGATCCAACCGTTCCCATTGGTAAGGATGACAGCGAAAACGTAGAGGTAGAAAGATTCGGCGAACCCGTTGTTCCCGATTTTGAGATTCCTTATCACACAGATATTATGGAAACCTTCGACGGTATCGATCTGGATAGCGCAAGAAAGGTTGCAGGCAATGGCTTCTATTACCTGATGGGCGATATTGCGCGTCTGCATTCCGCAGTTCTGGCTTACGCAAGAGATTTCATGATTGGCAGAGGCTTCAAATATTGTATTCCTCCCTTCATGATTCGTTCCAACGTTGTAACAGGTGTTATGAGCTTTGCGGAAATGGATGCAATGATGTATAAAATCGAAGGCGAAGACCTGTATCTGATTGGTACATCCGAACATTCCATGATTGGTAAATTCATCGATACGCTGAATAAAGCAGAAGACCTGCCGCAGACCCTGACAAGCTACAGCCCTTGCTTCCGTAAGGAAAAAGGCGCACACGGGATTGAAGAAAGAGGCGTTTACCGTATCCATCAGTTCGAGAAGCAGGAAATGATTGTTGTATGTAATCCTGAGGAAGCGCCCATGTGGTATGATAAGCTGTGGCAGAACACCGTAGATCTGTTCCGTTCCATGGATATCCCCGTAAGAACACTGGAATGCTGCTCCGGCGATCTTGCTGACCTGAAGGTAAAATCCGTTGACGTTGAAGCTTGGTCTCCCAGACAGAAAAAATACTTTGAAGTTGGCAGCTGCTCCAATCTGGGCGATGCACAGGCAAGAAGACTGGGTATCCGCGTACAGGATGCAGAAGGCAAAAAATACTTCGCTTACACACTGAACAACACTGTTGCAGCACCCCCTCGTATGCTGATTGCTTTCCTTGAAAACAACCTGCAGGCAGATGGTACTGTAAATATCCCTGAGGTTCTGTGGCCTTATATGGGCGGCACAAAGAAGCTGATTCCTACAAAGAAAAAATAATGGAAGCAACAAAAAGAGGATGTTTTTTAACATCCTCTTTTTGTTATAGTTTATAGATAAAGTTATTATATATCGCGGAAGGGTTTGGGAAACGAAGCGTTTCCCGAATGGAATCCGCAGTCGGAATTCATTTCCGACGAGGAAAACAGCAAGTTTCAAGGGTTACCGATGGAACTTGTCTGTTTATTCTTCTGTTTCAACAAGTCGAAATCCTGATTTCGACTTATCAAAATAAGTTTTCGATTGCTTTTACCAGAGCATCCTGTGTCATTGCCTTGTCACTGCTGAAGGAATAGGTAAAGCCATCCTTCTGCCATGTTGCGGTATTGATGCCGTCATTACCCTTCACGGAAACAGAAACGTCCTTTACGGCAATGGTTTTGTTTTCCTTATATGTTTTGTTGTCACCGCTGATATCATCAGAGCCTTTTGCCTTACGGAAGGTGATGGTATCCTCGCCGTCTGCAAAGCGCACATCTGCTGTTGTGCCGCTGATGTCGATGAAAGCGGTTTCCTTATAAGCCTTATCAAGTGTAGGCAGAGTCACATCAAAACCGACTGTTTTTGCAAGGTCTGCAAGGGTTTCATGCTCGGTCAGAGGGTTGGGAATCTGTACATCCTCGTTTTTAGTATCAGCCTTTTTGCTGATGGAAATGGCAGAGCCGTCTGTTTTGATGATGCTGCTGTCATTGCCTGTCAGAGGAACAAACAGCTCAATGGGCACATAGGTTTTGCCATTTGTCATCACAGGTGCACTGGAAAGAGAGAAGGGTGCGCTCATGCCAACCAAATCGGGATTGCTTGTCACAACCTGATAGCTGTTTTCGCCGATGGTCAGATTGGTGTGCATGATGCCGTCATCCACCAGAATCGTGCCTTTGTTGTAGCTTACCTTGAAGCCAAGCTGCTCTGCGGTTTCTCTCAGAGGAACTAAAACCAGAACCTCCCCATTGGCTGCCTTGCCGTTGATGTTGAGGCTGTAGGGGGAGGAGGTGCCTGCAAAGGCGGTTGCAGAAAATGCCATTGTTGCTGCTGCTGCGATTACCATTGGTTTCAATAATTTTTTCATATTCATTCAAATCCTTTCTCAAGATATGATTTTTTCATTTTCCATAAGCGCTTACAGGTAGTTAAACGAGAGAAGGAGGAAAAAAGTTCCAAAAAAAGATAAAAAAATTAAAAAAAGAAAAGGCACTGAAAATAGTACCTTTCCTGTTATCGTTTCAGAAGCGGAAATCCCGATTTCCTTTTTCAATCTCAACCAGATTTTTCCGTACAATCTCCTGAATTTTTTCCTTCGGGATGGATTTGATTTCCTTTAAAATCAGCTTTTCCCCGATTTCCTTTGTTTCCGGTGCGGCATAGTCAATCAGATATTCCTTGAGCGTCATCAGTGCATTTGGCAGGCAGCAATTCTGGATCTGTCCGCTTTTGCAAAGGCTCATGAAGCGGTCGCCCGTCCTGCCCTCGCGGTAGCAGGCGGTGCAGAAGCTGGGGATATAGCCCAAATCCATCAGCCATTTCACGATTTCATCCAGTGTGCGGTTATCGCTGACATCAAACTGTGCGGAATTATCCTCCTCTGCTTCTTTTTCATAATAGCCGCCGACACTCGTGCTGGAGCCGCCGCTGATTTGGGATACCCCAAGACTCAGTACACGTTCTCTGCTTTCCTGACTTTCTCTGGTGGAAACAATCATGCCCGTATAGGGAACGGCAACACGGATGCAGGCAACGATTTTTGCAAAGGTATCATCATCAATGCCGTTATCGAAGGCGGAGGGGTCAATATCGTCGGCATGGCGGATTCTGGGTACGCTGATGGTATGCGGGCCTACGCCGAATACGCTTTCCAGATGCTCTGCGTGCATCAAAAGCCCTGCAAATTCATAGCGATACAGCTCCAAGCCGAACAGAACGCCAATCCCGACATCATCAATGCCGCCCTCCATGGCTCTGTCCATCGCTTCGGTGTGGTAGGCATAATCATGCTTAGGGCCTGTGGGATGCAGGTGCTCATAGCTTTCCTTGTTGTAGGTTTCCTGAAAGAGGATATATGTCCCGATGCCGGCATCCTTCAGCTTACGGTAATTTTCCACCGTTGTTGCCGCAATATTGACATTCACGCGGCGAATCGCGCCGTTTTTATGCTTGATGCTGTAAATCGTTTGAATGCTTTCCAGTACATATTCGATGGGGTTATTGACGGGGTCCTCGCCTGTTTCCAGTGCCAGACGCTTATGCCCCATATCCTGCAAAGCTGTTACCTCTCTGACGATTTCCTCCTGTGTCAGCTTTTTTCTGCGGATGTGCTTATTTTTCGCATGGTAAGGACAGTATACACAGCCGTTGACGCAGTAATTGGAGAGATACAGCGGCGCAAACATTACAATGCGGTTGCCGTAAAAATCCTGCTTAATCTGCTTTGCCAGCGCGTAAATTTCTTCGTTTTTTTCGGGAATATCGCAGTCCAGAAGCACCATTGCCTCTCTGTGAGAAAGTCCCTTTCTGAGCCTTGCCTTTTCGATAATGCTGTCGATTAAGGGAATGTTGTGCTTATTTTCCTCTGCATAGGCAAGGGTTTCCAGAATTTCCTCGTGGTTGATGAATTCCTCTGCCTTTTGGGAGTGGGGATTGTAGGGATACATTGCTTTATCTTCCTTTCTTTTTATCTCTTTTTTTGCGGACAATAAAAAACGCCCCGAAAAAATATAGAGAAAGGGCGCAGAAGTTCTGTAAAACGTATGTATGACCCACCCTTTCACGCAGAAGCCTTTCTTTGTGTCAGCAGCTGTTTGATTTTTATTTTGTCTCCTTGCAGAAAGCGCGTGGCTTGCTGTGCGGAAGAATTTACCACATCATACCATATCTGCGCGCGGCGGACAACGCTAAATTAGAAGGTTTTGTCAAAAAAACCGCTGAAGACGATTGTTTTTTGCAAAACATGATATTGTATTTGATAAAAATCCTCCTTTTCTGTCTGTTTTTGACAGGAAATACTTGAAATAGACAGATTTCTTTCATATAATTTTAATATACACGAACTGTGATATATATGGGAAGGGGAAGCGGACAAATCGCAATCCTGTGGATAATAAGGCAGTCAGCAGTCCGCTGACTGCCTTATTATTTATAAATGGGCATAAAAAAGAGGAGAGGGTGTTATGCAGAAACAGAAAATCAGGGGCATGGTTTTGGCGGCTGTGGTCTGCTGTGTCAGCCTGTCCGGCTGCGGCGCGGCGGAAAAAACGGCACAGCAGACAGATTTGCCGGATATTATCATCGGCAGTGATAATTATCCGCCTTATAATTATGAGAATGTGGACGGCAAACCAACGGGGATAGATGTGGATTTAGCGACAGAAGCCTTTCGCCGCATGGGATATCAGGCGGTGTTTACCTATATCGATTGGGAGAAAAAGAAGGAGCTGGTTGACAGCGGAAAAATCGACTGCATCTGGGGCAGCTTTTCTATTGATGGGCGCGAGGAGGAATACCGTTGGAGCGCGCCCTATATGATGAGCCGTCAGGTGGTGGCAGTCAATCGGGACAGCGAGATTAAAACACTGGCGGATTTGGAGGGCAAGCGCATTGCGGTGCAGTCCACCACAAAGCCGGAGGCGCTTTTTCTTTCGCATACGGATGCAAGACTTCCTGTCCTGCGCGAGGTGTTTTCCATGCAGAATCGGGAATTGATTTATCCCTGTCTGAGCAAGGGCTATGCGGATGCGATTGCCGCGCATGAAACGGCAATTTTGCAGTGCATGTCCGATTATAAGCTGGATTATCGGATTCTGGAGGAGCCGCTGCTGACGGTCGGCTTGGGCGTGGCGTTTTCCAAGCAGGATGATCGCGGTCTGGAACAGAAGCTTTCCGAAACCTTTGAAGAAATGCGTGCGGATGGCACGATGGAGGAAATCATCGGGAGATATCTGGAAGAAAACGATATGGGGGTGATTGCGGATGTGGAATGAAGCCTCTGCAAAGCCCTGCACGCGTATCCTTTTTTTACAGCTTTTACTGGGTGTTTTGCTTTTGGGCGGCGTATTTTTGCTTGCCGTAAATGAGGATATCGCTGCTACACAGCGCACCATGGTGAATACGGTCAATTATGTGAAGGAGCAGTGTAACCGCTATAGCCGCATTGGGCTTGCGGATGAATCCAAGAGCCTGATGCGGATTGTGGAAAGCGCAAACCAGACGGCGCACCGATTGGAGGAAACCACAAGGCCTGTCAGTGCGGATTTTCTGCATACCTGTGTGAAGGACTGCTACGTTTCGGGGATTCTGCTTCTGGATGAAGCAGGAAATATTACTGCCGCAAGCGAAGCAGCGGATATGGCAGCTTTCGTGCATGAAAATCTGGATTCCGAAGCCCTGCTGAATACGGCGCGGTATCCAGAAAAACGCTATGCCGTGCGGCTTTTCTGCCCTGAGGGGTGTTATCTGGATCTGGCGGCGGTACAAAGATTGGATGCACCCGGCATTGTTGTTGCCTATTATCATACACCTCTGGATTATATCAATTCCTTCAGTCTTTCGATTTCCTCGCTTCTTTCGGGCTATGACCCTGCGGAAAACGGGACGATTGTGGTCAGCAGTGGGAATGAAATCATTGCTTCAAACGAGGAAAGCTTCATTGGTGGAAATACGGATACATCCGCGGTGCTTGAAGAAATCAGAGCCGCCTCCGTAAGCGACAGGCTTGTTTCTGCGAGGGAGAACGGCGTGCGCTATTTTGGGCTGATGGAGCATGGGCGGAATGTGTATGTTTATGCTTACCTGCCGCAACGCGCTGTTTTCCGCACCACGCCTGAAAATATGCTTTTCGCCATGGTGATTTATTTTGTTATTCTTGCGGCTATTCGTATGGTGCGCTGGAAAACGGCACAAAGCTATCGAGAAAAGCAGCTTGCCATCCAAAAGGAATATACAGAGCAGCTGCAGCTGAAAAATGAACAGCTTTATGCAGCGGTGGAGCAGGCAGATCGTGCCAATGCCGCAAAGACAAGCTTTCTTTCGCGCATGAGCCACGATATCCGCACGCCCTTAAACGGCATTATCGGTCTGCTGGAAATTGATGAAGCGCATGCGGAGGATCATGCCCTCATCCGTTCTAATCAGAAGAAAATGAAGGTTGCCGCCAAGCATCTGCTTTCTCTCATCAATGATATTTTGCAGATGAGCAAGCTGGAAAGCGGCGAGGTTATCCTTTCCCATGAAATCATTGATTTAAATCAACTGACGAGGGATATTCTGACCATTATGGAACAGCGTGCCGCGGAAGCAGGCATCACGCTGCGATATGAAGGAGGCTTCGCGTGCATGGAAATCAGCAGAGTTTATGGCAGTCCCCTCCATCTGCGGCAGATTTTCCTGAATATTTATGGCAACTGCATCAAATATAATAAAAGCTGCGGCAGGGTGGAAACGGCTGTCAGCTGTCTTGGCATTGCGGACGGAAGGGTTACCTATCGTTGGGTCATCCGTGATACGGGTATCGGCATGAGCAAGGAATTTTTGCAGCATATCTTCACGCCCTTCTCGCAGGAGCGCAGCGACAGCACCCGTCAGGGAACGGGGCTTGGCATGGCGATTGTGAAAAGCCTGATTGATGAAATGCAGGGAACGATTACGATTGAAAGCGAGGAGGGCGTAGGCTCTGTTTTCACCATCACGCTGCCCTTTGAAATTGCAGCAGCGCAGCCGCAGACAGAACAGCCTGCCCCTGCCAAGGCGGCGGATATCAGCGGTCTGCACCTGCTTCTGGTGGAGGATAATGCACTGAATGCGGAGATTGCCGCGGCACTTCTTGCTGATCGCGGTGTCAGCGTGGAGCTTGCGAGGGATGGCAGTGAGGCGGTGCGGATGTTCCGTGAAGCGCCTGCCGGCACCTACGCAGGCATAATTATGGATATTATGATGCCTGTGATGGATGGACTGACCGCAACCAGAGCCATTCGCGCACTGGAACGTGCGGATGCAAAAACCATTCCCATCATTGCCATGACGGCCAATGCCTTTGAGGAGGATGCCCGAAAATGCCTCGATGCAGGGATGAATGTGCATTTGGCAAAGCCGCTCTGCATGGAGGAGTTGGTTGCCACTTTAGCGCGGCTATGCGCTTAAGTCGAAATTTTCACTGCGGAGGGGTTCGGGAACCCTGTTTTCAACTTATGTGTGCCGGCACACGTCAAAGCAGCACTTTTTTGATAGAAAGTATCTATTCTTTCATAGACACCTTCGATATGTCAAAAAAGTGCTGCTTTTTTTGTCTATTTTTATCCCGCTTTTAGCTGCTTTTTATACCCTGCAATGCGTAATCACGAACTGCTTAAATCTCTGTACCACAGGGGGAAGATATTTGTCCTTGAGGGTTGCCATATAGAAATTTCGCTCCCAATAGGGGTAGGAAATCTGGATGATTTTGACATTCAGCCGCAGCAGCTCCTCCATGTAAGGCACAACGGCAATGCCAAACCCCTGCGCTACCAGCCCTGCGATTACCTGATCCTCTTGAATCTCATAGGCAATATTCGGGCGTTTTCCGATTTTTTCAAACAGACGGTCAATGACGATGCGCAGACCCGATTTTTCCGCAAAATAAACATGCGGATAGGGCAGGGTTTCCGTCAGATCAACGGTGTAACGGTTCGCCAGAGGGTGATTTCTCGGCACGATGAGGACTAAATCCTGCTTGGAAACAGGGATAAATTCAATGGTTTTCTCGTTTTCCAGCTGTGTGCAGAAAACCATGTCGTATTTTTCATCCTTCAGACCCTGCAAAAGCGGCTGTGTCACGTCTGTGTAGAACTTGAACTGGATGTGCTTGTCCCTCTGCTCCTGTAAAAAGCCGTTTGCCAGCTCCGGAATGAGCGAAAGCCCCAATGTACGCAGAAAGCCAAGCTCAATGCAGCCCTCCCCACGGGAGATATGCGCCATGGTTTCAATGCCTTTATCCAGAATTTCCAAGGATTTTTCCACATAGGAAAGGAACTGCATACCCTCCTTTGTCAGCGTGGAG
>OIWO01002052.1_pt1 | contig 14356 bp, 14 predicted proteins | sample 1587641 | NCBI WGS metagenome assembly OIWO01 (sample SAMEA3888924, study PRJEB22519) | human gut metagenome | biome: human gut; feature: human-associated habitat; material: faeces | place: Denmark | collected 2010
CCGGCGCCTGAGCTCAGCATCTGGCATGCGGCGCTGGTGGAGGTGGTGATCACCTCGATGCTGATGGGGATGATCATGGCGCTCACCGATGATGGCAACGGCGTACCCAAGGGCCCACTGGCGCCGCTGTTGATTGGCATTCTGGTGGCGGTGATCGGCGCCTCGACCGGGCCGCTTACCGGCTTCGCGATGAATCCGGCACGCGATTTTGGCCCGAAATTGTTCACCTGGTTCGCCGGGTGGGGCAATATCGCCATGACCGGGGGAAGAGATATTCCCTATTTTATCGTGCCCATTATCGCACCGTTGTTAGGGGCCTGCCTCGGCGCCGCAATTTATCGTTTTCTTATCGCCAATAATCTGCCCTGTCATACCTGCGTGGAGGAAGAAAATACGCGTTAGCGTCATAAGGGGAATGTATCTGTGAAATAGCCAGGCTAATTTCATGAACCGATATCACGAACCGCTCAAAAAGTCTCCCCGGGTTGGGAGACTTTTGTTATTGTCAATGCACTTTTTTATCGTCGATGGGATCTGATGCTAAAAAAGGTAAATATGAAAAATATGTTTTATTTATAACAAAAAATTAACTGAGGGGTTTTATCATGATTTCTGCGAGTACCCTAAACTCAGAACTCATCAATAAAATCGCACAGGATTTTGCGCAAGCCACCAGTCTGGCGGTTGTGGTCGTCAATATTCACGGTGATGAGATTTCTGAATTGTTTAATTTCACGCCGTTTTGCCAGCTGATGCGTCAGCACCCGGAGCACAGCGGACGCTGTCGCATGAGCGACCGCTGCGGCGGGCTGGAAGCCTCGAAAAAAGACCAGCTGTGTATCTACCGCTGTCATGCGGGGTTAACCGATTTTTCCATCCCGCTGGTGATTGCCGGCCACCTGGTCGGTTTCGTGCTGTGCGGGCAGGTGCGTCTGAGCAATGATGTTGAACTGGTTGATATCTTGAACGTCGATGACCGCTGGCAGGACGATCCGGCGCTGGTCCAGGCGTTTCGCGATGTGCCGGAGATGGACTATTCGAGGGTTATCGCTTCGGCGGATCTGCTGAAGCTGATCGTCGAGAATTGCCTGAAAAAACAGCTCAACTTTGTGGTTATCAAAGATAACCCGTCGCAGAACGATCCGGCGCAGGCCAGCCGGGCGCCCTCGCCGCACGATGGCAAAATGAAGAAGGCGCTGCGCTATATCGACGCGCATCTCTCCGATGAGCTGCGTCTGGAGGATGTGGCGGCGCATGTCTATCTCAGCCCGTACTACTTCAGCAAACTGTTTAAAAAGTATCAGGGGATCGGTTTTAACGCCTGGGTCAATCAGCAGCGGATGGCGAGCGCAAAAGAGCTGCTATGCCACAGCGACTGGAGCATCGCCAGCATCGCGCGGAATTTAGGTTTTTCGCAAACCAGCTATTTTTGCAAAGTGTTTCGCCAGACCTATCAGGTAACGCCGCAGGCATTTCGTCAGCAAATTAATGCCGGATCACAAACTGAGTCTTTTTAAATGACAATATTTTGCTATTGCCGATTTTTGATATCCCCGAGTATCTTCATCAATATAAAATGAAAAAAACGACAGTAGAGCAATAAATTGTCATAGCGCAACAAAATAGTGATATTCGAGGGATAAACTACACCAGTTTTTATTTTTGTGATGAGATAGAGTGTCCGTTAATACGAGACAGCTGATTATCACAACACCGCTTTCCTTCACTGACGTCATTGTGACGAGTGATGAAACGGTAAAAGAAAACATAAAGTAATACCCGTCGATGCAGGGCGCATCGGCGAAACAAACCGACAGGTTCGACACCAGTTTGGTGTCAGGGAAGGGGGTGTAAATCCCCCGCAGCCCCCGCTGCTGTGATGCTGACGACCCCGCAAAAACCACTGATCGAAAGATTGGGAAGGGCGGGCGAGAACGAGGCTAAGCCAGAAGACCTGCCTGCCGGTAACTGACCAACAACTTCGGTGGGAAGTGGGTGGCTTAGCGGTGCGTGGTCGCAGGACCAGGCATGCGCGTAGCTATACCCTGCCCGCCAGAACAGGACAGGGTATGGCAACCAGGCGTGCGTTCATTCTTGCGGGTACCGGCAGCGGTTGTGGCAAAACCACCGTTACGCTCGGCCTGCTCAGCTTGCTCCAACAGCGCGGTATGCGGGTGCAACCCTGTAAAGTAGGGCCTGACTACCTGGATACCGCCTGGCACACCGCCATCAGCGGCATCGCTTCCCGCAATCTCGACAGCTTTATGCTTCCCGCCCCGATACTCAACGCGCTGTTTACCGAACAGCTACAGCAGGCCGACATCGCGGTTATCGAAGGGGTGATGGGCCTGTATGACGGCTACGGCACCGACCCCAACTACTGCAGCAGCGCGGCAATGGCTAAGCAGCTTGGCTGCCCGGTGATTTTGCTGGTGGATGGCAAAGCGGTGTCGACCTCCATCGCCGCCACGGTGATGGGTTTTCAACATTTTGATCCGGCTCTCGACATCGCTGGCGTTATCGTCAATCGGGTCAACAGCGACGCGCACTTCCAGCTGCTGAAAAGCGCCATTGAGCGCTACTGTCAGGTGCCAGTGCTCGGCTATGTGCCGCGCGTGGAAGGCGTGGCGCTGCCCGAACGACATCTGGGACTGGTGACCGCCCGCGAGTCGGTGGTCAATCAGCAGGCATGGCGGGATTTTGCCAGCCTGCTGGGGCGCACCCTCGACATAGACCGGCTGCTGGCCCTCAGCGAACTGGCCGCCATGCCGATCGGCGAGTGGGGAGAACAGCTTGCCGCCGATGCCGGCGAAGGACTGACGTTGGCCCTCGCCGACGATGAGGCCTTCAATTTTTATTACCCCGATAACCTGGCGCTGCTGGCGCGCTGCGGCGTGAAGATGGTGCGCTTTAGCCCACTGCGCGATCGCCAGCTGCCGGCCTGCCAGATGATCTGGCTCGGCGGCGGCTATCCGGAGCTGCATGCGGCCGGGCTATCCGCTAACCACGAGATGCTGACACAGCTTCGCGCGGCGCACCGGCGCGGGGTGGCGATCTACGCCGAGTGCGGCGGCCTGATGTACCTGGGCACGACCCTGGAAGTCACCAGCGGCGAGCGCTACACGATGGCGGATATTATTCCCGGACACAGCCGAATGGGGACGCGTCTGACCCGGTTCGGCTACTGCGAAGCGCAGGCGCAGCAGCAGACGCTGCTGGCAGCCCCTGGCGAGTGGCTGCGCGGCCATGAATTTCATTACTCCGATTTTTCTCCCGCCACCCCCGCCGTACTGGCCTGCCGTAAACAGCGAGACGGTAAGACGCTCCAGCAGTGGCAGGGAGGATGGCAGTCCGGCAGCGCCTTTGCCAGCTATCTCCATGTCCATTTTGCCCAGCGTCCCACCATGCTCAACCACTGGTTGCGGGCAGCAAGGAGGGCGCTATGACCCTTCTCGCCTGGTGTGTAGCCTGGATACTTGATGTCGTCATTGGCGATCCGCCGCACTGGCCGCATCCGGTGCGCTGGATAGGTCGCCTGATCGCCGTCAGCCAGCGTGTAGTGCGACGCGTCTGCCATAGCGACCGGGCGCTGCGCATCGGCGGCGGGGTGATGTGGCTGGTGGTTATCGGCCTGACATGGGGCGTGGCCTGGGGCGTACTGGCGCTGGCGCACGGGATCCACCCCTGGCTTGGATGGCTGGTGGAAGTGTGGATGATCTTCACCGCGCTGGCGGGACGCTGTCTGGCACAGTCGGCGATGGCGGTGGCCCGGCCGCTGCAGGCCGGAGATCTCGCCGAAAGCCGGCATAAGCTCTCCTGGATTGTCGGGCGCGATACCTCTCAGCTCCAGCCAGCGCAGATCAACCGTGCGGTGGTGGAGACCGTGGCGGAGAACACGGTGGATGGCATTATCGCGCCGCTCTTTTTCCTGCTCCTCGGCGGCGCGCCGCTGGCCATGGCCTATAAAGCGGTCAACACCCTCGATTCCATGGTCGGCTATAAACACGAAAAATACCGGGCGATCGGCATGGTCAGCGCTCGTCTTGATGATGTAGCCAACTTCCTTCCCGCCCGGCTGAGCTGGCTGCTGCTCAGCCTTGCCGCGGTGCTATGCCGGGAAGATGGCGCCCGGGCGCTGCGTACGGGCTGGCGCGATCGCTATCAGCACAGCAGTCCTAACTGCGCCTGGCCGGAAGCGACCGTCGCCGGCGCGCTGGGGATCCGCCTTGGCGGCCCGAACGATTACTTCGGCCAGCGCGTTGAAAAGCCCTGGATAGGCGACGCCGTCCGCGACATCGCGGTGGACGATATTTCCCGAACCATTCGATTAATGTGGGTGGCGTCAAGCCTGGCGCTGGCGCTGTTTATCGGCGTGCGCTACTGGCTGGTCGGCGCGGCCTGAGGAGAACCTGATGCAGTACATCCAACAACCGCAGGCGATCGAGGCGAAAAGCTTCGACATCATCAGCGAGATCATCGCCGAAACGCGACCGGACTACCGTTTCGCCAGCCCGCTGCACGAGGCGATTATCAAGCGGGTGATCCACACCACCGCTGACTTCGACTGGCTGGATATTCTGTGGTTTTCTCCGGATGCCCTGATCGCGCTGAGTGAGGCCTTGAGCCGGCCCTGCACGCTGTATACCGATACCACCATGGCGCTGTCCGGGATCAACAAAACCCTGCTGGCCCGCTTTGGCGGCGAATGCCGCTGCTATATCAGCGACCCGCGGGTGGTGCGCGAGGCGCAAAGCCGGGGGATGACCCGCTCGATGGCGGCGGTGGAGATTGCGGTGCAGGAGCCCGGGGAGAAAGTGTTCGTCTTCGGCAATGCGCCAACCGCGCTGTTTCGCCTGCTGGAACATCGCGAGACCGCCATCGGCGGCGTGGTGGGGGTGCCGGTCGGGTTCGTCGGCGCCGCGGAGTCGAAAGCGGCGCTCAGCGAGAGCGGCCTGCCGGCCATCGCCGCGCTCGGCCGCAAAGGGGGAAGCAACGTGGCGGCAGCGATTGTGAACGCTCTGCTTTACCACCTGCGGGAGGCGCAATGAGCGATCAGACCTTTGACGCCCCGGTGTGGCATCACGGCAAAGCGCTGCGCAAGGGCTACACCACCGGCTCCTGCGCCACAGCGGCGGCAAAAGTGGCGGCGCTGATGGTGATGCGCCAGCATCTGATTCATCAGGTCTCGATCGTCACCCCCTCCGGCGTCACCCTGTGCCTGAACGTTGAGTCCCCGCACGTCGAAGGGCAGCAGGCGGTCGCCGCGATCCGTAAAGACGGCGGCGATGATGTCGACGCCACCCACGGCATGCTGATTTTTGCCCGGGTCACCCTCAATGACAGCGGAGAGATTAGCCTGCAGGGCGGGGAGGGTATCGGCACGGTGACCCGCAAAGGGATCGGCCTGCCGACAGGCAGCCCGGCGATAAACCGCACTCCGCGGCACACCATCGAGACCGCCGTGCGCGAAGCGATAGGTCCTACCCGCGGCGCGCAGGTGGAGATTTTTGCTCCGGAAGGCGTACTTCGCGCGCAAAAAACCTATAACGCCCGGCTGGGGATCCTCGGCGGGATCTCGATTATCGGCACCACGGGGATCGTTACCCCGATGTCGGAAGAGAGCTGGAAGCGCTCGCTCTCCCTCGAGCTGGAGATAAAACGCGCCGCCGGGCTGGAGCGCGTGGTGCTGGTGCCGGGCAACCACGGTGAGCGCTTTGTCCGCGAGCAGATGGGCATCGACCCGCAGATGGTGGTCACCATGAGCAACTTCGTCGGCTACATGATTGAAGAGGCGGTTCGGCTCGGTTTCCGCCAGATTGTGCTCATTGGCCATCCCGGCAAACTGATCAAAATCGCCGCCGGGATCTTTCATACCCACAGCCATATCGCCGATGCGCGGATGGAAACTCTCGTCGCTCATCTGGCGCTGCTTGGCGCGCCGCTGCCGCTGCTGACGCTGGTCAGCGAGTGCGACACTACCGAAGCGGCAATGGAGCATATCGACGCCTGGGGATACCAGCGCCTCTATAACCATCTGGCTGAGCGAATCTGCCAGCGTGTTCTTGAGATGCTGCGCTTCACTCAGCAACCGCCCACCTGCGACGCGGTTCTGTTTTCTTTTGATAACCAGGTACTGGGCAGCAGCCGTCCGCTGGAGGCGATTGCCCGGGAGCTGACATGTTGACGGTCGTGGGAATGGGCCCGGCGGGGCTGCAGTGGCTGATCCCGGCCGCGCGCGAGGCAATCGCCGCCGCTGAGGCGCTGGTGGGCGGCAGCCGCCATCTCCAGCAGTTTCCCGACTTCGCCGGCGAGCGCTTCGCGCTGGGGGCCGATATGCCGGCGCTGCTGGCGTGGATTGAGGCCCGTACCGGGCGCCGCGTCGTGGTGCTGGCCTCTGGCGACCCGCTGTTCTATGGCATTGGCACCCGGCTGATTGCCCATTTTGGCCGGGAACGAGTGCAGGTGATCCCCGGCATCAGCGCGGTGCAGTACCTCTGCGCCCGGGCGGGCATCGACATGAACGATATGTGGCTGACCAGCAGCCATGGCCGGGCGGTGAGCTTCGATGCTCTGGCCGCCCACCGGAAAGTCGCCATGGTGACCGACGGCCGCTGCGGACCGCGGGAGATAGCCGCCCAGCTGATGGCCCGCGGCAAAGGCCATCGCTGGATGGTGATAGGCGAGAACCTGGCGATGGAAAACGAGCGGATCCACTGGCTGCCGGTCAGCGCCGTGGAGGACGAATATGAGATGAATGCGGTGGTGATCCTCGATGAAAGATGAGCTGTTTTTGCGCGGCGCCCAGGTGCCGATGACCAAAGAGGCCGTGCGCGCGCTGGCGCTGGCGAAGCTGGAGCTGCACCGGGCGCGCCATCTGATTGATATCGGCGCGGGCACCGGCAGCGTCAGCATTGAGGCTGCTCTACAGAACCCGGCGCTGCGGGTGACGGCGATTGAGCGTCAGGCCGACGCGCTGCGCCTGCTGGCGGAGAACCGGCAGCGCTTTGGCTGCGACAACATCGCTATCGTGGCGGGCGTTGCGCCGCTGGCGGTCGCCGACAAAGCCGACGCGATCTTTATGGGGGGCAGCGGCGGCCACCTGACGGCGCTGATCGACTGGTCGCTGGCGCAGCTGCATCCCGGCGGCCGGCTGGTGATGACTTTTATTTTGCAGGAAAACCTTCATAGCGCCCTGGCGCACCTGCGGCAGAGCGGCATCCACGAGGTGGACTGCCAGCAGCTGGCGGTCTCCACCCTGGCAACCCTGGGCAGCGGCCACTACTTCAAACCCCATAATCCCGTTTTTGTCATCGCCTGTCAGAAGGAAGAAAACCATGGTTGAGACTTTTGATCCCCATTGCGTGTGGTTCGTCGGCGCCGGTCCGGGCGATCGCGAACTGATTACTCTCAAAGGCTACCGTCTGCTACAGCAGGCGCAGGTAGTGATCTACGCCGGGTCGCTGATCAACACCGAGCTACTGGCCTACTGTCCGCCACAGGCGGAGTGCCACGACAGCGCCGCGCTGCATCTGGAGCAGATCCTCGACCTGATGGAGGCGGGGGTGAAGGCGGGAAAAACGGTGGTGCGTCTGCAGACGGGCGACGTCTCGCTATATGGCTCGGTGCGCGAGCAGGGCGAAGAGCTGACCCGCCGCGGACAGCTCATCATCGCGCAGACCTATGGCTCCTTTGAGATATGGTCCACCGTCGCTGTCCTGTACCTCATCATGACGCTGGCGATTTCCAGAGTGGTAGCAATGTTGGAGAAAAAATAAATGGCAGAAGAAAAGAATCTGATAGAAATCACCCACATCAGCAAAAAATTCGGCGATCTGACGGTCTTGAAAGATATCAGCGTCAAAGTCAAGGAGAAGGAAGTCGTCGTCATCATCGGACCTTCCGGCTCGGGGAAGAGTACGCTGCTGCGCTGCATCAATGGGCTTGAAACACCGACGACGGGATCCATCACATTCGACGGGGTGCCTGTCAATGGAGAAAAGAATATCAATGAAGTCCGCACGGAAGTCGGCATGGTCTTTCAGCGATTCAACCTTTTTCCGCATATGACTGTCATTCAGAATCTGATGCTCGCGCCGATGAAGGTCAGAAAGATCTCCAAGAAGGAAGCCTATGACCGCGGTATGCAGCTCCTCAAAAAAGTCGGGCTGGAAGACAAGGCAGACTACAAGCCTCCGCAGCTCTCCGGTGGGCAGCAGCAGCGTGTCGCTATCGCCCGCGCGCTCGCGATGAAGCCGAAAGCGCTCCTCTTCGATGAACCGACCTCGGCGCTCGACCCGGAAATGGTGCATGAAGTCTTGGATGTCATGCGTGAAGTCGCAGAAGAGGGCATGACCATGGTCGTCGTGACACATGAAATGGGATTCGCCAGAGAAGTCGGTTCCCGCGTCCTCTTCATTGATGGCGGCGTTATCGTCGAAGAAGGCCGCCCGCTGGATGTCTTCGAGCATACGAAAGAGGAACGCACGAAAGCTTTCCTTTCGCAGGTATTGTAATAGGAAAAATGAAAAGCAGCCATCGGGCTGCTTTTTTGTTTGGGCTGGAGACTGGGAGATGTCAGACGTCAGATTTTTTGTACGACCTGCTTTCCGCTTATTCAACATACGCGAGGCAAACCCCGTCTCGCTGCGCTCGCCTGCCCCTTCCAGAGGAAGGGGCTAGTGGGGCGGCCTTCTCTCGTATCGTCATTTCGAGCGAAGTCGAGAAATCTTCCGTGCATACTGTTTTCTTGCCGGATGGCTCTACTGGTTTGCATCTTTTCCATGCGATCTCACACTCACCATTTTCCCTCCTGCTATAAAGATCCCTCGACTTCGCTCGGGATGACAAGGCGGGAGAAGCGCCAGCTATCATCCGTGGGAGCCAACCTCCTGCATGTTTGACTATCCTTATCCCCGTATCGTCATTTCGAGCGAAGTCGAGAAATCTTTCTTGCACACCCGTTTTCTTGCCGGATGGCTCTACTGGTTTGCATCTTTTCCATGCGATCTTACACTCACCATTTTCCCTCCTGCTATAAAGACCCCTCGGCTTCGCTCGGGATGACAAGGCGGGAGAAGCTCCAGTTATCATCCGTGGGAGCCAACCTCCTGCATGTTTGACTATCCTTATCCTCGTATCGTCATTTCGAGCGAAGTCGAGAAATCTTCCTTGCAGAGCGATAAACGACTAAGAGACTAGGAGACATCAGACATCAGACATCTGATGTCTAACGTCTAATCCCTAGCTACTAATCCCTAGTCACCAGTCACCCGATTTCTTCTGCAAAGCTCGCTTCATTTGTGTTATAATCTGATAAGGATTCTCTATTATCCAACAATTTGAATAAGTAAGAGGGAAGTGTATCTATGAAAATCACGACAGAAGAAGCTCAGAAGATCGCTCTTCTTTCCCGTCTGTCCTTTGCGGACGAAGACCTGGAAAAGATGAGAGACTCCATGAACAGCATCCTCACCTACATGGAAGAACTGAACCAGTATGATACGACTGATGTAGCGCCGACCGTGCATGCCGTCGAGCAGTACAATGTCATGCGCGAAGACGTCCCGCATCAGTCTTTTACGAATGAAGAAGCACTCATGAATGCGCCGGAAAAGGAAGACGGCTATTTCAAAGTGCCGAAGATTATTTAAGGAGGCAGCCGAGTGAAATACACGATTCATGATCTCCATGAACAGCTGGTGAAAAAGGAAATCTCCGCTGTCGAACTCACAAAGAAAATCATCGCGCATCGTGACAGCGTAGAAGGGGACATCCACGCTTACCTTTCTACCTCTGATGAGAGTGCGCTCTCTGTCGCAGCAAAGGTCGATGCGAAGATCGCCGCCGGAGAAGAGATCTCCGATCTTGCCGGTATCCCGGGCGCGATCAAAGATAATATGTGCATCAAAGGCGAGACCTGCACCGCGGCCTCCCGTATGCTTGAACACTGGGTATCCCCGTATGATGCGACTGTCATCGAAAAGCTGAAAGGGGAAGACTATATTTCTCTGGGCAAGACGAATATGGATGAATTCGCCATGGGCTCTTCGACCGAGCGTTCCGCATTTGGACCTTCCCACAATCCGTGGAATACGGACTATGTACCGGGCGGCTCCTCCGGTGGCTCTGCGGCAGCTGTCGCGGCGAATGAAGCCATCTGGTCCCTCGGCTCGGACACGGGCGGATCTATCCGTCAGCCGGCGTCCTTCAATGGCATCGTCGGTTTGAAACCGACCTATGGCCTTGTTTCCCGTTACGGCCTTCTGGCTTTCGCATCGTCCCTTGACCAGATCGGGCCGCTCGTCAAAGACGTCACCGATGCAGCCATCGTTCTCAATGCGATCGCAGGCCATGATCCGCGCGACTCCACGTCCATCCCGCAGGAAAAGAAGGACTACAAGAAAGCCCTCGTCCGCGATGTCAAGGGCATGAAGATCGGCGTACCGAAGGAATTCTTCGGCGAAGGCATCAAGGAAGAGACCAAGGCAGCGATCGATGCGGCTCTTGATTTCTACAAAAAGGAAGGCGCGGAGATCGTCCCCGTCTCCATTCCGCATATCAATAGCGGTGTCTCTGTCTACTACATCATCGCACCGGCAGAAGCCAGCTCGAACCTCGCCCGCTATGACGGCGTCAGCTACGGCTTCCGTGCACCGGGTGAAGATATCATCGATATGTATATCAAGACCAGAAGCCAGGGCTTCGGTGAAGAAGTGAAGCGCCGCATCATGCTCGGGAACTACGTCCTCTCTGCAGGCTACTATGATGCGTACTATCTGAAAGCGCTCAAAGTCCGCACCCTCCTGAAACAGGAATTTGACGAAGCCTTCAAGCTCTGCGACGTCATCGCAGCACCGTCGGCTTCCGGCACCTCGTTCAAATTCGGCGCCTTCTCCGATCCGCTGTCCCTCTACATGGAAGATATCTGCACCGTACCGGTGAACCTCATCGGTGCACCGTCCATTTCCATTCCGGTCGGTTTCAAGGAAGGCATGCCGCTCGGCATGCAGCTCATCGGCAAGACGCTCGCCGAAGAAACCATCCTGCAGGCAGCCTACACCTTCGAACAGGCTCATCCTGAATTCACCAAAACCGCGCCAAAAGGAGAGATCAAGGAATGAAATATGAAGTAGTCATCGGCCTTGAAGTCCATACCGAGCTTCAGACCACCACCAAAATCTTCTGCAGCTGCAAGACATCCTTCGGCGCAGATCCGAATACCAATGTATGCCCTGTCTGTCTCGGACTGCCGGGCGTGCTGCCGGTCCTGAATAAGAAAGTCCTCGAATACGCTGTCCGCGCCGGTCTTGCTCTGAACTGCGAGATCTCCCGCTTCAGCAAATTCGACCGTAAAAACTATTACTACCCCGATCTTCCGAAGAATTTCCAGACCTCGCAGTTCGACCTGCCGATCTGTGAACACGGCTACCTCGATGTCGAAGTCGACGGGGAAGTGAAGCGCCTGCGCATCACACGCGCCCATATGGAAGAAGATGCCGGGAAGCTCGTCCATCACGGCACCTCCATCACCGATTCCGATTATTCGCTGGTCGACTATAACCGTACCGGCACGCCGCTTCTGGAAATCGTATCCGAGCCGGATATGCGCTCTGCAAAAGAAGCTGTCGCTTACATGGAAAAGATGCGCGCAATCCTGCAGTACGTCGGCATTTCCGACTGCCGCATGGAAGAGGGGAGCCTGCGCTGCGATGCGAATGTCTCCGTCCGTCCTGTCGGTCAGAAGGAACTCGGCACCAAGACAGAGATCAAAAACATCAACTCCTTCAAGGGCGTAGAACGCGCCATCGAATACGAAGCGATGCGTCAGGCTGAGCTTCTCGAAGAAGGCGGCAAAGTCGTCCAAGAAACCAGAACATGGGACGAAAAAGAGGGTATCACCAAGTCCATGCGTACTAAGGAAGAAGCGAATGATTACCGCTACTTCCCGGAACCGGACCTCGTCCCCTTCACCGTCTCTGATGAATACATCGAAGAGATCAGAAAATCTCTGCCGGAGCTGCCGGATGCTAGAAAAGCGCGCTATATGAAAGACTTCGGTATCTCAGATGCTGACGCTGTCTTCATGACGAATGACAAAGCTACCGCCGACTACTTCGAGGCCTGCGTCGCTTGCGGCGCAGAACCGAAGGCTGCTGTCAACTGGCTGATGGGCGAATTTGCCAGCCAGCTCTCTACCGATGGCATCGAGATCTCCGCGGCTCCTGTCAAGGCAGAAGACCTCGCAGGCCTCCTCACCTTGATCTCCAAAGGCACCATCTCCGGCAAGATCGCGAAGAAAGTCTTCGCTACCATGTGGAAGGAAGGCGGCAAGGCAGAAGACATCGTCAAAGCCCAGGGCCTCGTACAGATCTCGGATACCGGCGCCCTGCAGGAACTGGTCGACAAAGTCGTTTCTGAAAACCCGAAAGCCGTAGAGGACTTCAAAGCCGGCAAGAAGAAAGCCGTCGGCGCTCTCGTGGGTCAGATCATGAAGGCCACGAAGGGCAAGGCGAATCCGAAGGTCATCAATGAGCTTTTGAATAAAAAACTTGCATCCTTATGAGTGAAGATAAGAAATCAGACTACACGGAAGTCCATGAAGAGCCCAGACGCATGTCCGAAGAGGATGTGAGGGACTACCATGGACTTACCCTGAATGAACAGGGGGAAGAATATCGAAAGGAAGCGCCGCAGGGCGGGATCCATATCGAATTCATCGATGTGAAGGCCATCCCGTGGTGGAAAAAGGCCCTCTACATCGCAGGCATCATCGCATTCCTCGCGATCGTGCTTGCAGTTGCTTGGTTCTTCCTGGTATGGGGCGCTGTGATCTTCCTCGCCGGCGTCATCGTGTATTTCTTGAAAAAATATCTGTTTTGAGGGGATCCCGTCTGCTTGTAGGCAGGCGGGATCTTTTTGCATGGAGAAAGATGCCTTCTGCCTCCGTATTCCTCTATATCATGAACGTGATTTTTTCATAACATTTTGATATAGTAAGGGTAGAAGGAAACCACGTCCTTACGCGATGATACCCGTCTGCCGCCTCACCACCTACAAGGACGTACCTTACACCTTCCTCTTCATGAATTGTATCCGCACGCCGAAAGAAAAAGACAGAGACCCCGCAGCAGGCAGTAGCCACGGCGGGGGAGAAAGACACTTCTGACAAGCAGAGGCATGCCGGAGAAATCACGAATCACTTGACAGACACCATTACGAAAGAAAAGGAGACGATCCCCATGTGGAAACATACTTGCCAATGCCTGATCCTGCTCGCTCTCGCATCCCTGCCATGCGCGCATCCCACACAGGCCGCCATGATGATAAAGGATGCAGAAGAGCAGATCCATCTCATCACGGATGCCCGTGATATCTGGGATCTCAGAGAGCCCGGGATGGACACCGTCGGCTATATGTGCAGTGATCTTGACGGTAATGGCCGTCTGGAGATCCTTGTCGCAGAGAGCGGCGGTACCGGGCTTCATACATATACAAAGATCTACGAAGTGAATGAAGCGAAAGATGCACTCGTCCCATGCGGGAGATCATGGCCTGATACAAGCTCCGAAGCGGATGTCATGATGACGAACTACGTACCGATGAGCGTGAACGGCATCGATGGCATACAGTGGTATTCCTTCACAGATGAATACCGCGACGGCGCAGAATATGGGACGGCGAATCTCGCTCTCTCCCTGCAGGACGGGACGCTCCATGCGAAAACCATCGCCACGACGCGCACCTTCTACGATGACGCCGGCCGTCCGCATGTATCCTACGAAAATGCAGCTGGCGCTTCCATTTCCGAAAAAGCCTATCACAAGACATTGGAGAACGTTTTCGCCCATTCGGAAACCACCCTCATCTCCTTCCCATGGCTCATCTATCACAGGGATACCTTTCAAGAGTGGAAAGAGAAAAGCCCGACAGACATCTATACCATGCTCCTCGACACCTATCTGAATTTCAGTGGAGAAAAAGAGGGGATGGGGTGATGCTTCGCGGTATTCCCCGAGCCGTCATCCTGAGCGGTCGATAACAGTCTATGTGAAATAATCTTCGCCAGAAAAGTAGAGGACTGAGACGAAGGATCTCTTCACAAAGCCGTTGCGGGCAATTTGTTTCCAGATTCTTCGACTCATGCCCCGTGTGGTTTTCATACCGCTAGAACCCTATCCGGCTCGCTATGCTCGCCACCTTCCCCACGCGGGGAAGGCTATTAAGTTGAGGAAATCGTTAGCACCGTAATGACTTGCTTCCCCCTTCGGGGGAAGTGCCGAAGGCAATAGGGGCATGCCAGCGGTATAGCGTGCTATGTTGAATAGTCCGATGCTATCGATATTCCAACACTTTCATG
>OIWO01002056.1_pt1 | contig 14338 bp, 15 predicted proteins | sample 1587641 | NCBI WGS metagenome assembly OIWO01 (sample SAMEA3888924, study PRJEB22519) | human gut metagenome | biome: human gut; feature: human-associated habitat; material: faeces | place: Denmark | collected 2010
CAGCACCTACCACACCTGTAACGCCAACTCCTCCGACAACACCAAAGTCTGAGGAAAAACCATCTACTTCTAAGACGAAGAAGTCAAAAACAACTGCTTCTAACAGTCAAATTCCTGATCCAAATAAGGTAACGGATAAAGCCCCTGGAGCTAAACCGTCAACTGACAAACAAGCAGTAGCCGCTGAAACAGAGTCGTTACCACACACTGGTGATGATACCGCCCTTACAGTAAGCCTTACAAGCCTAGGCGCATTTCTTATTGCAGCAGGACTTGGTTTCTTGCCAAAACGTAAGAAGGACTAGATGGATTACCTAAAACCAATTCTAGGAATTCTTTTATCATTTGTAATTTTAATTGGTCTTAATATGCTATACATTTTAATCGGCCGTTATATTACAAATTTTAAAAAATTATCAGGACGGTTTGAATGGCTTGATAAACCCGTCTTAAAGAAGAGGTCTTCAGCAACCTCTACACAAAAAAACCCCGACGGCCATCGGGGTTAGTTAAAAATTTATAAAAATTTAAAACTTACATCGACATTATAGCATAATAATGTCAGAAAATAAATAAACCTAATCATTAAAATACAAGCCAGTTAGATTTCATTTAACCAAGAACTACGATAAGACATTGGTTAGTAGCGAGTGCTTTTAGGAGCGTAACGGGGTTCGATTCCCTGGCTCGTTATTTGTTTGAATATTGACCTAGATAAGTCAATAAACTGTCTATGAAATCTAACTGTCATTTGTATAGATGGAGGTTCTATCATGATTGAATATAAACAAGAAGCTCCACAAGTCATCTTACTAGAAGATGAACCTTGTGTGATTATTGAAGAAGACTAACTAGAGGCTGATGCCTCTTTTTTGCGAAACAAAGGAGAAATAAAAGAATGGAAGTTGTTACAAAAATTATTACTGTCATGGGTGCATTGGTCGCTATTGGTGGCCTAGGATGGGCCTTTTTAGGCGCAATTGAGTTTTTCCAAGGAAAGAAAAACCAGAATGCACAACTAACCGATAACGGAATGGTAGGTATGATTTATGTTGGCGGACTAGCTGCTGTATCAGCAAGTATTGCAGCTGCAATTGTTGCTGCAATCAACTCAATTCAATTTTAAAAGATATTTAGAGAGATACCAAAGCGTTAATAATTATGATACAATAAGAAAAAGATTAGGAAAGAGGTTGATGATTATGAATAGAGAAGAATGGATTGACTATTACGAAAGTATCAATGGTCATAAACCATCTATTTCAGAGGTTTATGAAGCCGAAAAAAATGGTGATATTTTTGTAATTTCTGAGTCATCTACTCCTTTAACTGTCGAAAGTCAGGATTATATTTCAAATCATAGTCCTAACTATCGCAAAAAATCAGCCTGGAGAAGCCTTTGGAATGCACTGACATTTATCTTCAGTGTTTTATGGGGGTTGGTAAAACTTGCTTTCTCACTTGCTTTATTTATAGTTAATATTATTTTGACCATTTTCTTCTTTTTTGTACGTATCATAGGTTTTGTTTTTCTCTTATCACGTTAATATTTATCATGAAGTGTTTCAGACACTTCTTTTTTTATCCTTAAAGTATGAAGGGAGGACTATGGACGAACTTATAAAAAACATGACAAAAAGTTTAAGGCAATATAATAGCGCTGCAAACCAAGCTGTTATTGGTATTAATAAAAGTTTTGTTGTAGTAGGTTATATTATTGTTAGTTTCTTTTTGTTAGTAGAAATGATGTCCTGGTACAAGTATCTTAAGCAACAAGGCGGAGAACTGACTTATCGTCTCATGTTAGAAGTTGCTTTAAAGTATCTTATTGCATACTTTCTAGTAGCCCTGTCAAGCCAAATTGTTGTTGCTATTATGCAGGTTACTAGTCTATTGATACGTATGGTTGGAGCTAACGTATCGAATGATCTTTTTGAATTTACAGCTCTTAAAAAAGGAAATTGGGTCATTAGGGCGGTTGTAAATGCACTAGCATATCTTTGCGGTGCCACAGCCTTGATGCTAACAAATATCCTAGTATTTATGAGATTTATTGAACTTTATCTCTACAGAGCCGTATCACCTTTAATCGTTGCTTTTTGGATGTCTGATGACACAAGAAGCATTGCGACTAATTTATTGAGAAAGACTACCGCAGCTGCCCTCCAAGGACTTTTGATTGTCATTTTATTGGTTATTTGGCATGCCTTCGGAGTGCAAACCGATATTGACCTAGCTAATGCAGATTGGATAAAAACATTTGCATCAGGTTTTTCTTATATTGGAAAGTGCATTTTATTTGTTTGGTTGCTCTTAGGTTCACAACGGATGGCAAGATCACTTCTCCAAGCTAACTAAATGGAGGTATACAGTTGAATAAAAGTAAATTAGGGTCGATTTTCCTAAAAGAAATTGATCAGTATGAAAGATCGGTTGTAGGCGGTATGACGGCCCGCATTTTTATAATGGTCTTAGGTGTAGGAACTGTCGTTATGATTGGTGTCTTACCAACAGTTTTTTGGTCTATTCCTGACCTATATATGTATATGGTGGTTGTTCTAGGAACACCACCTTTTATCGTCTATGGGCTTAAGTTGGACGGGATTGTTAAAGAACGAATGCTATTTATCCTAACAATTCAAGAACGAAGCTATCAAACTGATGATGATTTCACAGCATTTGGAAATAAGGAGGTAACTTATGGCAATTCTGCCTTTTCGCAAGCAAAAGATGTCCACGAATGGAATTAAGCCAACTCTTACACAAGAGGAGCTAGAACGTGGGAAACAGCTACAAAAAGCATTAAAAAAATCAACTCAAAATACAATTAAGTACACGAGTCTTTTTGAAGATGGCCTCATGCACATTACAGGTCGTGAGTTTTCACGGACCTATGCCTTGGGTGATGCTAACTACATTACCGCTAGCGATGACGAAAAATCAGATATTATAGATTATTATGCTGATGCTTTAAATGTCTTAGACAGTGATAACACCTACCAACTCACGGTCATTAACCGTCCTTTACCTGACAATGCTGTAGAGCAAATTTCTTATGATAGAGTAAATGATGGTTTCAATGATTATCGTGATGAATACAACAAAATAATTAAAGATCGTTTTGATAAGGAACAAAATAACTTTGAGGTTAAAAAATTTGTTACAGTTTCTACAATAGCTGAAGATAGAAAAATGGCCTACCGTAGGCTTAATGACGTTGAAAACAACTTTACAGCTCAATTCCAGGCGGTAGATGTTGATTTCAAGGTATTAAATGGCTCAGATCGATTAAATATCTTCTCTGATATTCTTAGAGGTAATCCATACTTGAACCTTGATTACCGTGACCTTATCCGAAGTGGTCTTGGTACCAAGTCATTTATTGCACCTGGTTCAATTTGGTTCCAACCTAAAATGATGAAGATTGATAATCAATTTGGACGTGTAATGTTTGTCAGAAATTATCCGAATTTCCTTAATGATCGTTTGATTAAGTCGCTTGTTGATGTTGGTATTGAATTAGTTATCAATGTTTTAGCACGTCCTTACGATGTAGGTGAGTCCTTGAAAAAAATCAATAATGCAGAGGCGGCTATCAAAATGGATATGGTCAAAAGTCAAAAAGCAGGGGCTCGTGATGGTATTTCACAGGAACTTGCTACTGGTGGGGTTGCTGCGGAACTTGCTGAAGAAGCCGAAGTTTGGAAGTCTGAAATACAGGATAATGACCAAAAAATTTATTCAGGCATTTTCACAGTCTTCTTTAAAGCGGATAGCGAAGAAGAGCTAGAAGACTTTACAAGTCGAGTTAAGGCTGCTGGACGTAAGCATGGCGCAGAATTTGATGTAGCCTCTTACCAACAAGAAAATGGTCTTAATTCAACTTTACCGATTGGTATTCCGTTCCTTGAAGTGAAACAAAACTATATGCGTGACATGACAACCTCTAATATTGTGACACAGGTCCCTTTCACGAACGTTGACCTTCAAAGTAAGAGCCCCTGGGCAGTCTATTATGGGCAAAACCAATTAAGCCATAATTCGATTACCCTTGATCGTCAACGTGATTTGAATACACCTTCAGGTGTTATTCTTGGGAGCTCAGGAAGTGGTAAGTCGGTAACAGTTAAATCAATGGAAGTAATTCCAACGTTATTGAAAAACATATATGATAGAGTCATCATAGTAGACCCTGAAGACGAGTATAGTGATATCGGACGAGAATTTGGAGCGCAGATGATAGATATTTACCCAGGTTCTCAGACTCACCTTAACCTACTAGATTTGCCTGATATGGATAAACTGGATGCTGAAGATGGAGATCCAATTGCTCAAAAATCTTCATTGTTGATTGGTTTCTTTGAAAACGTACTTACAGAAGTTACAGATGCTCAGGTGTCTATTATTGACCGTGTAACTCACTTAACTTACGAACGTTTCCAAGATAAAGGACGTATGCCAACCCTTAAAGATTGGCATGATATTATGTTGGATCAACCAGAACAAGAAGCTAGAGATATGGCAATTGCTTCTGAAACCTATGCTAAAGGTTCTCAGGATATTTTCTCTTATGAAACAAATGTGGATATCAATGACCGCTTTGTTATCTTCAATTTGAAAAAACTTGATGGGAAATTGAAGCCTTTCGCACTGATGGTTATTCAAGACTATATTTGGAATATGGTTGTTAATAATCAAGGAAAATTCACTACACGTATTTACTTTGATGAAATGCAAAACCAATTTCAAACTGATAATCAGGCACTATTTTTCACTAACCTGTACGCCCGTGTCCGTAAATATGGGGCTATTCCTACGGGAATTACTCAGAACGTGGAAACGTTGCTTGATCGTACTGAAGGACGTAAGCTGTTAAACAACTCAGAATTTGTTGTACTTTTGAAACAAAAAGGGTCTGATGCTCGTGAATTGGCAGCTATGTATGAATTGACAGAAAGTCAATTAAGATACGTAACGAAACCTAAAGCAAAGGGAACAGGTCTTATTATTGCAGGCGGAACAGTGGTTCCATTTGAAAATCCAATACCTAGAACAACGAAATTATTTAAACTAATTGCAACAGATGCTTATTCTGAAGCAGGTGCATAGAGGTGATAGATAATCACCTCTTTTTTCATATCTAAATAGAAAGGGGTGATTATTTCTTGAGTAATAATCAATCGTCAAAAAGTAGATACTCTCAAAGAAAACAAGAAATCAGTCAGGCTGTTCAAAGGCATAATAACAATAGAGGCCGAATTGCACAGCGAGGTGCTAATAAAGAGTATAAAGAAGCTAAGGCCGCTTATCGGGAAGCTGCTAAGAACTATCGTGAAGGAGGAGGAGCTGAAGCTCTCAAACTCAAGAAGAAGAGTAAAGAAAACTTAAGGATTGCTCGTAAAACAAAGAAGATAGTTAAAAAGACAAACCCGACAAAGACCCAGAAGATTACAAGAGCTGTTGCTCACACAGGTACAAGTGCTGTCACTTCTTATATTTCATCAGGTCTAAGTCAAGACGAAGATTTAGAAGAAATTGTAAAGCATACGAGAACGTCAAAAAATGCCCTTCGCAGTGCCAAAAAAGGTGCTAGAGGTATCGGAAGAGTATCTAAAGCAACAGGTAGGGGTGTTGTTAAGGGCTCTCGTTTTGCCAAACGTTCAACGAAATCAGCAGGAAGAGTCGCAAAAAGGACTGCTAAGAATGCTAGGCGTGCTGCTCAGGCAAGTGTCAAAGGAGCCAGAAGAGCCTTGCAAGTGGCTCAGCTAGCTATTAAGGCTGCTGCTGCTGCTGTCAACGGAGCGATTGCTTTCTTTGCGACACCAGTTGGTTGGGTGGTTGCTGTAATTCTAGCTTTAATGTTACTTGTGGTCATGGTCACTGGTGTATTCTCGTCAAATATTGTTCAACAAACAGATTTCAGTTTAAATGACTCTTGGGTCCAATTATCTAAGACAGACCGTAAAAAATCGAATGATAAGGTTGAATACTACACAGATATTGATGAAATTCTACTATACATGAATTACCGTTACGGAGGAGAATGGGAACCATCTGCCAAGTGGGAAGATGGTAATGGTGGCAAATGGGCAGGAAAATTTGGTCTAAACCATTTTTCAGATGCTCTTGATGATATTTGGAAACAGGAAAACGAAGACCCAAATAACCTGAAGACAATGAAAGATGTCTATACAAACGGGAAAGAGTGGACCAAACTCAGTAAGTCTGATCGTGAAGAATATGAAGAAATTCTTGAAAATGCAAAGGAGTCAGGGAAATATCCTGGAATGCAAGAGCTTCAAAACCCTCTGTATAATGCTGCTGATGATAAAAGTCAGTCTGAAGGAGTCATGATAGAAAAACGTTATGGTTATACAGCAAAAGATAAGTTTAGCTATAACACAACTATTAAGGCCTCTTCAGGTCAAAAACTTTATGCGCCTATGGACGGAAAAGTTGAGGTTGGAAAATCTACACTAAAGACCTTCAAAACAAACCTTCCAAAGGATAAAAAGGAAAGCGAAGAAAAGAAACAGAAGACTAATATCATTATCTATACAGATGATGCGGAGTTTATTTTCTATAACGTTTCAGGAGCTCGTGTTAAATCTGGAGACAAGATTGAAGAGGGGACTGAATTAGGGTCTGTTCAAGGTAATGGACAAGAAATTGCCTATGCTAAACGCAAAGAGACTTTGGACAAAGACGATAAAGACGACAAACGATATTATGATGAAGCCAAATATCTTGAGAAACGTGATGAAGATAATGAGGATGCCAGAACCTTCACCCGTAACGTAGATAAAAAAGGGAAGAAGATTGATAAATGGCAAATCGTCAATCCTGGTTTTTACTTTCCCTTTGTTGCTTACAGCCAACATACCCAAGTGACAACGACAGAGACAGCAGGTGAAATGAGTGGACGAGCAAAACAACTTTATGATTTAGTCAAGAAGTCCCTTCCTGAAGCAACCGACAACGGAATTGCTGCAATGGCAGGGTGTTTTGGTGTAGAGTCTCAAATTGAGCCTAAACGTGCTGAAGGAGATTATCTCTCCCCTCCCGTCGGAGCTTCTGCCGACTCATGGGAAAATGAGGAATGGTTGAATATGGGAGGCCCTGCTATTTATGGTGGAGGTTTCCCAAACATTCTTCACCGTGGACTTGGTCTAGGTCAGTGGACAGACACAGCAGATGGCGCAACACGCCACACACTTTTACTTGAATATGCCAAGAAGATTGATAAAAAATGGTATACACTTGACGCTCAAATCCGTTTCATGCTTGAAGGGGATAACCCCTACTATATCAATATTTTGAAAAGCGTATTGACAAGTAATGATGATGTAGATACTCTGACGAGTCGTTTTCTTTCTCAATGGGAAGGTGTTCCAGGTGATAAAATCAGCGAACGTCAAAAGATTGCGAAACAGGCTTTGACCTGGTTCCATCAAACACCTAAGAGTTCAGGAACAGGTTCAGGGCCAGGAGGCACTAAGGCCTCTTCTTGGGACTTCCCTAGTGAATACGAAGGAAAACTAAAATGGGGTCAACCGTCTAGCAACACTGTCACAGGTTACCCAGGAAACAATTATCCTGCAGGACAGTGTACTTTCTATGTTTGGAACCGAGTACACGAAACTTGGGGGCTTGATGTAGCTCCACAACTTGGGAACGGTCAAGATTGGGTTGCTAACCTTGTTGCTCAAAACGGTTGGCATACAACCTCAACCCCTCAAGTTGGGGCCGTATGTTCAACTGCTGGTGGCTTTGACGGTACTTTAGGTATCTATGGTCATGTAATGTTTGTTGAGCACGTTAATGATGATGGGTCATTCTTGATTTCTGAGCTTAATTATACTTTTGTCCAAGATAAAGTCCATTGGAGGGTTGTCAATAATGCAAGCTACTATAGTTTTGCTATGCCTCCTGGACAGTAAAATACAACTAAAGAAAGGTTTATTATGATTGATACATTTAAAGTTAAAATTTTAAAAGGAGTAGGAGTTGCTATTATAGTAATTCTGATCTTTGTTATTGGGTTCGGTGTTGGACATATTGGTAAGTCAACACAGAAAGTGTCAGCCCCTAAAACAAAAAAAGTTGCTGAAGGAACTGAATTGACCCAGGACTATATCAGGAAATTCTTGATTGCTTATTATACGAAGAAGGACCTGGAGGAGAACCGTTCTCGTTATAAACCTTTTATGACTGATGGTCTATATACGTCTGTTGTCAATATGGAAAACGAACCCGTTAATCAAACTTATAAAGGTTATGTAGTTGACCAAGCTTTCAAATCAGCCGATATCTTTATTGATGAAAAGAACAATACGGCCATTGCCACAATCAACTACACAAATACACTCCTAAAAAATAAGGGTGACTATAAAGATGCTCAGAAAAATGTTGCTAGTAAAAATACATTGCGCCTAACATTTACTAAAGATGGTAAAAAGTTTAAGGTCAATAACATGAGCTACCTTATTGTCACAGACTCAGCAAATGTTACAGACACTACTAATAGCTATGGCACACTAGAGAGTGCTTCAAGCTCTGGAAGTAATGCCTCTGCTTCTACTGGTACTAGCGGAAGCGGAAATGCTACTTCACCAACTTCTACAGACTCTTTAAACAGCGAGGAATAATTAGATGGAATTTAAAGATTTTAAACAAAGGCTTGATGAATTATCCAGAACGTTACCGAAACAGTATAGGGATGAGAACAGGGAAGGAGTACAGGCTTTAATTCCTTATGGTACTGGTTATATCCAATTTGAGATGTATCTAGGTGAGTGTCCAAATCTTTATATGGTTGTTAAGGGGCAGAAAGTGCTAGAACGTCTTTATGATTACATTATAGAGGCGTGGGAGGACGATAATCTGGACTACAATGAACCAAACTTGGAATTTAGTGAAAACAACACAGTGATTAGGATGAGCGTACTCATTTCTAACAGTGGCTTGTTAAAACCACGAACAGCTAACAGGCTAAAACAGGCTTGCGATCAACTTGAATGTTTGCTAGTAGATGTAGATGAAGGCGGTGCAGTTTTATTAAACTATGATGCCGATGAGTTTTTATTTAATAATAAGTATGTTCACCCAGAAGGACTAGCTGATGATCCTGTTTTTGCTAACTGCAATATCATGCTTGAACGTAAACAATGAAAGGAAATATAAACAATGAACGACTATCAAGAAAAACTACAAGAAGAACAAACTGAACAAAAACCTAAACGCAAAAAGAAAACAATTCAAGAACGCTTAGATAGGGCTTTAGAATTGAAAGCAAAGACGGAGAAACAACTTGCTGCCATTCAGAAGCGCCTGGATGGTTATAATAAGCAAGTTGAAGAGCTCCAAGTTGAAGCACGTCTTGAAGTAATCAAGCGTTATGATATGAGTCCTGAAGAATTAGATGCTGCTCTTAAGAATTACAAGGAGGGTGATTGATAATGACATTTCAAGTTACAAACCTAAATACAAACAAAATTAGCGAATTTGCAAATCGTGCTCAATTTCTCTATGAAATGGAGCAGATTGAAACAAGACACCTGGCCACAAACACTATGGGGCGCTATAAATTAACTCATTTAAACGCTAAAACAAATGAAGTTCTAGAAGAGAAGACTGTAGAAATTCCCCCAACGGAAGGCGATCTTGAACAATCTCTGAAAGACTTTGGTTTAGCCACTGAAGGAGGAGGCTTGTTTAGTCGTCGGAAACCTAAACAAGCCCTAAAGGTTCCTCCTCAATCAGTATCAGAACCAGAAGAGAGTAACCCAGTGAATATTGATGAAGAGGAACAAGTGTCACCTATTTCAGACACAAAAACAAATTTTCCTACTAGCAATAATGTTGTTCCTTCATCATCTTATACAGGAAGCAAACTTAACATTGTAAGTTTTGGTAAAATTGTGGCTTGGTTGGTGGTTCTCTTCTTAGCACTCTATGGAGCAGGTGTTTCACACACTATTGCAGTAGGTCTTAAAACGGGAGCAATTAAAACAACACAGTCTACACCAAAACAAACTTCAACTGTTAGTGATATGTCAGATGAACATGAAGTAGATGTTTTTAGTCGCTACTTTATTGGAGCATATCTTTCAAATAGTGACCTTGATAATTTTATTAGCACAAAGGTTTCAAACAAGCCTTTTGACAAAGTAACCACAACAGCAGTTCTGCTTGAAAAGGTACAAACCAAAGATAAGCAGACTTATGAAATGACTTACGTTGTTAGTTACAACAAAGATGATAAGACTAAATCATCACGTTTCAAATTTACTGTAAAAAAAGCCAAAAAGGCTATGTATGGCTATGAGGTAACTAAGTTGCCGAAAGAGTCAGATTATCCAGGATAAAGGAGAAGAAAAATGGTTGTAGATCAAGAAGGTGCCATTAGAGAATTTAAAAATCAAGGGGTGATGACTGCCAGACTCCTATTCAATATCAGTTCCGTTCTAGCAAAATCATTAGCAGATGGAGCTGTTGATATAAGTAAGAAGGTTTCTGCTAAAATTGAGGCACGTCCTGGCGAGAAAAAATCTATAGATGCCCTAAAGAAAAGAGGCGATACATTAGATTATAAGCAATTCTCAAATAATGAAATGAACCTAGACAAGTTAAAAGCCTATTTGAAGGAATATGGCATTCAATTTCATGCAGAAGAGTTAGCAAATGGCAATTATAACTACTGGTTTAAATCGAAAGATCAAAAACAATTTCAAGCAGCTCTTGAAAGAGTAAAAGAAGATATTATTAACGACAAAAAACAAATTAAATCTCTTCAGAAGACTCCTAAAGACTTAAAACCTCAAGAACAAATTGCTAAACATAAGGCAGCAGCGCCAAAACAATCAGTAGGAACTAAAATTAAGAAGCCTACGAAGTCAGTTTAGGAGGGGCTTATGCAAAATAAAAAACCTAAATTCTGGCCATTTGCAGTGTTAGGGCTTGTCTTTGCTCTAGCTTTAAACCGTGGCTACACACTTTTTTCTATGTCCCCACCTGTAACGGCAGAACACTTATTCATGCCTTATGAGTATACAGTAACAAACTATTTCAACCCTCCTTATTTTCTCTTTAGTTCCAAGCCTTTAGGGTTTGCTGCAATGGCTATAGGTTTCTTTATTGCTCTTGCTATTTATAGTAAAATGAGTACCACAAAAAATCTAAGGTTAGGAGAAGAAGCAGGGTCGGCCCGCTTTGCGACTCCAAGAGAACTCCAGGGGTTTCAGGACAAAGAGCCTGAAAATAACATGCTTTTCACTCAGAATGTGAAGATGGGGCTTTACAACAAGCGTCTCCCCTTTGAGTGGCAACTAAACAAGAATGTTCTTGCCTGTGGTCTTCCTGGTGATGGTAAAACCTTTACTTATGTTAAACCTAACCTGATGCAGATGAACGGTTCTTATGTCGTTACTGACCCTAAAGGGTTACTTGTGCATGAAGTGGGTACAATGTTGGAAGAACATGGTTATCAGGTTAAAGTGTTTGACCTGGTAACTTTATCAAATTCAAATACGTTTAACCCCTTCAAGTATATGCACTCGGAACTAGATATAGACCGAGTAACTGAAGCCATCATTGAAGGAACTAAAAAATCAGACTCCCAAGGTGAAAATTTCTGGGTACAAGCCAACTTGCTTTTAACCAGGGCCTTAATTGGTTATCTCTATTTTGATAGTCAGGTTCGAGGTTATGAACCTAACTTATCTATGATTGGGGATCTCTTGCGTAACTTGCAACGTAAAGAGGAGGATGTTCCTGCCCCTGTAGAACTAATGTTTGAAGAGCTGGAAGAAGCACTCCCTGGCAACTATGCTTGTCGTCAATGGGAGCTTTTTAATGCAAACTTTCAAGCAGAAACAAGAAACTCAGTGCTTGCTGTGATGTCTGCACAATATTCTGTCTTTGATCACCAAGCTGTGACTGATATGATTAAGACAGACTCAATGGATATTGATACATGGAATACTCAAAAGACGGCTGTCTTCATTGCAATTCCAGAAACAAACAAGGCTTTCAACTTCTTAGCCTCAACATTCTTTGCAATCATGTTTGAGGAATTAACCCACGGTGCTGATGCAATTATCCAGGGAAGACGTGAAGGTTACAGCTATGAGGACCTTCTTCATGTTCAATTTATTATTGACGAATTTGCTAACATTGGCCGTATTCCTAATTTCAATGAAGTCTTGGCCTCTGTGCGAAGCCGTGAAATGTCCATTAAGATTATCTTACAAGCGATTAACCAATTAAAAGCCCTGTATAAGGATGACTGGAAAACAATCTTAAATAACTGTGCGACTCTGCTTTATCTAGGTACCAATGATGAAGACACCATGAAGTATTTCTCAATGCGTGCAGGGAAACAAACAATTGATATTCAGAACTATTCTGAAAGCCGTGGACGTGGTGGCTCAAGTAGCACGTCTCACCAGCGCCAAGGCCGTGATTTGATGACACCTGACGAGATTGCACGTATCGGTATTGATGAAGCCTTAGTCTTTATTGCCAAGCAGAATGTTTGTCGAGATAAAAAGACAAGTGTAAATCTACACCCAATGAAAGACTGGCTTGCGGATAGCCCTTCTGATAAAAACTGGTATGATTATGTCCGCTATGGGTCTGATATTGAAGAATTTTTGGCCAATATCGAATATGAAACAGTCGTTGATTTGACTGCTGAACTTGAAGCTGAAATTGCTAAAAATGAAGCTCAAGCAAGCAACGAAGAAGTAGAGGCTAACCAAGCTGCAATGATCCCTGAAGATAATGCTGAGATTGCCTCTGAGAGTGCATTTCAAGAAACCGTCTTACCAATTCATCATGAAAAAGTCGTAGAAGACGAACTAGAAGAAACTGAAGATGTTCTGCCTTTTGCATGGGATGAAGATTGATAGTGATATAATACAAGAAACGGAGGTGATTATATGACTGAAGATATCAAACAAAAACCACGAGGTTTTAAGGGCCTGATGGAAGATTTAGGGGTAAGTACCTTTGATGAACTTATTGACTATATGCAAAACAACCCAACTAATCCACTTGTCCAGGAGTTGGAAGAACTTTTAAATAAATTTTATTAGTCTAACTAAAGATAAAAGCCAGGTCAATTAAGACTTGGCTTTTTCTATTACATAAAAATGGAAGGAATAACAAATGAGCTTATATGATTACTTTGGCGTTGCAAACACCCAAGAGCTTTATGACCTGATAACGAACGATGATCCACGAGTTGATGACCTTCAGAATTTCCTGACTTATGCGAAACAAGAAATTAGCTATGAGTCACCAAAAGTTTTTAATTATGAGGCTCTATTTAAACTTGTGAATAGTGAGCAATTGATTCCAAGGGAGAATGAAGCATATATCATTGGTTTTTCGACTCAACGGAACCCTACATATTATGCAAAAATTTCTGGGGATATGTCTGAGAAAGAGGTTCTTAATATTGCATTTAAGGCAGATATTAAGTCTTACGCTATTGTAGATCACCCTAATATCTTTTCTAAAGAAGGTTTAAGCCAAGACATAAAAAATAAAATAAATTTACTTGAAGCGGTTTATGAAGATACTACTAGAGTTTGTATTGATAGAATATCAATCTTGGGTGAAGAAGGGGTACTTCCGCTAAGAGTCTATTCTCAGGAAGCTAATTCATCTGAACCATTGGACTTTAAAGGCTATGAACATACGGCTGATTATAAAGAATTTATTATCGGAAATGATAGTATTTATGACTTACCTGAAGAGTTAACAGAAGCATCCGAACTCAGTGACTTTGTTGGCTACTATGTAGCAAAAGAACTCGAAGGCTTAAACGTCTATTATGATGAACAAAAAGTTGAGTCATTATTGTGTATGAAGGCCACTATGAATAAGCAGGAGATTTTCACAGTTATTACCTATGACGACCAATTGAACATTAACGGTGTTAAGGATATGTTTATGGGTGCCTATAGTAATACTGTCGTTGACCTTGCTTTTGTCATGGATCAAGTCAATAAAGACCAAAATAAGGGCTTTATTGTTAGTCATAATCATCCTTCTGGCGGATTAAGGGCTTCTAAAGCTGACATAGAGACTACAAGAGCTCTAGGACGTCTTGGCGAATTATTTGAAAAGCGCCTATACGATCACTATATTGCATCAAGCAGAGGGGTTACGTCATTAGCTCAAGAACGTACCCCTGGAGCGAGCTTTCTTGCAATGGCTAAAGAAAGGGAGGTAGACAAGTATTTGTTAAAACTTGCAGATACTCTTGAGAAACAAAGCGCTAAACTACAAGATAGCCCTAAAAAGAAACAAGGGCGGCGTATTTAAGGAG
>OIWO01002074.1_pt1 | contig 14288 bp, 6 predicted proteins | sample 1587641 | NCBI WGS metagenome assembly OIWO01 (sample SAMEA3888924, study PRJEB22519) | human gut metagenome | biome: human gut; feature: human-associated habitat; material: faeces | place: Denmark | collected 2010
AGTATTGACTAGTCCTACCAGAACTTGGTAAAATGAAAGTTAACTGTTTGCATAGCTGTATTATGGTAGAAAAGTTTTATCTTTATCGCGTTAAACTAACTAATACCCCCATTATGAGAAGAATTTATTATTTACTTTTCCTTATCCTCTTAGGATATTCTTTTGACGTAAAAGCTTCAGACACAGTATTTATCCATGAAACACAAATCCCGGTTTTGATAGAGCGGCAAGACAATGTTCTGTTCTATCTTCGTTTGGATGCAAAAGAAAGCAAGAAGCTCGATGAAATCATTTTAGATTTTAGTAAAAGTACGAATCTGACTGATATTCAGGCAATCAAACTCTATTATGGAGGAACAGAGGCGTTGCAGGACAAAGACAAAAATCGCTTTGCTCCAGTAGAGTACATATCCAGCCACCGTCCGGGTGGGACATTGGCGGCTATTCCTTCCTATTCGATCAAATGTGCAGAGGTGGGATCATCAGAAAAAGTTGTATTAAAAGATAATTACAATTTATTTCCGGGTGTAAACTATTTTTGGATTAGTTTGCAGATGAAAAAAGATGCCTCTTTGCAGACTAAGATACTCTCTGAATTGTGTGCCGTTAAAGTAGATGGGAAAGAATTATGTTGTAAATCTATTTCTCCAAAGAATATCGTTCACCGGATGGCAGTTGGAGTTCGTCATGCAGGTGATGACGGTTCTGCTTCTTTCCGTATTCCCGGGTTGGTGACTACCAATAAAGGAACCTTATTAGGCGTGTATGATGTTCGATACAACAGTAGTGTCGATTTACAGGAATATGTTGACGTGGGTTTGAGCCGTAGCATCGATGGAGGAAAGAATTGGGAGAAGATGCGTCTTCCGCTTTCATTTGGCGAGGATGGTGGTCTGCCTAAAGCACAGAATGGGGTAGGAGACCCTTCTATTTTAGTAGATACTAAGACGAATACCGTCTGGGTGGTTGCCGCATGGACACATGGTATGGGTAATCAACGCGCCTGGTGGAGTTCCCATCCGGGAATGGATCTGAATCATACGGCACAGTTGGTATTGGCAAAAAGCACAGACGATGGTAAAACCTGGTCGAAGCCTATCAATATAACAGAGCAGATGAAAGATCCTTCCTGGTACTTCCTGCTTCAAGGTCCCGGACGTGGAATAACGATGAGTGATGGCACATTGGTATTTCCAACGCAATTTATAGACTCTACCCGTGTTCCGAATGCAGGAATCATGTATAGTAAAGACCGGGGGAAAACATGGAAAATGCACAATATGGCACGAACCAATACAACGGAAGCGCAAGTGGCGGAAATAGAACCGGGAGTATTGATGCTGAATATGCGTGATAATAGAGGAGGAAGCCGGGCTATTGCCATAACGAAAGATTTGGGAGAAACATGGACAGAACACCCATCTTCCCGCCAAGCACTTCAGGAACCGGTATGCATGGCTAGTCTGATTCATGTAGATGCCAAAGACAACATATTAAATAAAGATATCCTGCTGTTTTCGAACCCGAATACGACCAAAGGACGTAATCATATAACAATAAAAGCAAGTCTGGACAAAGGACTTACCTGGTTGCCGGAACATCAATTAATGCTCGACGAGGCAGAAGGATGGGGGTATAGTTGTCTGACAATGATTGATAAAGAGACAATTGGTATACTATATGAGAGTAGCGTCGCACATATAACCTTTCAAGCGATAAAATTGACAGATATAATAAAGGAATAAAGAGTCTGTCCCGAAAGTCCGAAGATTTAAATCTATGCTTACGATTTATAGGTAGAAAGATTTAGCTATAATGAAAAAGAATATCGTTATAATAAAAAAAACGCCATTTTAGCATACATTTGAGGACAGAATACTACTCTTTATTTAACTAATTATAAGCTGAAATTTTAGGCGATTTAATTGTAGCTTTCTGGACAGCTCACGCTAAAACAACATATTTTGTTAAATTATCAGTGAAATTTGCTGAAAAAGTAATATCTTTGAAACCGTTAATATCTAATGCCCCCACTATGATGATTAATTTAATCGGAAAAAAGACTCAAATAGCATGTGGACTACTATGCTGTTGCAGTATGGCATATGCGCAGAGCAATGACAATTCCGAAGTTGTCGTTCTAAATACAGGCTGGGAGTTTTCCCAGGCAGGGACGGAGCTGTGGCGACCGGCACAGGTTCCGGGCACCGTTCATCAGGATCTTATCTATCATAAACAAATTCCCGATCCTTTTTACGGTATCAATGAACAGAAGATTCAGTGGGTGGAAAATGAAGACTGGGAGTACCGGACTGCTTTTACAGTTACTCCCGAGCAACTGAAACGGGACGACGCCCAATTAGTCTTTGAAGGTCTTGACACATACGCCGATGTATACCTCAACGGAGCACTGTTGCTGAAAGCCGATAACATGTTCGTCGGCTATACGATACCCGTCAAGTCACAACTCCGTCTCGGAGAAAACCTTCTTCACATTTATTTTCATTCACCCATCCGGCAGACAATGCCTCAATATAACTCTAACGGATTCAACTATCCGGCAGACAACGACCATCACGAAAAACATGTAAGCGTATTCTCCCGTAAAGCCCCTTACAGTTATGGTTGGGACTGGGGAATCCGCATGGTGACTAGTGGTATCTGGCGTCCGGTAACCATCCGTTATTACGACGCAGCCTCTATCAGCGACTACCACGTAAAGCAACTTTCGCTGACCGACCAACTGGCAAAACTATCCAACGAATTGGAAATAAATAATATACTCCCTCAAGCACTTCAAGCAGAGGTGAGAATCAATACCTCCTTCGAAGGAAACACAGAAAAAGGCATTAGCCAGGTAATCACCCTACAGCCCGGAATCAATCATATATCTATTCCTTCCGAAGTGCTGTCGCCGGTACGTTGGATGCCGAATGGCTGGGGAAAGCCCGCCTTGTATGATTTCTCTGCTCAAATAATCGTAGAAGATAAAGTCGTAGCCCAACAATCCCACCGGATAGGACTGCGCACCGTTCGCCTCGTCAATGAAAAAGATCAGGACGGAGAATCCTTCTATTTTGAAGTAAACGGTGTTCCGATGTTTGCTAAAGGAGCCAACTATATTCCCCAGGATGCCCTATTGACTAACGTCACTACCGAACGCTACCAAACCTTATTTAGGGACATCAAAGAAGCCAACATGAATGTCATTCGTGTGTGGGGAGGCGGGACCTACGAAGACGACCGTTTCTATGACCTGGCAGATGAAAACGGAATACTGATATGGCAGGACTTTATGTTTGCCTGCACTCCCTATCCGTCCGACCCAACCTTCCTGAAAAGAGTAGAAGCAGAAGCCTGCTACAACATTCGCCGTCTTCGCAATCATGCTTCCCTGGCGATGTGGTGTGGCAATAATGAAATACTGGAAGCCTTGAAATATTGGGGATTCGACAAGAAATTCACGCCGGAAATCTATCAGGAAATGTTCCAAGGCTATGACAAACTGTTCCACCAACTCCTTCCTACCAAGGTAAAAGAGCTGGATGCCGACCGTTTTTATATACACAGCTCCCCATATTTAGCCAATTGGGGACGTCCCGAATCATGGGGGATAGGAGACAGCCACAACTGGGGAGTATGGTATGGCCAAAAAACTTTCGAATCACTAGATACAGATCTTCCTCGTTTCATGAGCGAATTCGGTTTCCAGTCCTTCCCGGAGATGAAGACTATTGCCACCTTTGCGGCTCCTGAAGATTATCAAATCGAATCGGAGGTGATGAATGCCCATCAGAAAAGCAGCATCGGCAATGCCCTGATTCGCACCTATATGGAACGTGACTATATCATTCCCGAAAAATTTGAAGACTTTGTCTACGTCGGACTAGTGCTGCAAGGACAGGGAATGCGTCACGGGCTGGAAGCACACCGCCGGAACCGTCCCTACTGCATGGGTACACTGTATTGGCAACTGAATGATAGTTGGCCGGTAGTATCCTGGTCGAGCATCGACTATTATGGCAACTGGAAAGCCCTACATTATCAGGCCAAACGAGCTTTTGATCCCATCCTCATCAACCCTATCCAGCAGAACGACAGTCTCAATATCTACCTGATATCCGACTGTCCGGACACCAAAGACCACATGACATTGGAAATGAGAGTCACAGACTTTGATGGAAAGAAACAAGGTAAACCGATACAACTCAAACCATTGGCAATCCCGGCTAACTCCTCCCAATGCGTTTATCGCATGAAAGTAGAATCCTGGCTGTCGTCAAAAGAACAGCAGCGCCATTTCATGCAACTGACATTGAAAGACAAATCCGGAAATACCGTTGCCGAAACAGTCTACTTCTTTAGAAAGACGAAAGACCTGCTTCTGCCCAAGACAACCGTTTCCTGCAAGATAAAACAGAAAGACGGCGTGTGCGAATTGACTCTGCTTTCTCCCGCTCTTGCAAAAGACGTCTTTATTGAAATCCCTTTGCAGGGAGCCCGTTTCAGTGACAACTTTTTCGACCTCCTTCCCGGAGAGCGTAAGACAGTTGTCATCACTTCTCCCCAAATAAAGAAAGGAGAGGAGCTCCCTTTGACAATCAAACATATTCGTGAAACCTATAATTAATTTATTAATAACTTAACACTTAATTTTTTAGTTTATGAAACAACTCTTAAAGTTAACCGGATGTCTGGCACTAGCAGGACTTTTTGCCTCTTGCCAATCGGCGCAACAGGAAGCCAACTACCAGATCATCCCCATGCCACAAGAAATTGTAACAGCTCAAGGAAATCCCTTCATTCTGAAGAGCGGTGTGAAAATCCTCTATCCGGAAGGAAACGAGAAGATGCAACGCAACGCACAATTCTTGGCCGACTATCTGAAAACCGCTACCGGAAAAGATTTCGCTATCGAAGCCGGAACGGAAGGTAAGAATGCAATCGTACTGACATTGGGCACGGCAAACGAAAATCCGGAATCCTATCAGTTGAAAGTTGCCGGTGACGGAATCACGATTACTGGTCCTACCGAGGCCGGCGTATTCTATGGCATCCAGTCCCTGCGCAAATCATTGCCTGTGGCTGTCGGTGCAGACATTTCCATGCCCGCCGTAGAAATCAATGACGCTCCCCGCTTTGGCTATCGTGGTGCACACTTCGATACCAGCCGCCATTTCTTTACCGTAGATGAAGTGAAGACATATATCGATATGATGGCTTTGCACAATATGAACCGTTTTCACTGGCATATTACCGAAGACCAGGGCTGGCGTCTGGAAATCAAGAAATATCCGAAGCTGACAGAAATCGGTTCCAAGAGGACAGAAACAGTCATCGGACGTAACTCCGGTGAATACGACGGCAAACCTTACGGTGGCTTCTATACCCAGGAGCAGGCGAAAGAAATAGTAGCGTATGCTGCCGAACGTTATATCACAGTTATTCCCGAAATCGACCTTCCGGGACACATGCAAGCTGCCCTTGCCGCTTACCCCGAATTGGGATGTACCGGTGGCCCGTACGAAGTATGGAGACAATGGGGAGTATCTGAAGATGTGCTTTGTGCCGGAAACGATCAAGTCTTGAAATTCCTCGAAGATGTATATAGCGAATTGATTGAAATCTTCCCTTCAGAATATATTCATGTAGGTGGTGACGAATGTCCGAAAGTACGTTGGGAAAAATGTCCGAAATGTCAGGCACGTATCAAGGCGCTGGGCTTGAAATCGGATGATAAGCATAGCAAGGAAGAACGTCTGCAGAGCTTTGTAATCAACCATATCGAGAAATTCCTCAACGACCACGGACGTCAGATCATCGGTTGGGATGAAATCCTCGAAGGCGGACTTGCTCCTAACGCTACTGTTATGTCATGGCGTGGTGAAAAGGGCGGTATCGAAGCAGCCAAGCAGAAACACGATGTTATCATGACTCCGAACACTTACCTGTATTTCGACTACTACCAGACAAAAGATACGGAGAACGAACCTCTCGGTATTGGTGGTTACCTGCCTCTTGAAAGAGTGTACAGCTACGAGCCGATGCCGGCTTCCCTCACTCCGGAAGAACAGAAATATATCAAAGGCGTGCAGGCTAACCTCTGGACTGAATACATTCCTACTTTCTCTCATGCCCAGTATATGGTATTGCCCCGTTGGGCTGCCTTGTCCGAAATCCAGTGGTCGGCTCCCGACAAGAAGAATTATGAAGACTTCCTGTCCCGTCTGCCGCGCCTGATTAAATGGTACGATGCGGAAGGATACAACTATGCCAAACATGTATTTAATGTAACTGCCGAATACACGCCGAACCCGACGGACGGTACACTGGACATCACTTTGTCTACCATTGACAATGCGCCTATCCATTACACCTTGGACGGCACGGAACCTACCGCTGCTTCCCCGCTTTATGAAAGCCCGCTGAAAATCAAGGAAAATGTTACTTTCTCTGCCATTGCTGTCCGTCCTACCGGAAACAGCCGTGTGGTTTCTGAAAAGGTTAATTTCAGCAAATCCAGCATGAAGCCGATTGTAGCCAACCAGCCGGTCAACAAGCAATACATGTTCAAAGGCGAATCTACATTAGTAGACGGCTTGAAAGGAAATGGCAATTACAAAAACGGTCGTTGGATTGCGTTCTACAAGAACGATATGGACATGACTATCGACCTTCAGCAGCCTACCGAGATTTCGAGCGTTGCTATTTCTACTTGCGTGGAGAAGGGCGACTGGGTGTTTGACGCGCGAGGACTTTCCGTAGAAGTTTCGGACGATGGCAAGAACTTTACCAAAGTTGCTTCCGAGGAGTATCCTGCTATGAAAGAAAGCGATAAGAATGGTATCTATGAACATAAACTGTCATTCAGCCCGGTGAAAACTCAATACGTGAAAGTGGTTGCCCTGTCTGAAAGTAAAATGCCGGCATGGCATGGCGGCAAAGATAGTCCGGCATTTTTGTTTGTAGACGAAATCACGATAGATTAATGAATATAAGAAATAGATACGCTAAAGTTTGTCTTTTCTTATGGGTATTGGGAATGTGCTTAACCGCACATTCCCTCAAAGCACAGTCCGTCATACCTGTCCCATTAAAAATGGAGCAGGGGACGGGCTGTTTTTTACTGTCAGAGAACACAAGACTTTATATAAACTTGCAGGGTTTAGAAGCGCAGCTTCTGGAAAATTGCTTGCAAGCATTGCCGGTTCATTTGAAGAAAGGGAAAAAGAAGGATACGCAGAATATACTTTCTCTGTTGATAACTGAAAAGAACCACCAGTTGCCATCGCCGGAAAGCTATACCCTTTCCGTCACTCCGCAACAAATTCTGATACGCGCCACTTCGGGAGCCGGATTATTCTATGGTATGCAAACCCTGTTGCAGTTGGCACAACCTTCGGGGGCAGGCAGCTATTCCATAGCCTCTGTCGAGATAGAAGACACTCCCCGTTTTGCTTACCGTGGACTGATGCTGGACGTGTCCCGTCACTTTTCTACCAAAGAATTTATAAAGAAACAGATAGACGCACTGGCGTATTACAAAATCAACCGTCTGCACCTGCATCTGACCGATGCGGCAGGCTGGCGGTTAGAAATCAAGAAATACCCTTTGCTGACCGAATTTGCGGCCTGGCGTACAGATCCCACCTGGAAGCAATGGTGGAACGGCGGACGTAAATATGTCCGTTTCGATGCTCCCGGAGCTTACGGCGGTTATTACACCCAGGATGATATTCGTGAAATCTTGGAATATGCCCGTCAGCATTATATCACGGTGATTCCCGAGATTGAGATGCCCTCCCATTCGGAAGAAGTGCTGGCAGCCTACCCGCAGTTATCCTGTTCGGGCGAACCTTACAAGAACTCCGATTTCTGTGTCGGCAATGAAGAAACCTTCACGTTTCTGGAAAATGTGTTGACGGAAGTCATGGAACTTTTCCCTTCCGAATACATTCATGTAGGAGGTGATGAGGCCGGCAAATCGGCTTGGAAGACCTGTCCGAAATGTCAGAAGAGAATGAAAGACGAGCATCTGGCCAATGTAGACGAGCTGCAAAGCTACCTGATACACCGCATTGAGAAGTTCCTGAACAATCATGGACGTCATTTGCTGGGATGGGACGAGATTCTGCAAGGAGGCATTGCCCCCAACGCAACCGTCATGTCATGGCGTGGAGAAGAGGGGGGCATCGCTGCCGTAACCTCCGGCCATCGTGCCATCATGACGCCGGGTGCCTACTGCTATCTGGACAGTTATCAGGATGCCCCATATTCGCAGCCGGAAGCCATCGGTGGATACCTGCCGTTGAAGAAAGTATATTCTTACAATCCCGTTCCCGCTTCTTTAACTGCGGAACAGGCGAAGTTGGTCTACGGTGTGCAGGGCAACCTATGGGTGGAATACATTCCCACTCCCGAACACGTGGAGTATATGATTTACCCCCGAATCTTGGCATTGGCGGAAACAGCCTGGTCGGCTCCGGAACGTAAGTCATGGCCGGATTTCCATACCCGTGCATTGTCGGCAGTGGCCGATTTGCAGGCAAAAGGATACCATCCTTTCGATTTGAAAAAAGAAATCGGCAGCCGTCCCGAGTCGCTTCAACCGGTCAGTCATTTGGCATTGGGTAAAAAGGTGATTTATAATTCACCTTACAGCTCCCATTATCCGGCACAAGGAAACACCGCTCTGACAGACGGCATACGCGGCGATTGGACTTATGGTGATGGCTCGTGGCAAGGATTCATCTCGGACAACCGCCTCGATGTGACGATTGATATGGAAAAAGAAACCTCCATCCATTCCGTCACTGCCGCCTTTATGCAGGTGGTAGGTGCGGAAGTATTCCTGCCGGAGACTGTGGTGATTTCCATTTCCGATGACGGAACCCATTTCACCGAGTTGCGCAAACAACACTTTGAAGTGAGCAAAGAAACACCCATCCGCTTTACGGATATTTCATGGCAGGGCGAAGCCAAAGGAAGATACGTACGCTATCAGGCACAGGCCGGAAGTGAATTCGGAGGCTGGATATTTACGGATGAGATTATTGTGAAATAAATATTGCAGGCATAAGGATAATACGTATGATGCGTTTTTTTAGGATTATTCCGGCCTAAAGCAACCGTGTAATCCGTATCATCCGGACTTGCTGATTTCAACCTGTCAATATCATTTAAATAAAAGAGGGAATCTACTCAACCAGATTCCCTCTTTTTTTGTTATATTTGTATTATTACCTTAAAAACTAAGAATATGGTACAACACGCTAGACTCATTTTCTACAGCCTTCTTCTTTTGGTAATCCCGTGCGAGGGCACGTTGGCACAGAAGATTCCCGTCGCGCCCATAGACTCATTGATTACCGTAGGATATGCCACCGGAAGTTTGAAAACCCTGTCCGGTTCCGTAGAGAAAATCACGGAGACACAGATGAACAAAGACCAGATAACGAACCCTTTGGAAGCAATCCGTGGACGTGTGCCGGGATTGACCATCCAGCGGGGCTCCAACGGACCGGCGGCTCTGGATGCGGTGCGCCTGCGGGGAACTACCTCACTGACCAGCGGCAACGACCCTTTGATTATCGTCGACGGAGTATTTGGCGACTTGAGTATGCTTACCTCCATTTACCCTACGGATATTGAGAGTTTTACCATTCTGAAAGACGCTTCCGAAACCGCACAGTACGGTTCGCGAGGTGCATCCGGTGTGATAGAAGTCACCACCAAAAAAGGGATGAGCGGCAGGACACAGGTGGCTTACAACGGTAGCTTCGGGATTTCCACCGTCTACAAGAATTTGAAAATGCTGTCCGGTGATGAATTCCGTCGTGTAGCATCGGAACGAGGCATTTCCATTCTGGACAAAGGGAACAATACCGATTTCCAGAAAGAGATTGAGCAGACAGGACTGCAACAGAATCATCACATCGCCTTTTATGGCGGTTCCAGTGAGTCCAGTTATCGTGTTTCCCTCGGTTTTATGGATCGTCAAGGAGTGATTCTGAATGAAGACATGAAGAACTTCACTTCAAATATGAACATGAATCAGAAAATGTTCGACGGCTTCCTGAACTGCGAGTTGGGAATGTTCGGCTCCATTCAGAAGAATCATAACCTGGTAGATTATCAGAAAACGTTCTATTCGGCAGCTACGTTCAATCCTACCTATCCCAATCATAAAGACCCCGTCACCAATTCGTGGGACGGAATAACAACCGCCAGCCAAATCACCAATCCATTGGCATGGATGGAAGTGCAGGACGATGATGCCACTTCGCACATCAGTACGCACGCCCGTCTCACTTTCAACCTGATAGAAGGAATGAAACTAAGCCTGTTCGGAGCTTATACTTACAATATCGTAGAAAATTCGCAATACCTCCCCACTTCCGTCTGGGCGAACGGTCAGGCATACAAAGGAACCAAAAAGCGCGAATCTTTATTGGGAAACATGATGCTGACCTATAAGAAAAACTGGAAAAAGCATTTCTTTGACGTACTCGCACTTGCCGAACTTCAGAAAGAGACTTATACCGGCTATTATACCACAGTCAGCAATTTCAGCACCGATAAGTTCGGGTATAATAACCTTCAGGCAGGAGCGCTCCGTTTGTGGGAAGGCACTAATTCCTACTACGAGCAACCGCGCCTGGCATCTTTCATGGGACGCTTCAATTATACATACGCCGACCGCTACGTACTGACGTTGAACGCCCGTACAGATGCTTCCTCCAAATTCGGGGCGAACCACAAATGGGGATTCTTCCCCTCCGCATCTGCCGCATGGGTGATTAGTGAAGAAGAATTTATGAAGCAGTTCCCGATGGTGGATAATCTGAAATTCCGTATTGGCTACGGTCTGGCAGGTAATCAGAGTGGGATTGACTCATACACTACATTGAACCTTGTAAAGCCGAACGGTGTAGTCCCCGTCGGAAACTCCGCCGTCGTATCTTTAGGAGACTTACGGAACACGAATCCCGACCTGAAATGGGAAGTGAAACATACCTTTAATACCGGTTTCGACATCGCTTTATTCGGCAACCGCCTGTTGCTTTCCGCCAACTATTACAACTCCCGCACCACAGATATGCTTTACCTTTACAACGTAAGCGTACCGCCTTTCACCTATAACACCTTGCTTGCCAACATCGGCTCCATGCGCAACTGGGGTACGGAAATCGCCATCGGTATCACCCCTTTGAAAACGAAGGACATGGAACTGAATATCAATGCCAACATCACCTTTCAGCGCAACAAACTGCTTTCATTGAGCGGTATGTATAACGGCGAAATGCTTTCCGCTTCCGAATATAAAAGTCTTGCCAGCCTTGATGGAGCCGGCTTCCACGGCGGCTACAACCACATCGTTTATCAGATGGTGGGGCAACCGTTGGGCGTGTTCTATCTCCCTCACAGCACCGGACTGGAGTCCGACGGAAACGGTGGATATACCTATGGCATCGCCGACCTGAATGGCGGAGGCGTCAGTCTGGAAGATGGTGAAGACCGCTACGTGGCAGGGCAAGCCGTACCCAAAACGATTCTAGGATCTAACATCAGTTTCCGTTACAAGCGTTTCGACCTGTCTTTGCAGATCAACGGAGCTTTCGGACATAAAATCTACAACGGAACTTCCCTGACCTATATGAACATGAATATATTCCCCGACTACAACGTAATGAAGAAAGCTCCGCAACAGAACATCAAGGATCAGACCGCCACCGACTATTGGCTGGAAAAGGGAGATTACGTCAACTTCGACTATGTGACGCTGGGCTGGAACGTGCCGATTGAGAAGGTGCAGAAACTAAAGAAATATGTCCGTTCCCTACGCTTGGCATTTACTGTCAACAATCTGGCAACCATCTCCGGTTATTCGGGACTTTCGCCCATGATTAACAGTTCCACGGTGAACTCAACGTTGGGTGTGGACGATAAACGGGGGTATCCGTTGGCACGGACGTACACCTTAGGATTGAGTATTAACTTTTAATGGAGGAGGAGAGGATGAAACGATATATGAAAAATAGAAATCAGTTTTTGCAGATCTCAAAGCAAATAATCTACCCTTCAAGAATATTATTATTTTTTCTGGTGACGAGTCTGACCTTATTTTCCTGTGATAAGTTCTTACAGGAAAATCCGAAGGACAAACTACCGGAAGAGGATGTCTATAATACGATCTCGGAAGTATATCTCAATGCGGTAGCTTCGCTTTATACCTACGTAGGCGGTTATAGCGACAGTCAGGGATTGCAGGGAACGGGTAGGGGAGTCTACGACCTGAACACTTTCACTTCCGACGAAGCCATCATCCCCACCCGTGGAGGCGACTGGTACGATGGCGGCTTTTGGCAAGGACTTTACCTGCACGATTGGGGAGTAGAGAATGACGCTATCCAAGCTACATGGGAATATCTTTACAAAGTCGTCATGCTAAGCAACAAATCGCTCGAACGGATAGACAAGTTTGCCGAAACCCATTCCGATGCTGTACTTCCGGCATACCGGGCGGAAGTGCAGGCCATGCGAGCCATGTATTATTATTATCTGATGGATTTGTTCGGACGCATCCCGTTGGTTCAATCCTCTTCAGTGGCAATGAAAGATGTTGTCCAGAGTGAACGGAAAACGGTTTTTGAGTTTGTATTCAAGGAATTGCAGGAAGCGGCTCCTCTGTTGAGCGATGCGCACAGCAACCAGTCCGGTCCTTATTATGGTCGTATCACCCGTCCGGTAGTCACTTTTCTATTGGCTAAACTGGCTCTGAATTCCGAAGTCTATACGGACAATGATTGGACAGACGGACAACGTCCGGACGGAAAAAACATAAAGTTTACAGTGAACGGCAACGAACTCAATGCGTGGGAAACAGTCATCTACTACTGTGACCAGCTAAAGGCGCTGGGCTACAAACTGGAACCGGAATACGAAACCAATTTCTCCATTTTTAATGAATCATCGATAGAGAATATTTTTACCATTCCGATGAATAAAACCTTGTACACCAATCAAATGCAATATCTATTCCGCTCCCGCCACTACAATCATGCCAAGGCGTACGGCCTAAGTGGTGAGAACGGCCCCAGCGCAACCATTGAAGCTCTCAAAACCTTCGGTTATGAAACAGCCGAACAAGATCCCCGCTTTGATATTTGCTATTTTGCGGGAGTGGTGCGCGACCTGAAAGGAAACATCATCAAGCTGGATGATGGCACCGTATTGGAGTATCTGCCCTGGAAAGTAGCTCTGGATATCACAGATACCCCGTACGAACAAACCGCAGGAGCCCGCATGAAAAAGTATGAAGTCGACCCCACTGCCACAAAAGACGGTAAATTGATGGAGAATGACATTGTACTGTTCCGCTACGCGGATGCTCTGTTGATGAAGAGTGAAGCGAAAGTGCGCAATGGAGCCAGTGGAGATGAAGAACTGAATGAAGTCCGTAGCCGCGTCAATGCCTCCTCCCGTCCTGCCACTTTAGAGAATATCCTTGCCGAACGTCAACTGGAACTGGCTTGGGAAGGTTGGAGACGTCAAGATTTGGTTCGCTTCGGGAAGTTTACAAGAGCTTACAGTAGCCGTCCGCAATTGCCGGATGAGGAAAACGGATATACTACCGTGTTCCCTATACCGGAGAAAATACGGGTGATGAATACGAAGTTGAAGCAGAATCCGGGGTATTAACAGCAGTTATTATTCAATCAACTCAAAACTATATTTTTCAAATTCATTCCCGTTGATAATCATAGCAATTTGGTGAAGTCCGAGATGGAGCTTCCTCGTTGTAACCACCCGGAAAGAATGTTTTCGGGTGATTCGCGTGGTCGAGTTCCCGGCATATTCTTTCTCGCTGATTTTATGCACCTTTTTCGTCAACGTTCCATTTGCTTTTTGGTAATAGATTCCATATTCGAGTCGTATCTTGGTCGTTTGATCGTTCTTGTTCAACAGTTTAAAACTAACCTCCAACGAATCCCCGACTTTCACTTCCGGGCTTGAAATTTGGAAATCTTCCACACAGATATTGCTGATAGTAGAGTTGAAGCCAAACAACTCCATCACCTCCGGATTGCCTTGTTTTAAGAGCGTCCGGCAACCGTGTTTAATAATCCAATCCACCTCTTTCGATTCTCCCTTCCATTTCTTCACTAAATCAATGACGATTTTGGGATTATCTTTCGCAATATCATTCAAATTATTGGCAACGCTCAACCGCACAAATCTTGCCGGATCATTTTTAAGATTCTCCAAAATAGGAATAATAGGTGTCG
>OIWO01002076.1_pt1 | contig 14277 bp, 8 predicted proteins | sample 1587641 | NCBI WGS metagenome assembly OIWO01 (sample SAMEA3888924, study PRJEB22519) | human gut metagenome | biome: human gut; feature: human-associated habitat; material: faeces | place: Denmark | collected 2010
GACCGGGAGATACACTACACATCTCCTTCATATTGGAAGACCGGGAAAAGAGGATACCGGACAAACATCCCGTAGCACTCGAAATCTATAATCCGAAAGGGCAGTTCTATACCAAAATGATTTCCACACAAGGTATGAACGGATTCTACACGTTTGATGTTCCTACGCAAGCCGGTGACCCGACCGGTCTTTGGAATGCATATATAAAGGTAGGAGGAACTACTTTCCACAAAGGCCTGCGTATTGAAACGATAAAGCCCAACCGACTGAAAATCAATCTGACGCTACCGAAGATTCTTCAATCAACAGACAAAAATGTCACTGTTCCGCTCGCTTCTGCGTGGCTGACGGGAGCCACTGCCTCCAAATTGAAAGCTAAAATAGAAATGTCTTTATCTAAAGTGAATACACAGTTTAAGAATTACGGACAATATATCTTCAATAATCCGGCCACGAATTTCACAACTATCAAAACTGATATATTCGACGGTACACTGGATGCAGAAGGAAAAACCAGCGTCACACTGAAAGTTCCGACCGCAACCGAAGCACCGGGTATGTTGAATGCAACTTTCACCACCCGTGTATTCGAACCGGGAGGAGATGCCAGCATCTACACCCAAACAATCCCGTTCTCGCCATTTACATCTTACGTCGGTATCAACTTGAACCAACCGAAAGGCAAATATATTGAAACGGACAAAGATCACGTATTCGATATTGTGACTGTAAACACGCAGGGACAGTTAGTGAACCGTACTAATCTGGAATACAAGATATACCGCATCGGCTGGAGCTGGTGGTGGGAGAACAGCGGTGAATCTTTTGGCACTTACATCAACAACAGTTCCATCACACCTGTTGCCAGCGGCAACTTACAGACAAGAGGCGGGAAAGCATCCTTCAAGTTCCGCATCGATTATCCGTCATGGGGACGATATTTGGTTTACGTAAAAGACAAAGAGAGCGGACATGCCACTGGAGGAACCGTTTATATAGACTGGCCGGAATGGCGCGGACGTTCGAGCAAAACAGATCCCAGCGGTATCAAGATGCTTGCTTTCTCTCTGAACAAAGATTTGTATGAAATTGGAGAAACAGCCACAGCCATTATTCCTGCAGCAGCGGGAGGACGTGCACTGGTATCTATCGAAAACGGTTCGACAGTATTACGTCAGGAATGGATAGAAGTCTCCAACGGAGGAGATACGAAATATACATTCAAGATTACGCCGGAGATGACTCCGAACGTATATTTGCATATCAGTCTGTTACAGCCTCATGCGCAAACAGTCAACGACCTGCCTATCCGTATGTACGGTGTTGTTCCAGTATTTGTCACTAACAGTCAGACAGTATTGCAACCGCAGATACAGATGCCGGAAGTGTTACGCCCGGAAACCAACTTCAACGTGACCGTCAGCGAAAAGAGCGGTAAACCGATGACTTATACATTGGCGATTGTAGACGACGGTTTATTGGATCTTACCAACTTCAAGACCCCGGACCCATGGAATGATTTCTATTCACGCGAAGCGCTTGGCATCCAGACATGGGATATGTATGATAATGTATTGGGAGCTTCTGCCGGAAGCTACAGTTCGCTTTTCAGCACAGGTGGAGACGCCACACTGAAACCTGCCGATGCTAAAGCAAACCGTTTTAAACCGGTAGTCAAGTTTATAGGTCCTTTCTATCTGGGAAAAGGAAAGAGCCAGACGCATACATTGAAACTTCCGATGTACGTAGGTTCGGTACGTGCCATGGTGGTTGCCGGACAGGATGGTGCTTATGGTAATGCGGAAAAGACTGCCTTCGTACGAACTCCATTGATGATGTTGTCTACTTTGCCCCGTGTGCTTAGTATTCAGGAAGAAATTACCGTTCCGGTCAATATCTTTGCGATGGAGAATCAAGTAAAGAATGTGACCGTATCCCTTCAGGCATCCGGTGGAGGAGTACAGATTGTAGGAACTAACCAACAATCGCTCAAATTCACCCAACCGGGAGACCAGCTTGTCTTCTTTACCTTAAAAACAGGCAGCAAAACCGGAAAGGCTACGATCCACCTGACAGCAAATGGCAGCGGACAACAAACCAAAGAAACCATTGAAATAGACGTACGCAATCCGAATCCGGTAGTAACCCTGCGCAACAGTCAATGGATAGAAGCCGGACAAAGCAAAGAATTGTCATACAACCTAAGCAGTTCTTCCGCAAATAATCAGATCAAGCTGGAAGTATCCCGCATACCTTCGGTAGATATCAGCCGTCGGTTCGACTTCTTATACAATTATCAGCACCATTGCACGGAGCAGTTGACTTCCAAGGCCCTGCCTCTTCTGTTTGTCGCTCAATTCAAGACGATAGATAAGACGGAAGCCGAAAAGATAAAGACGAATGTACAGGAAGCTATCCGGCAGATTTATGGTCATCAGCTCCCCAACGGCGGATTTGTATATTGGCCGGGGAATGCTGCTGCCGACGAATGGATTAGTTCTTATGCTGGAATGTTCCTGACGCTGGCACAAGAAAAAGGATATGCCGTTCATGCGAATGTACTGAACAAGTGGAAGCGCTTCCAACGTGCAGCCGCACAAAACTGGCGTATGCCACAGGAGGCAAGCGGTTGGCAGCAATGGCAGTCGGAATTGCAACAAGCCTTCCGTTTATATACCCTTGCATTGGCAGGAGTACCGGAATATGGAGCTATGAACCGAATGAAAGAACAGACCGGATTATCAATTCAGGCCAAATGGAGACTGGCAGCCGCATACGCACTGACCGGAAAGATGAAACCGGCTGAAGAACTTGTGTATAATGTAGAAACAACGGTGAACCCCTACTCTTCCATGAATCAGATTTACGGTTCTTCCGATCGTGACGAAGCAATGATTTTGGAAACACTCATCCTGATGAACCGGGAACGGGATGCTTTACAACAAGCGAAAGTCGTTTCTAAGAATCTGTCACAAGAGGATTGGTTCAGTACACAATCTACCGCTTTTGCTCTGATGGCAATGGGACGTCTGGCAGAAAAGTTATCAGGCACACTGGATTTTGTATGGTCATGGAACGATAAACAGCAACCGGCTGTAAAATCAGCCAAAGCTGTGTTTGAAAAAGAGATCGCTACCACTCCAAAATCCGGCACTGTTTCTGTGAAGAATCAAGGAAAGGGAGCACTTAGCGTAGACCTTATCACACGTACGCAGTTATTAAACGATACGTTACCAGCTATCAGCGATAACCTCCGCATGGATATAAGATATGCTAACCTAAACGGTACACCGCTCTCTGTCAATGACATCATACAGGGAACTGACTTTATGGCTATCACCTCAATATCCAATATTAGCGGTACTTCCGATTACACTAATCTGGCACTGACGCATATCATACCGTCCGGTTGGGAAATATACAATGAAAGAATGGTTGCTCCCGAAACGGAAAACGCAGCAGCCGACGGCTCCGGTCAATCAGTCAGCAAGTACAGCTATCAGGATATACGTGATGACAGGGTATTGACCTATTTCAATCTGCGCCGCGGTGAGACAAAGGTATTCACTGTCAGGTTACAAGCGACCTATGCCGGTAACTTTATTCTCCCTGCCGTTCAATGTGAAGCAATGTATGATGTAAACGTACAGGCACGAAGCAAAGCAGGAAGAACAACTGTCAGCCGATAATATTTGGCACGGATTACACGGATTTCACGGTTCTACTCGTTCACTTAAACCGCGTAATCCGTGTAATCCGTGCCTAATTATTTCGTACCTTATTATTTCGTACTTAATCATTTGTCACAAAGATATGTCTCTTAGCTTTTAATATTTAAATGAATCCTATAAAATTCTTCAAACGATTATCTGTCACTAAGAAAGTAATGACTATAAGCATTACTCTTTTGATAATAGGATACATCTTTTGCCTTCCCCGGCAACTGTTTCATGTACCCTACTCTACCGTTGTGACTGATCGAAATGAAGAATTATTGGGAGCACGTATCGCATCGGACGGTCAATGGCGGTTTCCTCCCCGAAAGACAACACCCGAAAAAATCAAGCAATGCCTCATTACCTTTGAAGACAAACACTTTTATCACCACTGGGGAGTTAATCCGTTAGCTACCGGAAGGGCACTCTATCAAAATTTAAAGAACAAACGTGTCGTAAGCGGAGGAAGTACCCTTACCATGCAAACCATTCGTCTCGCCCGGAACAAACCTAGAACTCTCGGAGAGAAAGTCGTTGAAATGATATGGGCTACCCGTCTGGAATTTCGGGCTTCCAAAGAGGAAATCTTATCCATGTATGTCTCTCATGCACCATTCGGAGGAAATGTTGTAGGATTGGATGCTGCTGCCTGGCGTTACTTCGGTCATTCTGCCGAAGATTTATCATGGGCGGAATCGGCTATGCTGGCTGTCCTCCCCAATGCCCCTGCCATGATCCATCTATCCAAAGGACGAAAGACACTGCTTTCCAAACGCAACCGTCTATTAAAGCAACTTCTTGAAGAAGAGATTATCGACGCATCCACCTATGAATTAGCTGTCAGCGAACCGTTACCCGACGAGCCGCATCCGCTTCCTCAAATAGCTCCCCACCTAGTCAGTCGTTTCTATCAGGAAAGAAACGGGCTATATACCCGTTCAACCATAGACAGAGGAATACAAAGCCACATAGAGAGTTTGGCAGAACGGTGGAGCAACGAGTTTAATCGAAGTGATATCCGCAACCTGGCAATTCTGGTTATCGACATTCCCACCAATCAAGTAGTAGCATACTGCGGAAATGTACATTTCGACCGTAAACAAGGAGGAAGCCAAGTAGATGTGATCCAAGCTCCCAGAAGTACAGGTAGTATTTTAAAGCCCTTTCTCTACAATGCCATGCTACAGGAAGGAAGTTTACTGCCGAAAATGCTGTTGCCGGATGTACCGGTTAATATCAACGGATTTACTCCTCAAAACTTCAGTATGCAGTTTGAAGGAGCAGTCCCCGCTTCCGAAGCCCTTGCCCGTTCGTTGAATATCCCGGCTGTAACCATGTTACAAAAATATGGAGTACCCAAGTTTCACCATTTGTTGCAACAGATGGAATTCAAGACCATCAATCGGACAGCCTCTCATTATGGTTTGTCACTAATTTTAGGAGGTGCAGAAGCAACATTATGGGATGTAACGAATGCCTATGCACAAATGGGACGAAGCCTTTCCAGCAGCCCCTCCCCGACCGTATCTCAAGGAAAGGAAGCACAGATACTACTGGAAACAGAAAATACAGAGCAAATAAACAATGATACGAAGCAAACAAGCCGTAATCATAAAAGCAATCATAACAAGCAGGAAAAACGAGAACAAAGTAACTCCAGTCCTCTCTCCGTAGAAGAGGATTCGGAAGAAACCACTTCGGCTAAAACAGGAGCAGCTTGGCTCACCCTCTCCGCCTTAACAGAAGTCAACCGTCCCGAAGAGATTGACTGGAAATCAATTCCATCCATGCAAACTATCGCATGGAAAACCGGAACCAGCTACGGATTCCGTGATGCGTGGGCAGTGGGGGTGACTCCGCGCTATACAGTAGGCGTATGGGTAGGCAATGCAACCGGAGAAGGAAAGCCCGGATTGGTTGGTGCACAAACAGCCGGTCCTGTATTATTCGATATATTCAGTTACCTCCCTTCTTCACCGTGGTTCGAACGTCCCACAGGCGTTTTCGTTGATGCAGAAATATGCCGCCAGTCCGGTCATCTGAAAGGACGTTTCTGTGAAGAAACTGATACCGTATTGATTCTTCCTGCCGGATTACGGACAGAGGCTTGTCCTTACCATCATCTCGTCACTCTATCTGCTGACGAAAGCCACCGCATCTATGAAAACTGTGCAAATACCGAACCTACCATTCAGAAATCATGGTTTGCCCTGCCACCTGTATGGGAATGGTACTATAAGCAGCACCATCCGGAATACAAACCACTGCCACCTTTCAAAGCCGGCTGTGGAGAAGATTCTTTCCAATCCATGCAGTTCATCTACCCTCCGATGAACGCCCATATCAAGTTGCCCAAACAATTGGACGGCAGTAAAGGGTTTCTCACGGTCGAACTGGCACACAGCAACCCCAATGCGACTATCTTTTGGCATCTTGACGACACTTATCAGACACAGACGCAGGATTTCCACAAAATTTCCCTGCAACCCGCTCCCGGCAAACATTCCCTGACGGCAGTAGACGGAGAAGGCAACACAGTTTCCACTACTTTCTTCATCGAATAAACATCTTATTTTATTATCTTTGCCGCATGAAACAGCCATTAAAAGAAAACGGAGGACTACCGGCATCCATCCTCTGGACACTTGCTATTGTGGCAGGTGTCTCGGTAGCCAACATCTATTATATCCAACCTCTATTAAATATGATACGCCATGAACTTGGCATATCAGAGTTCAGAACTAACCTGATTGCCATGGTCACGCAAATAGGCTATGCAGCAGGACTGTTGTTCATCACCCCTTTAGGCGACTTATATCAACGAAAGAAAATCATCCTTGTCAATTTCACCGTCCTGATCTTCTCCCTCTTGACGATTGCCCTGACACACAGCTTCCATCTGATACTCATCGCTTCATTCCTCACGGGAGTCTGTTCCATGATTCCACAGATATTCATTCCCATAGCCGCCCAGTTTTCCCGTCCGGAACATAAAGGCAGAAACGTAGGAATTGTCTTATCAGGACTATTGACCGGTATTCTGGCTTCACGTGTCGTCAGCGGATTTATCGGTGAACTGATTGGCTGGCGGGAAATGTATCACATTGCTGCAGGCATGATGTTTATCTGCGCGATTGTTGTATTAAAAGTCCTTCCCGATATTCAAACCAACTTCCAAGGAAAATATAGCGACCTGATGAAATCTCTGTTAGCCTTAGTGAAAGAATATCCGCAACTACGCATTTATTCGATTCGGGCGGCACTGAATTTCGGTTCCCTCCTTGCCATGTGGTCCTGTCTGGCTTTTAAAATGGGACAAGCTCCGTTCTTCGCCAACAGCGATGTAATCGGTATGCTGGGACTTTGCGGAGTAGCCGGTGCACTGACTGCTTCTTTTGTCGGAAGATACGTAAAACGGGTAGGCGTACGCCGCTTCAACTTTATCGGCTGCGGTTTGATTCTCTTTGCATGGTTGTTGTTCTTCGTCGGTGAAAACACCTTTGTCGGTATCATCGCCGGTATCATCATCATTGACATAGGAATGCAATGTATTCAGCTAAGTAACCAGACAAGTATCTTCGAACTAAATCCGCGTGCTTCGAACCGTATTAATACAGTTTTCATGACTACTTACTTTATCGGTGGTTCTATGGGAACATTTCTGGCAGGCAGCTTTTGGCAACTGTATGGCTGGCACGGAGTTATCAGTATCGGAGTTGTTTTAACCGGGATTTCTTTATTAATTACGATTTTCTACAAGAAATGAGTCAACAAAACGAACCCTCAAACCGTTTATTATAAAAAAAACGCCAATGAAATACGGAGTTAACAGACAAATCTTACTTATCACAGCCGGTGCCGTCTGGATTATAGCCGGTGCCAATATTCTGCGAATAGGAATTGTGACCTGGTTAAACACTTCCCAAGATTGGATGTTCAAAATAGGAGAAGCCACCGTGGTTTTCTTATTATTCTTCGTATTGGTTTTCAGAAGGCTCTACTATAAACATACCCAGCGAATCGAGCAAAAGAAAGAACGCCGGAATTGTCCGTTCTCCTTTTTCGATGTGAAAAGCTGGATTACAATGATATTCATGATTTCCCTGGGAATCACCATCCGTAGCTTCCACCTCCTGCCCGAAACGTTCATTTCTGTTTTCTATACCGGATTATCCATCGCCCTCATCCTGACAGGGGTGCTTTTCATCCGTTACTGGTGGATCAGGCGCAAGACTTTTGCCAGTTGAGCCGTCTCCTACATATTCCAATCAAATATAAACATCTAATAATTTTTATTACCTGATGTTTTGAAGCAAAAGATTTCATTCTTTTTTGTTGTATCTTTGCGCGGCTATCAACAAACAGTAGCCGGAAAATAAATAAAAGGTTATAAGAATCAAGATGAAGAAAGCTCCCTCTCCCCTCGTATCGTTGATACCGATTGTTGTACTGGTGTTATTATTGTTTGCCACTATCCGTACCTTTGGCAGTGATGCCCTAAGCGGCGGAAGTCAAGTGTCATTGCTTACCACTACAGCCATTTGTATCCTGATTGGTATGGCGTTTTATAAGATTCCCTGGAAAGATTACGAGCTCGCCATCACCAACAATATTGCCGGAGTGGCAACAGCCATCATCATTCTGTTGATAATCGGTGCGTTGAGTGGCATTTGGATGATTAGCGGAGTAGTGCCGACTTTAATCTATTACGGGATGCAAATTATCCATCCCAGTTTCTTCCTGGCATCGACCTGCATCATCTGCGCGTTGATTTCTGTAATGACCGGAAGTTCGTGGACCACTATTGCCACCATCGGTATTGCATTGATGGGTATCGGAAAGGCGCAAGGCTTTGAAGATGGATGGATTGCCGGAGCTATCATTTCGGGGGCATACTTCGGGGATAAAATATCTCCTTTATCCGAAACCACTATCCTGGCGTCTTCCATCACAGACACTCCCCTGTTCCGTCACATTCGTTATATGATGATTACTACGATACCGTCTCTTATCATCACGCTGATTATTTTCACAGTGGCAGGACTTTCCCATGATGCCAGCAATACACAACATATTGCGGAGGTAGCAACCGCTTTGAACGAGAAGTTCCATATCACTCCGTGGTTGTTAATAGTCCCTGTTGTAACCGGAATACTGATAGCACGGAAAGTACCCTCTATCGTTACGCTGTTCCTATCCACTCTGCTGGCTGGTGTCTTTGCTTTGATATTTCAGCCGGAGTTGTTGCAAGAGATTTCCGGAGTTGCCGTTTCCGGATTCGATTCTTTATTCAAAGGACTGATGATGACCGTCTATGGAGCGACAAATTTACATACAGACAATACCGTTCTGACAGATTTAATCGCCACACGTGGGATGGCGGGAATGATGAATACGATTTGGCTGATTCTGTGCGCCATGTGTTTTGGCGGGGCAATGACAGCAAGCGGTATGCTGGGAAGTATCACTTCCATCTTCGTCCGTTTCATGAAGAAAACAGTCAGCGTGGTTGGAGCGACAGTCTGCTCCGGCCTGTTTCTTAATCTGACAACTGCCGACCAATACATCAGTATCATTCTGACGGGAAATATGTTTCGTGATATTTATGCCAAGAAAGGGTATGAAAGTTGCTTACTAAGCCGTACGACGGAAGATGCAGTAACCGTTACATCCGTATTGATTCCGTGGAATAGTTGCGGAATGACACAAGCTACTATCTTGAGTGTACCCACACTTGTGTATCTACCTTATTGTTTTTTCAACATTATCAGCCCCTTAATGAGTATCACTGTGGCAGCCATCGGATATAAAATTGCAAGACGTTCGTGAACAATCTGGCATACACTTTGTTTTTGCAATAAACGAACAACGTATTAAACCTAAACAAAAAAAAGTTATGAAAAAGTTTATTGCATTAGTAGCATTAGTATTAGTAAGTGCAAGCACAATGATGTATGCACAAGAAAGTAACGCAGCAGCACGCCGCGCAGAAAGAAAAGCTCAAAGAGATGCAGAAAGAGCAAAACTCCGTGCCGAAGAAGAGGTGCAGGACATGGCAGCCTATCAACAAGCTGTACAGGCTTTGAAGAACAAGCAATTTGTATTGGAAGCTAATCAAGTTGTCTTCCGCAACGGTATGAGTGCTTTTGTTACTTCAAACACCAACTTCGTCTTGATGAACGGCAACAGAGCTACCGTACAGACTGCTTTCAACACTCCTTACCCAGGTCCTAACGGAATCGGTGGTGTTACAGTAGATGGTAATTCTTCGGATATGAAGATGAATATCGACAAAAAAGGAAATGTGAACTGCTCATTCAGCGTTCAGGGTATCGGCATCTCCGCTCAAGTATTTATCAATATGAGCAGCGGAAACAATACTGCTTCGGTTAGTATCAGCCCGAACTTCAGCAACAATAACCTGACATTGAACGGAAATATCGTTCCGCTTGACCAGTCAAATATCTTCAAAGGACGTTCCTGGTAATCCGGATACAAGAATCTTATCATAACTCCGCTACAAATCGCGCAAAATGCGTACATTTGTAGCGGAGTTTTTTTATTCATCGTTGATTATGAGAGAATTTATCATCGCAGACAATCAGGATATCAGTAAGGCGGGAATGATGTTCCTGCTAAGTAAACAAAAGGAAGTGTCCCTCCTTTTAGAAGCTGATAACAAGGCTGAACTGATTCAGCAGCTACGATTGCATCCGCAAGCGGTGATTGTATTGGATTATACACTGTTCAATTTTGCCGGGGCGGATGAATTGATTGTCTTGCAGGAAAGATTCAAGGAAGCCGACTGGATTCTATTCTCTGACGAACTAAGCCTGAACTTTCTCCGCCAGGTACTGTTCAGCAGTATGGCTTTCGGGGTAGTGATGAAAGATAATTCAAAAGAAGAAATCATGACTGCCATTCAATGTGCCACCCGCAAACAACGGTATATTTGCAATCATGTCAGCAATCTGTTGCTTTCGGGCGCTTCTTCTCCGCTGGCTGCCTCAAGCGTAGACGATCATCTATTGACACAAACGGAGAAGAATATCCTAAAAGAAATTGCATTGGGAAAAACGACGAAAGAGATTGCAGCAGAGAAAAATCTTAGTTTCCATACGATAAACAGTCATCGTAAGAATATCTTTCGCAAATTGGGAGTAAATAATGTACATGAAGCTACTAAATATGCGATGAGGGCTGGGATTGTGGATTTAGCGGAATACTACATCTGAGATGCCGCCTTATAAAAATTACCCTACACATCCTATTAGCACAAACTAGTGAACAGTGCCTTTCTCTATTCTATTTCAATCCATTCTGTTTCAGAAGTTGTTCTATTTCCTTTTCTGATATAGACGCTCTATCTGCTTTATCATAAATATAGAGAAGATTCAAAACTGCATCTTGTTGAGAAACGACTAAAGTAAATGTTATAACCCTTGCTCCTCCACTTTTACCTTTTCCTTTTGAAGTTATTTTCATACGAACTTTGCGCAGTCCATGTCCCAAGTCCGTTCCTAGCAGAGGATTCTGTTCTAAATCATCAATCAATGAAACAAAATCCTCCTTAAAAGAGGAATAGTGTTTCGCCTTTAGCCTCCCGCTGAAATGTCGGCTTAACTATAATTTCATAATTCATTAATGAACTCTCTTGCAGTCTTTACCTCCAACTTACCTTCCATTGAAAGTTTTACCTCTTTCAGTCCGGCGTCAATCCCTGCTAGAACTTCTTCTTTCGTGATTTCTTCCTCTTCTTTTTCAGCTTCCATTTTTTTCAGTCGTTTCAAATAGTTCTTCACTCGATTGAGCATCTCTTTGTCATTCAAACTCAGGAGTTCCTCCACCAAGTCCATCTTCAGACTTTTCAATTCCATCGTTGTCATAAGCAATCCTCCTTTATTTATATTCTACGAAACAAAAGTAGTGAGAAATCTCCTGATAATCCAATCTTCACCAATCAAAATAAACTATTTAACAGATGATTTCACCGCTCCCCACACAAACTTTTACTTCTTCATCATAAATCACCCCAAACTGTCCCGGAGCAATGCCTTGCAACTTTTCGGACGACAAGATGTGAAACTGCTTCTCCCCTTCCTGTATCAGTTTTCCTTTTGTAAATTCGGGAGTGTGGCGAATCTTGAAAGTAATGTCTATCTCCTTCTCCTGACCTTTCCAAGGATTATCAGTAATGAAATGGAAATCATGCATCCGGAATTCATGACCGTATTGCGTCTCTACACCATATCCACGGGATACGTAGATGGTATTTTCCTCAATATCCTTCTTGACTACAAACCAGGGACCTCCACTCAATCCGAGCCCTTTCCGCTGACCAATTGTGTGGAACCAATAGCCGCGATGTGTACCCACTTTCTTTCCGGTTTCCAGTTCAACAATCGCTCCTTCCTTTTCTCCTAAAAAACGACGAACGAAATCATTGTAGTTTATCTTTCCGAGAAAACAAATCCCCTGACTGTCTTTCCTTTTGGCACTAGGCAATCCGGCACGGTTTGCAATCTCACGTACCTCCTGCTTCATCAACCCTCCAATGGGAAACATGAGTTTGGAAACTTGCAGGTAATCAATCTGGGCGAGAAAGTCTGTCTGATCTTTCACGGGATCTTTTGCTGTGCCCAGCCAAGTTTTACCATCACGTTGTAAGGTAGTGGCATAGTGACCGGTTGCTGTAAAATCAAAATCTTTCCCGACACGCTGTTCAAAGCAGCCGAATTTGATAAGCTTATTACACATCACGTCCGGATTCGGTGTCAATCCCTGCCGAATTTTATCAATGGCATACGCCGCCACATTCTCCCAATACTCCTGATGCAGGTCCACCACTTCCAAAGACAGACCGTATTTACGTGCCGTTGCAGTAGATAATTCAATATCCTCCTCTGCCGAACAGTCCATATATTCCGCTCCGTCCATACCTATCTTAATGTAAAAAAGAGTAGGCTTATATCCTTGCTCACAAAGGAGATGTACGACAACCGAACTGTCGACACCTCCTGATAATAATGCAGCTATATCCATCCAAAAATCCTATTAATACCTATTGATAACTTTGATATGGCAAAGATAAGGGCATATCCGCTAACAACCAATCACACATTGAAGGCATTTTTATACCATAAATGTGGTAGATAAGCAAAGTATTTCCTACATTTGCACAGTAAAAAGCTTTTTATGATGACGAAATTAAGAAAGATAATCCTCATACCTGCCCTGATCCTCGTATCTATCAGTGGTTTCTTCTCCTGTGGTGTCGACCGCTGGCCGGAGTATGCCCATCAAACTGCACTGGATACATGGATGTACGACATCATGCAACAGAACTATCTGTGGTATCAAGATCTTCCTTCCTACGATGATGTGAATCTGTTTCTGGAACCTGCCTCGTTCTTATCTAAAGTGAAATCAAAAAAAGACAGCTACTCGTTTGTAGATTCTGTGATGGAGGCTCCGCTGCCTACTTATGGATTCGACTATTCACTGGTTCGCAACCCGGACATCGATACTGCCTACAACGCATTGATTACTTATGTAATTCCTGGTTCGCCAGCTGCTGCCGTACTAAAGCGAGGCGACTGGATTGTAAAAGTAGATACATCGTATATCAGCAAAAAATATGAGGCTCAACTACTGCAAGGCACAGGACCTTTGGAAATAACTTTGGGAAAATATCAAAAAGTACCACCTACAGAGCCGCCAGTAGAAGGCGAGGAAGAAGAAGATATTTACCGAGTTGTACCGGTAGGCGACCCAGTAGAAATGGGAGCAGCCGTATCATTAGTAGACAACCCTATTCACTGCAAGAAAATATTAACGTTGACTGATGGAAGTGAAGTCGGTTACCTAATGTACAACAGCTTTACAGCAGGTACTAAAGACAATCCGGAAAAATACAACACCGAATTACGTGAATGGTCGGATGAGCTTGCCCAAAAGAATATCCATCAAGTGATACTCGACCTACGATATAACAAAGGAGGAAGCATTGAATGTACGCAACTATTAAGCACTATTCTTGTGTCTTCTTTTTACCTTGACCAAACAATGGCATTCTTGGAATATAATGATAAGAATACAGCAAAAGATGCAACTCTGATCTTTAATTCTGATTTATTAGGCACCTCCGGTGGCAAGAACCTGGATTTAGCGACTCTTATCGTTTTGATTAGTGGAGAAACGGCAGGAGCTCCGGAAATGTTGATGCATAGCCTGAACGGAAAAATCCAACAGTTAATAGCTATCGGCAGTTCAACCAAAGGACAAAATGTAGCTACGGAACAATTTATCAATGAAGAATTTTTGTGGTCTATCAATCCGGCTGTATGCACTATCTATAATTCAGAACATGACACTTATGGTGGATTCAAACCGACATACGCAGTCAATGCTTCAACCGATTACTTAACTTTCCTACCTTTCGGTGATGAAAAAGAGACTTTGTTGAGTGTAGCTCTCGGGGTATTGAACAAAACTTATCCACCAAAGGACGAGGAAACCGAAGAGACCACAAAAGCGCAATTCAAGATAGAGAAAAGCGTTA
>OIWO01002078.1_pt1 | contig 14270 bp, 14 predicted proteins | sample 1587641 | NCBI WGS metagenome assembly OIWO01 (sample SAMEA3888924, study PRJEB22519) | human gut metagenome | biome: human gut; feature: human-associated habitat; material: faeces | place: Denmark | collected 2010
GCAGATTATGTGGTGATGGCTGTTACGGTGATTTTTATGATAATAGCCCTTGTGATTACATATCATGATGGAAGTAGATTTTATAATCCATTTATTTAAGACAAGGTGGGTAGGCCTATGAAAAAAAAAGGCAAAATTGTATGTAGTGTGCTGGTAATCATTCTTGCCACGTTCGGCGGAATGTTTTATGCATGGGCACAGAAGCCAAGCTCGCGTATGCTGCTGTCTTCCATATATTTTATGGAAGTGACATTAAAAAATCCGGGGTATCTGCTCCATGATATCAACATTATGGAGATGTTCCGGGAATATGGAAACGGCGATACGGCATTGACAGGAAAAGTTGGTTTATCCGGCATGCAGCAGGCAAAATCATCCATTTATTTTGATGTGGATGCGAAGCGTTCTTTTGCGCAAAAGCGAATCTCTGCACAAACAGATATGAATCTGGTGTGGATAGAGATGGGAGAACTGGATTTTTATGCGGAAGATCAGACGGTATATATGGATGCACCACTACTGGGAGAAGATATAGGATATGCGTTTCCGACAGGTCAGAATCTTTTTTTGAAAATGCCGGATCTGACATCGGATATTGATAAGGAGTGGTTCAAAGATCACCTGGGAGATATTGCAGAACTGACGAATCAGATTGACATAGAAAAGACGGGAAAGACACTAAAGGATGAGGACGGAACGGTAAGTGAAGAGTTTGTTGTCACCATTCCACAGGGAACAGGGCAGTTTCTTTGGGATTTGATCGGTATGGAGTCACCGGATTATGATGTTGTCTATTCGGTATATCTGACAAAACAGAATCATTTGCGTCGCTTGTCGATTGATTTGTCGGATGTGTTAGAAGGAGCTTCTTTGACGATTGATGGTGAAGATATCGGTACCGCATATTTTTACTATGAACTGCCGGAGAATGAGCGCGTAGAAATGACTATGACGCGAAATCCAAAGTATTCCCATTGGATGGATGTGGAAGTCGATTATTTTGCTAATAATAGCAAGACATATAAGATGACAACGCATTTAAGCTGGCAGGAAACGGAAGACGGATTCAGCCTGAAAGCGACGGATATGCGTATGAGCTGCGATATGGATCAGCTGGCAAAGGGGTACTTTAAGGGCGAGGTAAAGAAAGCCAAAGAACCATTGCCGGACTTATTTGGAGAAAAGACAGATTACATACACAACCTAGAAGTGATTGACTGGAAAACTGTGCGAGACGACACAGAAGGATTTATCAACGAAGTACTAGGTAAGACATCCTTTTCTGTATTTATGGATGATTAAAAAAAGAGAGTGTATCGTCGAAGATTTGAGGTTTACCTCAGTTCTATGCAGCGATACGCTCTCTTTTTACATGTTAACACTTTTCTGGTTCTGGATAATCTACACCGAAAGTATCAACGGTAACTTTTTTCATTTTCTGTTCTGCAACCGGACGATCAGAATAATCGGTTGGTGTTTCTGCAATCTTGTTTACCACATCCATGCCTTCGATGACCTGACCGAAAGCTGCATATTCGCCGTCAAGATGTGGGCTTGTCTGGTGCATAATAAAGAACTGGCTTCCCGCAGAGTCAGGAATCATGGTACGTGCCATGGAAAGAACACCCGGTGTGTGCTTTAAATCGTTCTGGAAACCATTGTGTGAAAATTCACCTGCAATAGAATAACCAGGACCGCCTGTGCCTGTACCGGTCGGGTCTCCGCCCTGCAACATAAAACCGCGGATAACACGATGGAAGATGATGCCATCGTAGTAGCCCTTCTGAATCAAAGAAATAAAGTTGTTTACTGTGTTTGGCGCAATCTCAGGATATAATTCTGCCTTCATGATGTCGCCATTTTCCATTTCTATGGTTACGATTGGATTCTGTGCCATATGAAAATACCTCGTCTTTCTAAAAAATCTCTGTGAAACGTATTATAGGCGATATGGTAAGCTCTGTAAAGAAAAATAAAAATTCATAGTTTTCGAACTTTTGAAACAATTTAAAAAGCACTTGCAAAATGTTAGCAGTGCTGTTAGTATCAATCTCACCATCGTTTGGATGGCATCTTTTTTCAAAGGCGATTCGCCTACTTATTCCGCAGATATTTGCTTTATGTCCTTTGGTATGAAAAGAAAGGATAACAAATTATGCAAGATATTATAAAAGAATATGGACCAGCAATGATTACTGTAGTTGTTATTGGAGCGATGTTGATTTTGGTCTCGACACTGATTGGTAGCGATCAAAACAGTGTTGTGGGAAAAGCATTTTCACAGTTACTGACGTATTTCTTCACAAAAAATGCACTTTAAGGGGGAAATATGGCAGAACAGATGCTTTTTTTAGATAAAACGGGCGGATTTTTTGGTCCGTTATATCCGTACATTATTGACGACGATATCACGGATGTGGATTATAACGGGCGGGAAGTATGGATTACAGATAGCAACAATTGTCGCCATGTATGTCCAGATTTACAGTTGACGGAAAGCTTTATTGATCAGTTTACAGGACGTGTGGCAAATGGCGTCAGCAAGGCGTTTAACCGGCAAAATCCCATATTAGAAGCAGAGACAGCGAGCCTGCGTATTACGATCGTACATGAATCTGTCTGTATGAGCGGGCGCAGCATCTGTATCCGAAAATCACTCCCGTATGTGCGATTGGATGAAAGACAGATGATTGCAGATGCCTATTGTAGTAAAGACGTGTTAGACCTGTTACTATGCTGCGTTGCAGAACATAAAAATATTGTTGTGGTGGGAGAACCGGGGGCAGGCAAGACAGAGTTATGCAAGTTCTTGTCTGGGTTTATTCCTAGGGATGAGCGTGTGATTACGATTGAAGACACGATGGAATGGCATTTTAAAAGTTTACATCCGTCGCATGATTGCTTAGAACTGCGTGTAAACCGGCAGATGGACTACACACAGGCAATTAAGACATGTCTGCGTCTGAATCCGAAGTGGATTATGTTGTCGGAGACGCGTTCCAAAGAGGTGGTTTATCTGATGGAATGCCTAAGTACAGGGGTACATGGTATCACGACACTGCATACCTCAGATGTGAGAAAAATCCCGGATCGCATGCTGAATATGGCGGGAAATGAACGGGATGCCAATCGTATGGAAAATGACATTTATTCTTTTATTGATGTGGGGATTATGGTAAGACGGCGGAGTGAAACGGATGCTTTAGGACGACAGCACATCCGTCGCTTTATTGATCAGGTTTGTTTTTTTACGCGGGAAGACGGCATTAACCGTGTAGAGAGTATTGTCGAGGATGGAGAACTGATCGGAGACAACTTAGAGCAAAGGAGGGGAACGTATTATGAAACCAAAGTTGCTGTGGGATGAATTGAAAAGATATGGTTATGTCTTTTCAGTAAAAAGAGGCATTTTGATGTATGGGATGGTGGTAGCATTTGCAATCGTGTGCGGGAAGTTTTTTCGGTTAGATCACATGTATCTGTTCCTTCTTTGTTTGTGGTGCGCGTGCTTATTTCCGTTTTTCTTGCGCAATTTGTATCGCAACCGCTATGGGCAGAGACAGTTTGTGGAAATCAATAGTTACATGGAGCAATTTTTATATTCTTTTCAGAAATCAGGGAAAATTCTTGTGACATTAAAGGATGTAGAGAAATTATTTGCAAACGGTGTGATGCACACGCGCATTCAGGAAGCCATTGCTTATATTGAGGATACCTATGATGAAGATTATGTTGAAAAAAGGGCGTTGGCAATGATTGAACGGGAATATCCGATACATCACGTGGCAATGATACATCGTTTCGCGCTGCAGGTAGAGAAAAAAGGCGGCGAATACGGAGAGGCAATCCGCTTGATGTTAGATGCCAGACGGATGTGGGCAGACCGTTCGTATGAGCTGTTAAAAGAAAAGAAACGAAAACGAACACAGATTTTGATTTCTGTGCTGGTTTCGCTTTTGCTGTGTTCCGTCTTTGTCTATGTGGCAGAGCGCGTATCGTTGTCCATTACCGGTTTTGCCGTTGTAAAGGTGGTCACACTGTTAACGCTGCTGCTGGATCTCTGGATTCTTTATATAGCGGATCGCAAACTTTCGATGGAAAGCATGGATGAGACCTACGACGAAAAAGAACTGTTGCGCCAATATGAAAAAGTAAAACGCAGTGAAGAGAAAAAACATGCAGAGTTAGGCACGCGAATTGCCAAGAAAAATGTATCGCGTGCTTTGCAAAAGATGTTTCCTCAGTGGTTACTAGAAGTGTCTTTATTGTTACAGAGTGAAAATGTACAGGTGGCGATTATGGAATCCTATGATGAGGCACCGGTATTGATGAAGCCTGCTTTACGTGAATTGATACAAAAGCTACAGCTGCGGCCTACCGATATGGAGCCATATCTGGAATTCTTACAGGAATATGCTTTGCCGGAGGTGCAATCGTCGATGAAAATGCTCTATGCCTTATCCGAAGGGACAGGAGGAAATGCCAATAACCAGATCAGTGACATTATACGGCGAAACCAATTGCTTTTAGACCAGGCGCAAAAGATGAAAAATGAGGATGCACTCGGAGGGCTTTATGCGCTGTTTTTAGCACCGCAGCTGACGGGTGGTGCTAAGATGCTTGTGGATATGGGAATGCTTTTTTATGCCATGATGGCAACAAGTGCACTTGGCGTGTAGGAGGAGAAAAATGGAAGTTATTGTAAAGTCTTTTATTGGAATATTTTGTTTGCTGCTGTTGACGGTAACCGGGATTGGCATTACGTCGGCATCGGTGGCATCGCGTAATGCAGATTCCTTTTTAGCTTCCTGTGTGGAACGCATGGAAGATTCGCATTATGCCAGGAATGTGGTAGAGGCATGCCAGGCGGATGCAGAAGCGCAAAATTATGATTTGCAGGTGGAATGGAGTACACCTGCAGGAAAAGAGAGGGCAGCGTACGGAAATGTGGCGCTTACGTATGTATATAGAATGCCATTTTTTGATTTGGAAAACACAAGGGTAATACATGCAGAATTATGGTGAGAAAGGAAAAAACATGAAGGAAATTATGCAAGACTACGGCATGGCATTGTTTTATGCCGTGATCGGTGGTGGGATTTGTGGCATCTTTTTAAGAACCATTGGGATGCTTAGTATATAAGAAAAAGGGGGCAGAAAAGACATGAAAGATGTGTTGGAAGAATATGGAGAAATGTTATTTGCAGTTATCGTAGCCATTCTTTTGGTGGGTCTGTTCTGGGGGGATTTGCGGGGGCTGATGGGAGAAAGTTTAAGGTTTGCGCTATTACAGATGATGGGATAAGGGGGATACATGACGGAGATTATCAGAAACTATGGGAAAATATGTCTGGCAGTTATGATTTGTGGCATGCTGTTGGCAACATTTTGTTATATGCAACATGCAGATACGCAAGGACTGCGGGAAGCATTGGGAGGTCAGATGAAACAGCAGATGGATATAGCAGAACCTGTGCTGCAGTCCTCAGCTGTATTGCATGCCAGTAAACGGCGTGCCGTTCCGATGGTGCACAGTCATACGCTGCATACAAACAAAGCATACAGTGTAAAAGATATGCTTGTGGTGACGGACGCAGACGGACAAGAAGCGTTTGTCAGGATTTTTGACATGGAGGATAGAAAAGACGGCACAAGTGTGGATAAGCTTATCACAGAAAAACAGCAGGAAATGTATATGTTTTCCCATAGCGGTGTGTATCGCGCTAAGGTGGAACTGTGGGATACGCAAGGAGCGACCGAATATGGCTATTTATACATACGCGTCGAAGACTGAGGGGAGGAAAATGTGCTATGAAATACATTATCTATGGAATCGTAAGCTGTGCGCTATTGGTATTGTCTGTTGTGATGGTTTTAACGGTGGAAGGGCGCGTTGACAGAGAGCATACGCTTAGAGAAGCAGTGGCATTGGCAGTAGATGCAACGATGAAAGAAACATGGGAAAAGGGACAGGAAAACGTGGATGAAGCCAAATGGCAAAAACAATTTTGTGCACGCTTAAAGAAACAGTTAGAGGGCATGAAAACATCTGGAGATATTCAGGTAGAGATTTATGGAGTGGATATAGAAAAAGGACTGTTGTCCGTGCGTGTGACGGAGACCTTTTTACATCCGAATGGAAAAAAGGGAACCTGCAGTGTGACGCAGACGGCAGTAATTGATCAAAAAAAGGAAAAAGAGAATTGTACGGTTTCTTTTTTTGTGGATGGAAAGCTATGGCAGGCATATGAGGTGACGGAGGGAAGCTCTTTTTTGCTTCCGGATACACCGGCGAAACAAGGCCAGACATTTGTGGGATGGTCGATGATGGAAACGGAATGGAAAGAGGCAGATTTTCCGAAAGACGTTGTGATGACACAGGATTATTATGCTTTTTTTAAGTAAAACGAGGGGAGGGCATATGAAGAGAAACTACATAAATAAAATAAAGAAGATGACAACGACAATGCTTATGACCGTGGTGATTTTAGGACAGACAGTTACGGTCAATGCTGTTGAAAACATAGAGGACACGGTGGATAACGGGTATGCATACATAGAAGAAAGGCAGGAAAAAGAAGAACTGGAAGAAAAGGAGAAGGAAAACAATGAAAACACAGAAACTGAGAAACATGAGTTGGATAAGGTGACGTTGGAAGAAAGGGAGACGGAAAAGGAAGAAGACAGCGAGTCAGAGATAGAATCGTATATGCTGGAAGCAGATGAGAATGCTTTGCTTAGCAGACAAGCGGCGAGAACAGGTGGGGGCTGGGATGGAGACTACTGGAGATGTGCTTCCCAATGGGATATGATTATTGGCGTGTTTTTTGAACATGCAAGAAAATTGGTTCTTGTGAGTGATGTTGTGATGAAATCGAATTGGATGATTACAGATGGGGGAAGCTATACAATCCGTGGGAATGGTCATCAGCTTATCAATGACATGGAAAATCCTGGACCTATGATTGTGGTACAAAATGGTTCGACGTTAATTACCGAAGGAAACCTTACATTGAATGGAAACTGTCATAGAAACAATGGTACAGCGCAGGAGGGAGGATCTTCTGTGGTGGATTGTGTCAACTCCACATGGTATGGAACGGATACGACCGTATGTAATAACTGGAATGTTGGATATAGTGGTGTAGATCACTTAGGAGGTGGAACAGGATATAATATCGTTGCGGAAGATGGCTCGGGACGTTCCGCAAAAGGTGTTTTTCGAAATTGTGTGGCTTATAATTGCGATGGTGCAGCTTTTTTTGCACGTAATACGGATGGATGTGGAGCTACGATTTCCTGTGATAATTGCAGGGCGTATGACTCTTCCTGGGGATTTATGACAATAGATGCGGCTATGTATCTAAATCATTGTGATGCGAATGCCAATCGATACGATCAAAATAAATTTATGTACGGAGGCGCAGGGATATCCTATATGGGAAATGCAAGTGGAAACGCTGCGGATTGTGTGAGTCGGGGAGCGAACTGTGGTCTGTGGGTAAATGCAAATAATTGTATTGAGATAAAAAATACAAAGCTATTGCAGAGCCCGACAGGTGTATATGTGACAGCAGGACAGGCAGCAAAGTCTTATTTGCTTGAGAATTGTGATATTTATGAAAACACGACAGGAATCAGTAATGGATTTTTTAATCGGCCAGTGGGAGAAGTGCGCACATCGCACATTCGAAACAACAAAGATGGGATTATAAATAGCGGCACCATTACAATGACAGAGAATGCGATTTTTGATAATGAGGTAGGCATTGAGAATGGGGATGGAGCGTGCATGATACAAAAAGGAGGCGTTATCAGGGGAAACGCAAAGTATGATGTGGAGCAAAAAGGCGAGTATCAATGCAGTGGAGATGTCAATATCTCAGGAAGTGGAATCTGGTTGGCAAAAGACCGTCAGTTGACATTGGTGGGAGAATTGACTGGAAATTACGCGGCAATTCCCATTACGTTAGAAGAAGAAAAACCAGTACCGGGGCGATTGGTGGTATGGTGTGCTTACAATCCGGCGCATGACGTTGCAGATCAGATGAAAAACAGATTCCAACTAACCAATACATATACAACGACGGTGACGAATCAAGGGCAGGGATATCGTGCGGCAGTTCTGCGTGCAGGAACGGGGGAAAATGCGCCGGTTGGTCAGATTGTAGCATCGGAATATTATGATGTGGCATTTGATGGGAATATCGTCAATGCGCACGTAACCTTTTCTTTGCCGGATACACAGCAGCTATTCTGGAAAGAAACGCAGACACTGTGTGCACCAGCTGTAAAAGTTTATTATGATGGCAGGGATTTTTATGCCCTGCGACAGGTGGGATGGAGTAGAGAAGCACTTGCGCATCCAAGTGAGTGGCATGTTGGAACGGAACGGACATTTACAGGCGCCGAGAGTGTACAGGACTATCGTTTCTACGCACAATATGAGGTGGTTGCAGATGTGCAAATCTGTGGTAATGCACAAAGTGCAGGCGAGGATTATGTGCTGCGTGATTGCGTGGGAAGTGTTATTTTGCCACAAAATACATTTGAACGGCAGAAAATAAATACAGTCTACGATGCTAATTTTGAAAAAGAAGAACAGCAGAAAAAGATATATACGCATACGGGTTGGGCAATGCGCCCGGATGCAATTTATCGGGATGCAGACGTACGAGGCTGCGGCACATCTTTTGAACTGACACAGTGGGAAATGAATTTGCTTCGGGAAGGAAAAGAGAAAGTCGGTAGTAATGGAAAGTTTGCAGATGTAGTCTTTTACAGTGTCTGGGATGCACCGCCAGGGATAGAAGCACATAATCGCTATTTTTCCAAGGAGGAAGTAGAAAAAGGCTGCGTGAATGAGGAAACATTGCTTCGAACAGCAAAAATGACAGATGCTGAAGATGGGGGTGCGCTTATAAAGAAGGTGGAACTTCCCACAAAAGAGGTGCTGATGCAATTGGGTGATATGGGCTATATCACGGCGCGTTACATTGCCGAAGATGGTGTTGGAAATCGTACAGAGCGTTTGATTAAGATTGGCATTACAGAAGGCGGCATCTACCAGGGAAAGTATTGTGATACCAATGCAATTGTGATCCGGCGCATTGACGAGGAGAATTACCAGAAAAAAACAGAGCAGGAAGGTGGCTTGATGGATCAGTCTCTTTGGTATGAAGAGGTGGTCTACCGGCAAAAAATACAACAGACTTTTAAAAATCTAAAACAGGAAAAAGCAGTCTTTACCGATAAATTCACACTATAAATCAAAAGCAGAAATCAGAATTACATGCAGCGCAGAGAAAAGCTATGCTAAGAATGCTTGATTTCTGTAGGAAAAATTATATAATAATATGAAATAGCGAGATATAAAATAATAAAGGAGTGATGTTTTTTTGGATACGGTCTCGATACTTCAGTTAGTGATTTTGGTTGTTTTATTGCTTTTGTCAGCATTCTTTTCGTCAGCGGAAACGGCGCTTACAACAGTCAATAAGATTAAGATGAAAACGATGGCAGATGAGGGCGATACGCGTGCACAGTGCGTTCTTCGTGTGACAGATGATTCCGCAAAGATGCTGTCTGCGATATTGATTGGGAATAATGTGGTGAATCTATCCGCGTCATCTCTTGCAACGACACTTGCAATACGATTGCTTGGCAGTGTAGGAGCAGGAATTGCGACGGGTGTGCTGACTTTATTGATCCTGATATTTGGTGAGATTTCGCCAAAGACACTTGCAACGTTAAATGCAACAAAAATTTCTCTGGCATATGCAAAGTGCATTTGGGCATTGATGGTCATTCTGACGCCGGCTATCTTTTTGGTAAATAAATTATCTTTGGTATTTTTACGCTTGCTTCGTGTAGACCCGAATCAGAATGAGGGGGCAATCACAGAAGAAGAATTGCGTATTATGGTGGATGCCAGTCATGAAAGCGGCGAAATTGAAGGAGAAGAGAGAGAGTATATCCATAACATCTTTGATTTTACAGATGCAACGGCAAAAGAGATTATGATTCCACGTATTGATATGACGATGGTTAATGTCAACTGGTCATATGAAAAACTGGTGGAGACATTTAAAGAGGATATGTTTACCAGATTGCCGGTGTATGAAGGTGATACAGACAATATTATTGGTCTGATCAACATGAAAGATATGATTTTGGCGCCAAAGAATGAGGCGTTTTCCATTCGCGATTACTTGCGCAAGGTTTATTTTACCTATGAACAGAAAAACACTTCTGAATTATTTGAAGAAATGCGAAAAGAGAGATTAAGCCTTGCCATTGTTTTGGATGAGTATGGTGCAGTTGCCGGTTTGGTGACATTGGAAGACTTGTTAGAAGAGCTTGTGGGTGAAATCCGTGATGAGTTTGATGGAAACGAAGAAGACGATCTGATCCAGGTGAGTGACCGGGAATATGACGTTTTGGGTTCCATGAATTTAGAAGATTTATGTGATGCACTGCATCTGGACTTTATATCAGAAGATTATGATACCATTGGAGGCTATTTGACAGGGCTATTTGACCATTTTCCACAGGAGGGGGAGGTCTATGTCACAAGTGATGGCATTATGCTTCGTGTGGAACAGGTAGATAAAAAAAGAATTACGAAAGTGCATATCAAATTGCCGAAGGCAGAAGAAATGACAGAAACAGAATAAAAGGAGAAGGCCGGTACAATCAAAGTGGTGTACCGGCTTTCTTTTTTTATTTACGTGCAATATAGTCATCGGTTACGATTAAGGTCTCGTAACCGTCGTTTTGCAGTTTGCGCTGTAAACGAACCGCTTCATCTAAGTTGTCGACAGGACCGACCCAGATGGCAATCAGACCGCCTATGCGTTTCCAGACAGTAGAGTATCCCTGGGCGTTAAGCTGTTGCATAAGATAAACGGCATTTTCAGGATAACGGAACAAACCAACCTGTACATAATATAAGAAACGTGGAGCATCATCTGGTTTTGGCAGCGGATCCAGATCGCATGGATGCTCGGTTAAGCAGCGACGCATAGAAGCGAGTGGATCTGCGTCAGAACTTTGTGATGTGCGCATAGATTCCATGGTATCGTCTGGCTGCATGGACATAGAAGCCGTGGCATCATTTTGCTGCATGGACATAGAATCTGTGGCATCATTTTGCTGCATAGGTATAGAAGCCATGATATCGTCTGGCTGCATAGAAGATGCGGAGGTCTCTTTTGAACTGGTAAGAGGAAGTGCACGTTCTACGCCTGTGGCGATAGCATTTGCAATCGCATCAAAGTTTTCGTCAAACAACCGGTTGTCTTCCACAGAATTAATAAAGCTCACTTCCAGTAAAACAGCAGGCATGGATGTACGGCGCAATACGACAAGTTCTTTGCGGGATTCGATGCCAAGATTTTTAAAACCAATGGATTCCAATTCTTCGTTGACATTTTTGGCAACGCGCAGCGCCAATGGATTCTTGTCATACACAAGAGCCTGCACGCCCTGATAAAGATCCGGCGTTTCTGCAAAGTTACGATGGAAGGACAGAAATAGGTCTCCACCGGCAGAATTTGCAATCTGCGCTTTATCATAAGGCGAATCATAGCGGTCATCGGTACGTGTGTAGATAATCTGGTATCCTGCGTTTTGTAATTCCTGACCGACAGCCAGGGCTAATCTCAAGTTATCGTCTTTTTCTTTTCGGTTTTCATAGACGGCACCGGGGTCAAAACCGCCGTGACCAGGATCTATAATGATGGTTTTTGACATGAGAAATCCTTTGCACATGTTTTTAATAGCCTATGCAAAGCATGCATAAATGTGAACCGCTTCTATACAAAGAATGAGATTTTTGGTATGATTAAAGTTACGAAAATGAATAGGAAACAAAAAGAAAGAAGAAATTGTAATGAAAAAAAGAGTAGTATCGATCACACTTAGCATCCTTCTTTGTATGAGTCTATTGACCGGATGTGGTAATAAAGCAGCGCAGCAGATGGCAGAAAAAAAAGAAGCCGGCATCGCGGCAATGCAATCTGCGGATTATAAGACGGCAGTGGAATCTTTTGATGCAGCATTGTCTTTATCTGGTGGAAAAGTCAATGCGAATGTAGTTGATATATGTTTCTACAAAGCAGCGGCAGAATATGCACAGGGGAATTTAAAAGAAGCGATTGCGGTGTACGATTCCATCGTTGACTATGATGAGACAGATTATCGCCCATGCTTTTTACGAGGCAGTGTCTATCTGAATGAGGGCGAAAAAGAAAAAGCACTAAAAGATTATCAGGAAGCCATCAGTCGTGCCGGTAAACAATATGAGTTGTATATTCTGATTTATGAAAATCTAAAGGCATCGGGTCTTGAAGAAGATGGGAATACGTTTTTGGATGAAGCATTGGCATTAAAAGGAGATGCAGCAGAAGATTACCTGGGAAAAGGGCGCATTTATCTGGAGCAAGGCGACTATAAGCAGGCGATCGAGACATTGCAGACAGCGGTAGATAAAAAGGCAGGCGAAGCAAAGGTATATCTGGCGGAAGCCTATGAAGTTTCAGGAGATGGTGATAAGGCATCGTCTTTATTAGCAGATTATGTGAAAGAAGAAAAACCATCCGCAGAAGCAATGGCATTGCTTGGCAATATGGAAGTGAAATCCGGCAATTACGACAAAGCCCTGACCTATTACCAGAAGGGAATCGAGAAGGCGGATGAGGATTCTATGCAGGATTTGTTAAAAGGAGAAATCGTAGCTCTTGAATATACCGGTGATTTTGCCACAGCAAAGGAAAAAATGGCAGAATATCTGGCGAAATATCCGACAGACCAGGCAGCACTCCGGGAGCAGATTTTTTTACAAACCAGATAAAAATACATAGGATTTATTAAATGTAAACTGAATAAGTAATAGAATCCCCATGGAATCGGCGTTCCACGGGGATTTTTTTATATTTGTGGTAAAAGTGACGAAAATACTATATATAGTGAAATGACATTGACCTATGCACCATATTTTGATACAATTTGTTCATAAATGGCGTTTGAACGGAGTATGTGTCGCTATACATAAGAGTTTTTATCGTTACGTTTTTGGGAAAGGTGGATTTGAAATGTTTGAAGTTGTGAAAAGGGATGGACAAGTAACAGAGTTCAATTTGGGGAAAATTAATGATGCAATCGCTAAGGCATTTGATGCGACACAGATGGCTTATAATGATGACATTATTGGATTGTTATCCCTGCGTGTATCAGCACATTTTCAGGAAAAAATCAAAGATGGCAAAATAACAGTAGAAGCAATTCAAGACAGCGTGGAGACTGTTTTGGAACAGACAGGTTATACAGAAGTTGCCAAGGCTTATATTTTATATCGTAAGCAGCGCGAAAAAATGCGTAATATGAAATCTACAATCTTAGATTACAAGGAAGTCATCAATAGCTATGTGAAGGTAGAAGATTGGCGTGTGAAGGAGAATTCTACGGTAACGTATTCGGTTGGTGGTTTGATCCTTAGCAATTCCGGTGCAGTGACAGCCAATTACTGGTTATCTGAAATTTATGATGAAGAAATTGCAGAAGCACATCGTAACGCAGATATTCATATTCATGATTTGGACTTCTATACACTGACAACCACCTGCTGCCAGATTGACTTAATCAAGCTGTTCCATGACGGCTTTTCCACAGGGCATGGTGTACTGAGAGAGCCCAACGATATCGCAAGCTATGCTTCTCTGGCTTGTATTGCTATCCAGTCCAACCAGAATGACCAGCACGGCGGTCAGTCTATCGCAAACTTTGATTATGGTCTGGCTCCCGGCGTTGCAAAAACCTACAAAAAACGCTATCGTTCCAACCTGACCTCCTTAATTGAAGTGATGGACTGCGCCGCGCATGCGAAAAAAACAAAGGAAATCTTCCAAACACTGACCGCAGAAAATCTGATTCCTACACTGGATGGCTCTCAGGCATATACCGAAAGAGAAAAGGAGCTGCTTCTGGAGGCAGGCGTACCCGAAGAAATTCTGGACAAGATTCAGTCCTTCTCCGCGAAAAAGGCAACCGAGGAAACCGATAAGGCAACCTATCAGGCAATGGAGGCACTGCTGCATAACCTCAACACCATGCACAGCCGTGCAGGCGCACAGACCCCCTTCTCCTCCATCAACTACGGCATGGATACCTCCACAGAAGGGCGCATGGTTATGAAAAATATGCTTCTGGTGACAGAGGCAGGGCTGGGCAACGGCGAAACCGCTATCTTCCCCATCCAGATTTTCCGTGTG
>OIWO01002102.1_pt1 | contig 14069 bp, 16 predicted proteins | sample 1587641 | NCBI WGS metagenome assembly OIWO01 (sample SAMEA3888924, study PRJEB22519) | human gut metagenome | biome: human gut; feature: human-associated habitat; material: faeces | place: Denmark | collected 2010
CCGACGTCCTCGGGAGGATTCCCAAGGATGCCAACGGGCGTTTCCTCAAGTCCACGGTCTATATCCGCCATACCAAGGCCAAGGTCGATACGCTGCGCGCCCGGCTGCTGGATCTGCTCTTCCCGCCCAAATGCGTGTTCTGCGGGCGGCTGCTCACCTCGGGGGAGCGGGACTTCTGTGCCCGCTGCCAGCGGGAGCTGCCCTGGCTGGAGGGGCCGGAGGCGGAGCAGACGGGGGAGTTTTTCACCCTGTGCGCGTCGCCCCTGGCCTACCGGGACCAGGTACGGGATTCCATCCGGCGCTACAAATTCAAAGGGCGGCAGGGCTACCACAAGGCCTACGGCCGCTTAGTGGCCCAGTGCGTCCACGACCATCTGGACGGGCGGTGGGATCTCATCACCTGGGTGCCCCTCTCCGACCAGAGGAGGAGGGAGCGGGGCTACGACCAGGCGTTCCTGCTGGCCAGCGCCGCGGCGCTGGAGCTGGGGGAGGTGGCGGTGGAGACGCTGCGCAAGGGGCGCAACACCGAGGCCCAGTCCGGCCTGGACGGCGACGCGGCCCGCCGGGCCAATGTGCTGGGGGCCTACACCGCCGTGGACGCAGAGCTGGTGGAGGGCAAACGGGTGCTCCTCATCGACGACGTGATCACCACCGGCGCGACTATTTCAGAATGTGCAAGGATTCTGCGCACCGTGGGGGCCAGAGAGGTGGTATGCGCCACCTTGGCCCGGGCGAGAGGATAGAAACAGGGAAAGTTTGTGGAAATTAGCGTTGAAATAGGTCGGATACTTCGGTATAATATAGGGGATTATTCATGAAATTCTGGGATAAACTAAAACAAAAGCTTTCAAGACTTCGAGGTGCGGGTATGTTCAGTAAGGATATCGGAATCGACCTGGGTACGGCGTCTATCCTGGTCTACGTCAAAGGCAAGGGCGTGGTGCTGCGGGAGCCCTCCGTGGTGGCCATGGACAAGGACAAGGGCACCCTGCTGAAGGTGGGCACCGAGGCGCAGCAGATGCTGGGCCGTACCCCCGGCAACATCGTCGCCATCCGCCCTCTGCGGGAGGGCGTCATCTCCGACTACGACATGACCGAGCGGATGCTCAAGGAGTTCATCCGCAAGGTGACCTCCTTCCGGCTGTTCAAACCCCGCATCGTCATCTGCGTCCCCTCCGGCATCACCGAGGTGGAGGAGCGCGCCGTCATCGACGCGGGCATCCAGGCGGGCGCCCGGCGGGTCTATCTGATTGAGGAGCCCGTGGCCGCCGCCATCGGCGCGGGCATCGACATCACCAAGCCCGACGGCCACATGGTGGTGGATATCGGCGGCGGCACCGCCGATATCGCCGTGATCTCCCTGGGCGGCGTGGTGGAGTCCGCCTCCATCAAGATCGCCGGCGACAAGTTTGACGAGGCTGTGGTCAAATATATCCGCAAAAAACACAACGTCCTCATCGGCGACCGCACCGCCGAGGAGCTGAAAAAGACCATCGGCTGTGTGTTCCCCCGCCCGGAGGAGGTCACCATGGAGATCAAGGGCCGCTGCCTGATGACCGGTCTGCCCCGGGTGTTCTCCGTCTCCTCCAGCGAGATGATCGAGGCCTTTGAGGAGGTCTCCAGCCGCATTCTGGAGGCCGTCCACGCCGTTCTGGAGCGCACGCCCCCGGAGCTGGTGGCCGACATCTCCACCAACGGCATTGTGATGACCGGCGGCGGCTCCCTGGTCTGGGGCTTTGACAAGCTCATCGAGTCCCACACCGGCATCGAGACTCATGTGGCCGACGATGCCATCTCCTGTGTCGCATTCGGCACCGGTAAGAGCCTGGACAGCCTGGACCAGATGCAGGACGGCACCATGAATCTGTCCCGCCGCAGACAGATGAACTATTGATCTGCATGGGCGGATATCCGCCAAAGATAAGTTGGCCAGCGCGTGGCGCTGGCTAACTTTTTACTCCCTGCCGGGAGAGGAAAGGAGGTGCGTTCATGGCGCTGCATGAATCGGGTGAGGACTACTTAGAGGCCATTTTGATGCTGAGAAAAGAGAAGGGCTATGTGCGCTCCATTGATGTGGCCCAGCACCTGGGCTATTCCAAGCCCTCCGTCAGCCGGGCCATGTCCATCTTAAAGGCCAGCGGCCACATTGTTATGGAGAAGGACGGGCGGCTGGAGCTGACCCCCTCCGGGGAGCAGGTGGCCCAGGAAATCTACGAGCGGCACCGCTGGCTCACCCAGTGGCTCATCCACATGGGCGTGACGCCGGAGGTGGCGGCGGAGGATGCCTGCAAGATCGAGCACGACATCAGTCCCGAGACCTTCCGCTGCATGAAAGAGCATCTGGACAAATGACACACAGGGCGAAAGCGGTGAGGACCGGTTTCGCCCTGTTTCGTTTTCCCACTTGCACGGCAGGTTTGAAGCTGATATAATTTCTCCATTCTAACATGCAGGCAAAGCTGGGGAATATGGGAGAACGGAGGGAAGAGATGAAGTTAGATGCGGTATTAAGCGGCCTGGGACTCAAGCTGAACCTGGGGGCGCTGACGATGGACAAGGTGGTGCATGTCCTGCTGCTGATCCTGGTGGGCGTGGTGGTCATCCGGGTGGTTTTAAAGCTGCTGGATCGGGTGCTGGCCCGGTCCAAGTCCCTGAAATCCCTGAGCCGCTATATCCACAGCGTTGCCAAGATATCCATGGCCTTTATCCTGGTGCTGATGGTGGCCGAGGATGTGGGCATTCACACCACCTCTCTGGTGGCCATGCTCAGCGTGGCCGGGTTGGCCGTGTCCCTGGCATTGCAGAACACCCTGTCCAATGTGGCCGGGGGGATCATGCTGCTGGTGACCACCCCCTTCCAGGTGGGGGACTATGTGGAGGCCGACGGCATCTCCGGTACCGTCCACGCCATCGACCTGTCCTACACCGCCATCCTCACCATCGACGGAAAAGAGATTTTTGTGCCCAACAGCCAGTTGTCCGGGACCAAGATCATCAACTATACGATCCTGGGCCGCCGCCGGGTGGATTTGAACTTCACCGCCTCTTACGACGCACCCACCGCCACGGTGAAGCAGGCCATCGGCGAGGTGCTGGAGGATATTCCCCAGATCATCGCCGAACCCGCGCCAGAGATCCATCTGTCCGACTATCAGGCCAGCAGCATCCAGTATGTGGTGCGGGCCTGGACGGCCGCCGCCGACTATTGGACGGTGTATTATGCCATCCAGGAGGGAGTCCGGGAGGCCTTTGACCGCCACGGGGTGGAGATGACCTATGACCATCTGAACGTCCACATTCTGGACCGGAAGTAACTCAGCCCCCGTCCTCCGGCATGGACAGGCCGTGGAGAAAGCCGTCTAATCGGGGGGAGAGGACCTCGCCGCCGATGACGGTGGTCTTATACAGCAGCAGGTTTGCCTGGACCCCCGTTTCCCCGGAGGGGTAGTTGAGGATCTCATAGCTATAGCGCTTGGCCCGCTTGCCCGCGTAGCGCTCCAGGTCAAAGCCCTGCTGGCGCTGCAGGTCGATATACTGGGCATAGCTGTCGTCAAATTCCTGGGGGATGACCATCTCCTGGGTGGCCAGGGGCTCCTCCGCCACCTCCCAGCCGAAGGAGCGGAGAAAGTCCACCCGGTCCCGGTTGGTGCGCACCCCCTTCACTCCAGGGGCGGAGGCTGCCGCAGCCTGGGCGGGAGAGGGGCCCAGGTCCAGGGCGAACAGGCAGCAGCAGGCCAGAGCCGCCAGCGTCACCCCCAGGGCCAGCTTGCGCCTGGGAACCTTTGCGGTAAAAATAAACACGGCAGATCGCTCCTTCCAAATTGGGCGTTGTCCCTAATAGGGTATGCCCCGGGGGGCTGGCTTATGCCGATGAGAGTGATAGGAGAAAGAAGGGAAGAGGGCCATGGCTCTGGAGCGCCTGGACAAGATACTCTCCTCCACCGGGCGGTGGTCCCGGAAGGAGATCAAAGATATGATCCGCCACGGCCGGGTGCGGGCCGACGGCACGACCGTGGCCAAGCCGGAGGAGAAGTTCGACCCCGCTTCCACCCACATCCAGGTGGACGGGCAGACGGTGGACTGCGCCCCCTTTGTCTATGTGCTGATGCACAAGCCCGCCGGACTGTTGTCCGCCACCCGGGACCCCAAACAGAAGACGGTGCTGGATCTGCTGCCCCAGCACCTGCGGCGGCGGGGCCTGTTCCCCGTAGGGCGGCTGGACAAGGATACCACCGGTCTGCTGCTGCTCACCGACGACGGCCCCCTGGGCCACGAACTGCTCTCCCCCAAAAAGCATGTGGATAAGGTCTATCTGGCCCAGGTGGAGGGAAAGGTGGACCGGAGCGACGTGGCCGCCCTGGCGGAGGGCATGGTGCTGGGGGATGGGCTGCACTGCCTGCCCGCCGGACTAAAGCCTCTGGGGGACGGCTCAACCTGTCTGGTCACCCTGCGGGAGGGAAAGTATCACCAGGTGAAGCGGATGCTGGCCGCCCGGGGAAAGCCGGTGACCGCCCTGCATCGCCTGTCTATGGGTCCCTTGAAATTGGAGGAAAATCTGAAACCTGGCCAGTGGCGGATGCTCACCGAGAAAGAAATCGGAGCATTGCGAGGAGAATGAGAATCCCTTTGGGCGTTTTCCACAAAAAAATCGTGGCAATTTAGCAAAAACCCCTTGCCAAACGGGGCAGGAATTCGCTATAATAAAAAAACAGTGAGACAATGAGAGAAATATAGGAGGGATGGATGTGTCAAGCAGGATGTTTCAGGGGGTTGTCCTCCAGATGAAGGACAACGTCAGTCGTACTGTGGGCGTGATCGATGCCGATGGCATTGTTGTGGCATGCAGCGAGTTGACTTGTATTGGGGAAAACTGGCCCGGCGCGGTGGAAGCGGTAAACGTAGCCGACAACGGTACGGCTTATTTTGAAGGAAAGACCCTGCGGCCTCTGGCCGGATGGGGTGCCCAGTTTGACTACGCCGCCTTTGTCAAGGGGGAGGACGAGGTCGCTGAATCCCTGTGTGCTATGGCGGTGGTGGCCTTTAACGAGGCCAAGACCTATTATGAAGAGAAGCACGACAAGGCCACCTTCGTGAAGAATATCATCTCTGACAATATCCTTCTGGGTGACATCTACACCCAGGCCAAGGAGCTGCACTTTGTGTCAGAGTGCCCCCGGGCCGCCTTTTTGGTGCGCCAGCTGGGCCCCGCCGACGTGAGTACCATTGATGTCATTCAGAACCTGTTCCCAGACAAGCAGACCGACTTCGTCATCTCCATCAACGAGAGCGACGTGGCCCTGATCAAGCAGCTGCCCGAAGGGGCGGATGCCAAGGAGCTGCAGAAGATCGCCAAGCAGATCTCCGCCGCCGTCACCAAGGAGCTGGGTGTGAAGGTGGTCATCGGCATCGGCACTGTAGTCAACCATATCCGGGACCTGGCCCGGGCCTATAAAGAGGCCGGGGTGGCCATCGATGTGGGCAAGGTGTTTGAGACGGAGAAGACCGTCATCAACTATGAGAACCTGGGCATCGGCCGCCTGATCTATCAGCTGCCCACTATCCTGTGCCAGATGTTCCTGCAGGAGGTCTTTAAGAAGAATCCCATCGATGCCCTGGACCAGGAGACCCTGCTGACCATCAACAAGTTCTTCGAGAACAACCTGAATGTGTCCGAGACGGCCAGAAAGCTGTTCGTCCACCGGAACACCCTGGTCTATCGGCTGGAGAAGATCAAAAAGCTCACCGGTCTGGATCTGCGGGAGTTCGACGATGCCATCACCTTCAAGGTGGCCCTGATGGTCAAAAAGTACCTCATTTCCCGGGGCATCGAATCCTGAATCTGATTTTTTCAAACAGGCTGCTGCGTAAATCGCAGCGGCCTGTTTTTTGCGCTCAGCCGGGACTTTTTCCCCGCTCATTCGTCTGTCCCTTTGACCGGGAAAACTTTCCCTTGCAATCGGACGGGAAATAAGTTACAATACGGTTACAAAAAAATAAAAAGGTAACACGGAGCGGGCGGTGGAACGGCCAAAAAAAGGGGAGAACGGGGGGCCTTTTCCACTGATTTTGTCATTTACATAATGCAGGAACTGTGATACACTGAAAACGAATTGTCCCGTGGCTCCGCCAGAGCGGGCGGGGAGGAGCGGGACCGGGAAAAGCTTTGGGAAATGCGGCTGGAGCCACCAGCCCGGAGGACGAGAATGATACGTCTGATCGATGTATATAAAGAATATGACAATGGCACAAAGGCGCTGAAGGGCGTGAACCTGCGGATCGATGACGGGGAGTTTGTCTTTCTGGTGGGCCCTTCCGGCTCCGGTAAATCCACCGTGATCAAGCTGATCACCGGAGAGATTGCGACCACCCAGGGGCGGCTGATGGTCAACGGCTATAATCTGAGCAACATCGCGCCCCGGCAGATCCCCTATATGCGCCGGACATTGGGGATCATTTTCCAGGACTTCCGGCTCATCGAGAAGAAAACGGTGTATGAAAACCTGGCCTTTGCCATGCGGGCCATCGGGGCCTCCCCCCGGGAGCTGCGCCGGCGCATCCCCTATGTGCTGCAGCTGGTGGGGCTGGAGCAGAAGGCGGACCGCTATCCCGGCCAGATATCCGGCGGCGAGCAGCAGCGTGTGGCCATCGCCCGGGCGCTGGTGAACAACCCCAGCATGATCATCGCCGACGAGCCCACGGGCAACCTGGACCCCCAGCGTTCCCTGGAGATCATGATGCTGCTGGAGCGCATCAACGAGCTGGGCACCACCGTCCTGGTGGTCACCCACGAGAAAGCATTGGTCAACCGCTTTACCAAGCGTGTGGTGGCCATCGAGGCAGGACGGATCATCAGCGACGAGACAGGTGGGTACTACAATGGCGAGAAAGTTTAATGCGGGATATTATTTCAGCGAGGGGTTCCACTCCATCTTTACCCACGGCTTTATGTCCTTTGCCGCCGTGTGTATGATCGTGGCCTGTCTGCTGATCATGGGCTCCTTCTCCCTGCTGGCGGTGAATCTGAACCACACGCTGGGGGACCTGGAGAAAGAAAACGAATTTTTGGCCTATATCGATGACAGCTGCTCTGAGGAGGAGGCACGGGCCCTGCAAAGCCAGATCGAGGCGGTGCCCAATGTGTCTCAGGTGACCTTCGTCTCCAGGGAGGAGGCGCTGAACGAGTTTTTGCAGGGCCGGGAGCACAACGATCTGCTGGACTCCATGCCCGCTACGGTGCTGCGGGATCGCTATCGCATCCATGTGGACAACATCGAGCAGATGGAGCAGACCACCAAGCTGGTGGAGCAGGTGCCCGGCGTGGCGAAAGTAAATGCGGCCATTGCCATTGCCCAGGGCTTTGTGCTGGTGCGGAACATCGCCACCGGCGTAGCCCTGGTGCTCATCGGCATCCTGGCGGTGGTGTCTTTGTTCATCATCGCCAACACCATCAAGCTGGCAACGTTCTACCGCCGGGAGGAGATCGCCATCATGAAGATGTGCGGTGCCACCGACGCATTTATTCAGTGGCCCTTCGTGGTGGAGGGTATGATCCTGGGGCTGGCGGGAGCGCTGATCGCCTTCTTTGCCCAATGGGGCCTGTATCAGATGGTGGGCAAGGTGGTCATCCAGGGCAACGGCCTGTCCTTATTCACCATGCTCAGCTATGGCTCCATGGCCAGGAACATCCTGGGGGTGTTCTGCGGCACCGGTGCCCTCATCGGCGTGGGCGGCTCTCTGCTGGCCATCCGCAAGTTCCTTCAGGTTTGACGAAGAGAAAGGAAATGGAAGCATGAAGCGAGAGAAAAGACAGCGGTTTATCATGGCGGTGCTGGCTGTGGTGATGATCCTCTCCCTGCTGCTGCCCATCGCAGCGGATATTTTCCTGGGGTAAAGGCGGGCAGAGATGAAAAACGCGTTGAAAAAACGGCTGGCCCGGTGCAGAAAGGGCCTGTGTCTGCTGCTGGTGCTGGCCTGTCTGCTGCCCATGTCCGGTCCGGCCATGGTGATGGAGGCCGGAGCCGTGACCCAGGCGGAGGTCAACGCCCTGAGAGAGAAATCTAGGGGGCTGAGCCAGCAGAAAAAAGACCTGCAAAGTCAGCTGAAAACCATCCAGGCCAACAAGAGCGACGCTCTGGACAAGAAGGACAACCTGGAGCAGCAGGTGGACGTCATCCAGGAGGAAATCAGCAATCTGCAGCAGCAGATCAGCGCCTATGAGGGCCTGATCGGCCAAAAGGCCAGCGAGTTGGCCGAGACCGAGGCCAAAGAGAAGGAGCAGTATGACCTGTTTTGCCAGCGGGTGCGGGTGATGGAGGAGGAGGGCGAGACCTCCTATTGGTCCATCCTCTTCGGCTCCAGCGACTTTACGGACCTGCTGGATAACTTTATGATGGTGGAAGAGATCATCGATTATGATAACAGCATCATGGAGAGCCTGCTGGCCCTTCAGGCCCAGATCGAGGAGGAGAAGTCCAGCTTAGAGGCCAGCCGGGCCGAGTTGGAGTCGGCCAAGAAGGAGCAGGAGGCCGCCCGGCAGGAGTTGAAGAGCCAGGAGGCGGAGATCAACAAGGTCATCGCCGACATCCAGGGTCAGGAGCAGGAGGCCCAGGCCGCCATCAAAGCGCTGGAGGCCGCAGCCTCCGCCATGGATGCAGAGATACGCAAGAAGGAGAAGGAACTGGCCTCCCAGATCGCCAACGTGCCCAGCGAGTCCGGATTCCTGTGGCCCTTGAACGGCTATAACACGCTCACGTCTCTGTTCGGCAGCCGTATCCACCCCATCACCGGCAAGGCCAACAACCACACGGGCATCGACATTCCCGCCCCGGCGGGCACGGCCATTCTGGCCTCTAAGAGCGGCGTGGTCATCACCTCCACCCGCAACCGCTCCTATGGCAACTATGTGGTGGTGGGCCACAGCGACGGCACCAGCACCCTGTACGCCCACATGAGCTCCCGCAGCGTGTCCCAGGGCCAGACGGTGAAGCAGGGCCAGGTGGTGGGCCGGGTGGGCACCACCGGCTCGTCCACGGGCAACCACCTCCACTTCGAGGTCCGCGTCAACGGCAGCCGGGTGGACCCGGTGAACTACTTCAAGAGCAAGACCCTCTATGTCCAGTCCAGGGGCAGAAAAGTTCAGCTGAAGCACTAAAAAACAAGGTCCGCAAGCGTGTATTTTGCTTGCGGACCTTGTTTTTTCTTCGGATATTCAGATGACGTAAAAATCCCCCGGGGAGTCGGTGCGGATCAGATCGGCAACGGTGATCTTGTCCAGATAGTCGTTGATGATCTTGTCCAGCCCCTGCCACATGGCTAAGGTGCGGCACTCAGACGACTGACCGCAGGGGGGAGCGCCCGGTTCCAGACAGGATACGGGGGCCAGGGAGTCCTCTGTCAGGCGCAGGATGCTGCCCACGGTATAGTTGTCCGGGGACTTGGTCAGGCGGTATCCGCCCCCTTTGCCCCGCACGCCGTTGAGCAGGTTGGCCTTTACCAACAGCTTGATGATGCTCTCCAGATATTTTTCCGAGATACCCTGCCGCTGGGCCACTTCCTTTAAAGGAATGTAGCCGGCGTTCTGGTGCTCTGCCAGGTCGATCATGACCCGAAGGGCATAGCGCCCTTTGGTTGAAATCAGCATGTACCATTCCTCCAGTTTATTTACCTATTATACAGCATGGTTAATGGGAAATCAACCGGAAAAAGAAAAAAATACCGGGGAGGTGGGGAAAACAAAATTTTTTGAAAAATTGAAAGATACCCCTTGACAAAATGAGGCCACGGTCCTATAATCCATATAAACCTATGCGAAAGGTTGGTAATAAAAATGAAGAACAATCACATCATCCGATGTCGGACCTAAATCGACACGTTTCAATCAGCTGAACGTATTTACATATCCTATCAGAACAAATGGCGAAACCGCCTGACGAATATTTAGGAGGAAATTATCATGAGCAAGATCTATACTTCTGTTGACCAGTTGATCGGCAAGACCCCCCTGCTGGAGCTGACCCACCTGGAGCAGGCCGAGGGCCTTCAGGCCCGGGTGCTGGGCAAGCTGGAATATCTGAATCCCGCCGGCTCTGTGAAGGACCGGGTGGCCAAGGCCATGATCGACGACGCGGAGCAGCGCGGGGCCCTGAAGCCCGGTTCCGTCATCATCGAGCCCACCTCCGGCAACACCGGCATCGGCCTGGCCAGCGTGGCCGCCGCCCGGGGCTATCGCATTATCATCGTCATGCCCGAGACCATGAGCGTGGAGCGCCGCCAGCTGATGAAGGCCTACGGCGCCGAGCTGGTCCTCACCGAGGGCGCCAAGGGCATGAAGGGTGCCATCGCCAAGGCCGAGGAGCTGGCCCGGGAGATTCCCAACAGCTTTATCCCCGGCCAGTTTGTCAACCCCGCCAACCCCGCCGCCCACAAGGCCAGCACCGGCCCCGAGATCTGGGAGGATACCGACGGCAAGGTGGATATCTTTGTGGCCGGCGTGGGCACCGGCGGCACCGTGACCGGCGTGGGCGAGTATCTGAAGAGCCGGAACCCCAACGTGAAGGTGGTGGCCGTGGAGCCCGCTGCCTCTCCCGTGCTGAGCAAGGGCGTGGCTGGAGCCCACAAGATCCAGGGTATCGGTGCCGGCTTTGTCCCCGACGTGCTGGACACCAAAATCTATGACGAGATCATCCCCGTGGAGAACGACGATGCCTTTGCCACCGGCAAGCTGGTGGGCAAGAAGGAGGGCGTTCTGGTTGGCATCTCCTCCGGCGCGGCCCTGTGGGCGGCCATCCAGCTGGCCAAGCGCCCGGAGAACAAGGGCAAGACCATTGTGGCCCTGCTGCCCGATACCGGCGACCGCTATCTGTCTACCCCGCTGTTTGCTGACTGAAACTGAACTGCTGGCAGGGGGCCGCCGAGGACATGGCGGCCCCCTGGGCTTCTGTAAAAACTGCCGGAAGACACATGGCAGCGGCACAGAGTTTTGAACACTGTGCCAAAAAGAGAATTCTGAAAAAAAGCGCATTGACAAAACTATTTTGAAGTGATATCATACCAATAAAATTGGTAGGTAAGGAGGGCACATCATGGCTGGAAAGACTTGTCGAATGTTCACTGGTATGATGATGGACATGGCTATGCCGATGCCCATGATTTTGTGCGTCCAAATGGTTGCCTGCCGCAGGATTGCGAAATAGAATTGGTCCGTTTCTCCGGGCTTTTCCGGGGGAGCATAAAGGAGCATTTCAAGCAGGGAGCCGCTGGGCTCCCTGCTTTTTTGTTTCGTATGGAGGAGGAGTAAGCGTGATCACGTTTTCCCATGTGTCAAAGACCTTCGGCACGCCGGAGCACCCGGTGTACGCGGTGCAGGATGTCTCCCTGGAGATCCGGGAGGGGGAGATATTCGGCATCATCGGCTTTTCCGGGGCGGGCAAGTCCACCCTGGTGCGGTGTATCAATCTGCTGGAGCGGCCCACTCAGGGCAGCGTGGTGGTGGACGGCAGGGAGATGACCGGCCTGAGCCCCGCCCAGCTGCGCCAGGCCAGAAAAAAGATCGGCATGATCTTCCAGCATTTCAACCTGATGCCCTCCCGCACCGTGTTCGGAAATGTGGCCTATCCCCTGCGGGGCAGCGGCCTTTCCAAGCGGCAGGTGGCCGAGAAGGTCCGCAGGCTGCTGGCTCTGGTGGACATCGCAGACAAGGAGAACGCCTATCCCAGCCAGCTCTCCGGCGGCCAGAAGCAGCGGGTGGCCATCGCCCGGGCCCTGTCCACCAGCCCCAAGTATCTGCTGTGCGACGAGGCCACCAGCGCCCTGGACCCCAACACCACCCGTGCCATTCTGGAGCTGCTGCGGCAGATCAACCGGGACCTGGGCGTGACGATTATCATCATCACCCACGAGATGAAGGTCATCGACCAGATCTGCGACCGGGTGGCAGTGATCGACCACAGCTCCATCGCTGAGGAGGGCAAGGTGAGCGACGTGTTCACCAACCCCCAGTCCCAGATCGCCCGGGAGCTCATCCTGCCCCAGGCTATCAGTGCCGCCCAGACCAGCGGCGGAGCCCAGCTGCGCATCATCTTCAGCGGCGAGAGCGCCAAGCAGCCTGTGCTGTCTCAGCTGACCCTGGAGTGCCAGGTGCCGGTGAATATTCTGTTTGCCGACACCAAAGAGGTGGAGGGCAAGGCCTATGGCCAGATGCTGCTGGAACTGCCCTGTGACGAGAACCAGGCGGAGAAGGTCCGCGCCTGGCTGCGCAGCAGCGGCATCCAGTGGAAGGAGGAGAGCAAGTGATGTCTGAGATGCTTGTAAAACTGTGGGACAACGGCCTGCTCCAGCTGGGCGTGTGGGAGACCATCTACATGACCCTGCTGTCCACCGGCTTTGCCTATCTCTTCGGTCTGCCCATGGGCGTGATCCTGTGGGTAACGGATAAAAACGGTCTGCCCCAGGTGGGGAAGGGGAAGCAGATGGCCTGCCGCATCATCAACTGCGTGCTGGGCTTTGTGGTCAACTTTTTCCGCAGCATCCCCTGCATTATCCTGATGGTGGCTATGATGCCGGTGGCCCGGCTGATCCTGGGCAAGAGCCTGGGCAATGGCTCGGTGATCGTCACCCTAATTATTGCCGCCGCCCCCTACATCGCTCGGATGGTGGAGTCCTCGGTGAAGGAGGTCCCCAGCGGGGTCATCGAGGCCGCCCAGTCCATGGGCTGCACCAACTGGCAGATCGTGTGGCATGTGCTGCTGCCCGAGGCCAAGCCCTCTCTGATCCACGGCTCGGTCATCGCCACTGTCACCGTTTTGGGCTACACCGCCATGGCCGCTACCCTGGGCGGCACCGGCCTGGGCCAGGTGGCCATCATCTATGGCCACCAGCGCAGCAACGCCGACGTGATCTGGGTGTGCGTGGTGCTTATCTGGATCGTAGTCCAGGTCATCCAGTTCATTGGCGAGCTGGTGGCCCGGAAAACGGACAAGCGCATCCGATAACGGGAGGACCGGCGCGGCTTTTTCCGCACCGTTCACCATATTTTATTTGAAGCAAATTCAAGCAAAAAGGAGATCATTTTAAATGAAGAAGAAATTTGCTCTTGCCCTGGCCCTCGTGCTGGCCCTGGGCGCGTTCACTGGCTGCGGCAGCAAGAACAACGGTTCCGCCTCTGTGTCCGGCTCCGGCTCTGATGCCGCCAGCAGCTCCTCCGCCCAGACCGGCGACCTGGAGACCATCACCGTGGGTGCCAGCTCCACCCCTCACGCCGAGATCCTGGAGCAGGTGAAGGACAGCCTGGCCCAGGAGGGCTACGACCTGAAGATCGTGGTCTATGACGACTATGTGCTGCCCAACCGCGCCCTGGCCGACGGCTCTCTGGATGCCAACTACTTCCAGCACACCCCCTATCTGAACAGCTACAACGCCTCTAACGGTACCGACCTGGTCTCCGCCGCCAAGATCCACTACGAGCCCTTCGGCCTGTATGGCAATGGCGTGTCCAGCGTGGCCGACATCCAGTCCGGCGCCACCATTCTGATCCCCGCCGACGACAGCAACGAGACCCGCGCCCTGTTCCTGCTGGCCCAGGAGGGCCTCATCGACCTGCCCGAGGAGGCCAGCGCCGATACCGGCGTGACCACCCTGGACATCAAGGATGACCACGGTTTTGACATCCAGGCTGTCCAGGCCGACACCGTGCCCACCCAGCTGGCCAACAGCGCCCAGGGCACCGTGGCCGTCATCAACGGCAACTATGCCCTCCAGGCCGGTCTGCGCACTGAGGATGCCCTGGCTGTGGAGGATGCCTCCGGCGATGCCGCTCAGACCTATGCCAACGTGATCGCTGTGCGCAACGGCGACGAGAACACCCCCAAGATCAAAGCTCTGATCTCCGCGCTGGAGACCGACTCTGTGAAGCAGTACATCGCCGACAAGTATAACGGCGCTGTGGTCGCCATGTTCTGATCGCCTTTCCAACGGAAAAGCAGCCAAAAGAGGGACGCGAGCTCGCGTCCCTCTTTTCTTTGTATGAAGAAAACCACTCGCTAGGCGAGTGGTTCAAAAGAAGCCTTATGGCG
>OIWO01002105.1_pt1 | contig 14059 bp, 13 predicted proteins | sample 1587641 | NCBI WGS metagenome assembly OIWO01 (sample SAMEA3888924, study PRJEB22519) | human gut metagenome | biome: human gut; feature: human-associated habitat; material: faeces | place: Denmark | collected 2010
CAGATGCAGGGACATAATGGTAAAGACCTCCAGGCCCAGAACAAACATCCAGCACAAAAGATGTTGACGTCCCGCTCCGTCATTGTCCATGAGGGGTTTTCTGAGGGTCCACAGGATCCCGGCCTTTAAAATTGCCTGTAGCGCCGCAGCGGCCAGGATGGGGGGCCATCTTCTCGGAAAGTCCAAGGCCGCCGGTCCGGATCTCCCAGAGGATCCCCTCCGTTCCTCCTGCCGGAGCATGAAAAGCCGCCTCCATCCCAGTACTTCCAGGACCGCCAGAAGCCCCAGAGCCCAGGCGGACAGATACAGCTTCTGAAAATCCAGGATCACTGCCAGGCGGTCGTTGACCACCGCGCCCTCCACCGTAAGCACTGCCCCCGGCTCCGTAGCCAGATCCAGGCGCACAGCGCTGACGCCCCGATAGCCCTGGGCACGGCCAAACCGTGCGAAAAGCCTGCCATCGGAAAGCTCCATGGTCCGGTAGCCCGCCGACGGGATCAGATAAAGCTGGGCCTCCGAGCCGGCTCCTCCTACACCAGATACCTCCACCGTAAGAAACCGGACGTTCACCGGCTCTCCAAAGGCGTAATAGATCCACGGATCACTGGAAAGAGACGTCAGCTCCCCCCGTTCTCCCAGTTCAAATTCTTTTAGGTTCCTTCCATTTTCCCCCAGAAGCGCTTCCCTGGAAATAGAAAACTGGGGGCAGGCCCGAAGCGTCAGACCTGTCCCCACCACATTCATCACCAGAAAAGCTGCCAGGATCAGCAGAAGGAACGGATTCCGCCCCCTACTGCTCACGGAAGGTTACCGTTCCCGTCTCTGCGTCCATGGCGTCCACGATAGCCAGGGATTCCAGACGGTAGCCCAGGTTTCTTATGGTCCGGCCGCCGCTCTGGAAGCCCTTTTCAATGGCGATCCCGATCCCCTCTGTAATGGCTCCAGCCTGGGCTACGATGGATAAAAGCCCCTGGAGCGCACAGCCGTTGGCCAGGAAGTCGTCGATCAGGAGCACATGCTCCCCTTCCTTTAAAAACTTTTTGGATACGATGACCTGGTTTTTGCATTTATGGGTAAAGGATTCCACCTCTGCCACATACATTTCTCCGTCCAGATTGATGCTCTGGGTCTTTTTGGCAAATACCACCGGCACATCGAAATATCTGGCGGCAATGCAGGCAATGCCGATCCCGGATGCCTCGATGGTCAGGATCTTGTCCACCTGTACGTCTGCAAAGCGGCGCTTGAACTCCTCTCCCATCTGCTCCAGGAGACGGATATCCATCTGATGGTTTAAAAAGCTGTCAACCTTTAATACATTTCCTTCTTTTACGATCCCGTCCTTCTGGATCCGTTCTTCCAAAAAATTCATGATTTTTCCTCCAGTGTATGCAGTTCTAAATACTTAGTCAACTATATCACAGACCCGTCCTCCTTGTAAAGACGGTTCCTATGGGATCTGGAACCCATGGTCCATGGGGCCGGAACCAGAGCCCAGATCCAGCATGGCCTCCAGCGCGCCGGACAGATACTCCTTGGCCCTCTCCACCGCCTGCTCCAGGCTGTATCCCCTGGCAAGCCCTGAGGCAATGGCGCTGGACAGCGTACAGCCGGTCCCATGGGTGTTGGGATTGTCGATCCGCCGCCCCATGAACCAGCAAAAGCCGCCGTCACGGTACAAAAGATCGTTGGCATCGTTTAACCGGTGACCGCCCTTACATAAAACAGCACAGCCGTACTCCCGGCTTATGATCTCCGCCGCCCGGACCATGTCCTCAGATGACCGGATGCAGATCCCAGAAAGCACCTCCGCCTCCGGGATATTGGGCGTCGCCACCGCAGCCATAGGCAGAAGGAGCTCCTTTAAGGCTCCCACAGCATCCTCGTCCAGGAGCCTGGAGCCGCTGGTGGAGATCATCACCGGATCCACCACGATGTTCTCCGCTTTATAATAGGAAAGCCGTTCTGCAATGACCCGGATCAGCTCCCCTGAGGATACCATCCCGATCTTTACGGCATCGGGACGGATATCCGAAAAGACGCTGTCGATCTGCATGGCTAAAAATTCCGGCGTCACAGGAAAGATCCCGGAGACCCCTGTGGTATTCTGGGCCGTCAGGGCCGTAATGGCGCTCATGCCGTAAACACCGTTGGCCAGCATGGTCTTTAAGTCTGCCTGGATCCCGGCCCCGCCGCTGGAATCGCTGCCCGCAATGGTCAGGACCGTCTTCCGGCGTCTGTGCCTTCCCAAATACATCTCCGCCGTCTCTTTAAGCCGTCTGGCGGCCGCTTCAATATCCGGCTGGCCGAAAATGGCGCTGACCACGGCCACTCCGTCGGCCCCGGTCCCTTTTAAAGGCTGGATCCGGTCCGCCCGGATCCCTCCGATGGCCACCACCGGGATATCCACCGCCCGGCATATGGCTTTTAAGGTCTCCACCGTTACCTGGGAGGTATCCGATTTGGTATCTGTGGGATACATGGCTCCCACGCCCAGATAATCGGCCCCTCCGGCCTCCGCCGCCTTTGCCTGCTCCACGGTCTTACAGGACACACCGATGATCTTTCCCGGCCCCAGACGCCTTCTGGCCTCTTTTACGTCCATATCCTTCTGGCCCACATGGACCCCGTCGGCCCCGGAGGCCAGGGCGATCTCCACATCGTCGTTGATGACAAAGGGAACATGGAAGGAATCACACAGCTCCTTTATGGCCGCAGCCTCCTCTAAAAATAAGCGGCGGTCCAGATTTTTTTCCCGGAGCTGCACAAAGGTCACTCCTCCCTTTAATGCCTTTTCCACCTGGTCCTTCAGGCTTTCCCCCTTTAACCAGGCCCGGTCTGTCACCGCATATACAAGCATGTCCTCTGGTCTGCAGTTCATGTTTCTGCTCCTCCTTTTTTGATTTTCCAGTCCGTACCGCCCCGGGCGGCCCGGCATGGGCTTTTGTGATCTTGTCACGGAAGCCCCCGCCTCCTTCTGGTATGATACAGATATAAAGAACGAAAATAAACGATCAGCCACAAGGAGGTTTTTCTATGTCAGTTATGAATATCACAAGCGAAAACTTTGAACAGGAGATCATGGGAAGCGACCGTCCTGTCCTTCTGGATTTCTGGGCGTCCTGGTGCGGCCCCTGCCGGATGGTATCCCCCATTGTGGATGAGATCGCAGAGGACCATCTGGAGATCCGGGTGGGAAAGATCAACGTGGATGAACAGCCGGAGCTGGCCGGACAGTTCGGCGTCATGAGCATTCCCTCCCTGTTTTACATGGAAAACGGAAAAGTCGTCCGTAAGACCATGGGCGCCATGCCAAAACAGGAGATCCTGAAATTCATTGGAAAATAAGCAGCAGCGGTCTTTTATGTATCCGCCAGTGCGGAAAGCCCCTTCCGGTTCAGGATCTCCACAGCCCCCCTGGAAAGCCGTACCAGGCCCTCGGTCTGGAAATACTTTAACATCCGGGTGACCACCTCCCTGGCGGTGCCCATATGGCTGGCGATCTTTTCATGGGTGATCTTAAGGGTATCCGTCTCCTCCAGGACGCTTTCCTCCAGAAGGAAGCCCGCCAGCCGTTTATCGAAGCTCTTCCACATCACCTGGTCCATGAGCCACATGACATCCGTAAACCGGGACGCCATGATCTGGCTGGTATAGTTGGCCACCACGGCCGACCGCTCCATCAGCCCCTTATAAAAATCCGGCGGGATGATCCAGAGCTCCGTGTCCTTCTCCGCAGAGATGAACACGTCAAACTGGAGACTGCTCATGATGCAGGAAGCCGAAAACAGGCAGATATCCCGCTCAAACAGCCGGTACAGAGTGATCTCCCTCCCCTCTTCGGAGATCATATGGGCCCGGAGCTGGCCGGAGGCGATCACCAGCAGGCCGGTGCATACGCCGTCTCCGCCATGGAGAAGCGTGCCTTTTGGAACCCTCCGCTTCACCGCCGCATAATCGAGCCTTTCCTGGTCTGCTTTGTCCAGCTGGTCATAAATTGGAAAATACTGGGATATGGTCATGGCCTTCCGCCTCCTGTTCTGTTATATGCTCCCATTATACTTCATCTTCGGGACACAGTACAGATGCTCTTCTTATTTTTTCAGACAGAAAAACAGGCCCGGCGCTTTTTACGCATGGCCTGTTTTTCTGTTGCAGCATTGATTTGTTTCTGCCCCGGTCTCCCCTCCTCATGGGAAACGGCAGCATCCGGATCAAAAAGATTGGAGAAAAGATCCAGGATGGCTGATCCGCAGGCATCCACTCTGCGGAATGGGGCATCTCTCACACGGAGAACTGTATGGTATTACAAAAAGTTTGTATGGATTCCAAATTGTTTGGATGATTTCATTATACTGTCTCCCTTTCTGGTTGTCAAGGGGTTTTCTGTATGAATTTATGTACAAGCCTGGATTCCCAGGCTTTCTTCCATATGGTATACTGGCTGTGTAAACAGACCGTATACTATCGCGAATCTGGTTTCTGCGTTTACCGCGAAAATCCAGGCGCTTAATTCCCCCGGAGGGGGACGTGAAAGGAGGGGACCTTATGAAGAAAAAAACAAAATGTCTGGCTGCCGCGGCCATCCTGGCGGGAGGCCTTCTGGCCGCAGCCATCTATACCCGCCCCCGGACCATCGCCCAGCGGTATCCGTTCCTGGACCTGGACCAGTGTATCCAGATCCACGGATATTACAGTGAAGGAATACAGGCAGAGGACACCCGCTTCCTCATAACACCGGAGGACCCGCACTTTAAAGAAGCGCTCCGGCTGTTTGGCTCCCCTGCCTTCCGGACAAAACTGGGGAATCTCCTCCCCCGCGGAACAAAAACCCACCGATACAGCGAAGGTGATTTCCAGTGGATCGTCCTGTTCCGGTTTGAATCTGTTCTTTTTCCCTCCAAAGATACGGGAACCGGAGATCTTCTCCATGTGAATAATTTCTATGGAGACCTGACCCTTTATTCCGACGGGGAAACGGTGCAGTGCGGCTTCTCCGGCCAGGAATCGTGGACCCGGGATGTCATGGACATCATCACCCTGTATCCTGTATCGGAGCAGCCTCCGGCGTCCTCCGGAATTTGACAAATGGCCTCTGCGGAATTATAATAGATATGATGTCCGCATCGGGCGGACAAATCTGAACCAGCACCGAAAGGGGAACATTGTGGAGATAGGAAACTACCTGGACTTTGACTTTTTGATCCGTTTTCTGGAGGGGCTCCAGAAATTTCTTGGTGAGGACAGCGAGATCCTCATCCATGACTACCGGAAGGGCTACGACCATACCATCGTGTACGCGCTGAACGCAGACTTAAGCGGCCGTCACGTGGGCGGTTCTCCCAAGGGTGGTATGATCACCCAGTTCGGAAAGAGCATTGAGCCCTTAAAGGACAGTATCCAGACCTTTTCCAACGGGCCCAAGGATCGTTTTTTTAAATCCTTTACGACACTGATCCCCGATGAAAACGGGAAGATCATCGGCTCTGTCTGCGTCAACCTGGATGTGTCCCAGCTTCTGATCGCACAGAACGCCTTACAGGCCTTCATCCAGCACCCGGCTACGGATATCCACACGCCCCCGGCCACCGATATGGACGCCCTGGCGACGAAAAACGTGGACGATATCCTCCAGTATTATATGAACCAGGCCGAAGCCCTGGTGGGCAAGCCCATGTCCCTGATGAATAAAGAAGAAAAAATAAAAGCCCTGGACTACCTGGACCAGAAGGGCGTATTCAAGATCTCAAAGACCAGCGTTCTCCTCTGCGAGACGCTTCAGATCTCCAAGTACACTCTGTATAACTATCTGGAAGAGGCCAGGTCCGGCCGGAGCGATGAGGAGGCGTAGGATACGCCTCCTTTTTCTGTCCTGGAGCCAGAAACGCTGTCTGTCAGGTCCTCTGCCCCGGCTCATTCCTCTTTATGGCTTCACCTTCCCGTAAATGCACAGGTTATATATGTTCCCATTTTTATCCACCGCCTGCTTTAAAAGCCCCTCCAGCTCAAAACCGTTCTTTTCCAGGACCCGCCTGGATGCCCTATTTGGCTCATAGACCCGTCCGGTGATCCGGAGGATATCCAGGAGCCTCCATGCCTCTTTGCATATGAGCCCCGCTGCCTCTGTCATGATCCCCCGGGACCAGACGCCCCGGTCCAGCATATAGCCGATCTCCGCGCCGCAGCGGTAAACGTCCGTTCCCTGCTCCACCGAGATATTTCCAACGATCTTTCCATCCAGACAGACAGCCCGGAATACCCCATCCTTCCCGTCACGGTCCAGGGTCATTCCAATCCACCATTCTGCGTCCTTTTCTGTATATGGGAACGGCAGGCTGTTCCTTACATAAGACCGGTCTACACCATTGCAGAGCCTTGCCAGATCCTCCTTATCCTCCATGGTCCAGGACCTTAAGCTGACACTACCTTTTCCTTCCATTGCGCTTCCTCCTTCTCCGCTGTCTGGCTGTAATTTTGTACCAGTATACCTATCTATTCCAAAATTGTCAATATATTTTTATATTCATCTTTTACATACAGAAAACTCTCCCGCAGCCCATGGCTGTCTGGGAGAGTTTCCTGTTGGGGTATTTGGGGGTATATAAGGTATGTATCCAATATTGGGTAATTGCCGTCTGTTACAGCATGGCCTCCAGCTTTTCCCGGATGGCCAGGATGAAATCCCTGCTGTTTAACACGGTGGGGTTGGGAAGGGTGGTCATAAGGGCCAGGTCCTTCGTCATCTTTCCGCCTTCGATGGTATCGATGGTGGCCTTTTCCAGCTTGTCCGCAAAGGCTGCCAGCTCCTGGTTTCCATCCAGCTCGCCGCGCTTTCTCAGTGCTCCGGACCAGGCGAAGATGGTGGCCACCGAATTGGTGGAGGTCTCCTCTCCCTTTAAGTGCTTATAGTAGTGGCGCTGTACGGTTCCATGGGCCGCCTCATACTCATAATATCCGTTGGGGGATACCAGAACCGAGGTCATCATGGCCAGGGAGCCGAAGGCGGAGGAGACCATGTCGCTCATCACATCGCCGTCGTAATTCTTGCATGCCCAGATAAATCCGCCCTCTGCCTTCATGACCCGGGCAACGGCGTCGTCAATAAGGGTATAGAAGTATTCAATGCCTGCGGCCTGGAATCTCTCTTTATAGGACGCTTCGTAGGTCTCTGCAAAAATATCCTTGAACCGGTGGTCGTATTTCTTGGAAACCGTATCCTTTGTGGCAAACCACAGATCCTGCTTCGTCTCCAGTGCATACTCAAAGCAGCTCTTTGCAAAGTTTTCAATGGAATCATCCAGGTTGTACTGGCCCTGGACCACGCCCGGACCCTCAAAGGCATGGACGGAAAGAGTCTCCTCCGGAGAGCCGTCCGCCGGCGTATACACCAGCTTCACCTCACCTGCGCCGGGGATCCTGAGCTCCGCGTTTTTATATACGTCGCCGTAGGCGTGTCTTGCCAGGGTGATGGGCTTTTTCCAGTTCTTCACGCAGGGCTCGATGCCTTTGACCACAATGGGGCTGCGGAACACAGTGCCGTCTAAGATGGCGCGGATGGTGCCGTTGGGGCTCTTCCACATCTCCTTCAGGCCGTATTCCTTTACCCGGGCCGCGTTGGCGGTGATGGTAGCACATTTGACTGCCACGCCGTACTTCTTTGTGGCCTCTGCCGCATCCACGGTCACCTGGTCGTTGGTCTTGTCCCGGTATTCCAGGCCCAGGTCATAATATTCTGTGTTTAAGTCGATAAAGGGCGTAAGGAGCTCATCCTTGATGTACTGCCAGAGGATCCTGGTCATCTCGTCTCCATCCATCTCCACCAGGGGAGTCTTCATCTGAATCTTTTCCATTTCCATATTCCTCCTAAATTAAAGAACCATGGCTACGATCACGTTATAGACTGCGCAGCTTACAACGCTGATGGGTACGGCCACAAATAACAGGCGGTTGAACAATGCGTTTCTCTCCTCCTCGTTTCCGCAGGAGCCCAGGATCAGGCTGCCGCCGGAAGAGAACGGGCTGATGGCGCTGGACTGTGCGCCCAGGACCGTGCAGGCAAAGAGCACAGCCGGGTTCAGTCCCGTGGACACGGCCAGGGCCGGGATCAGCGGGAACAGGGCCGGGGCCACCACACCTGTGGTGGAGCTGAAGAAGCTCATGAACGCTGCCACCAGGCTGAAGGCGATGGGGACCAAAGCCACCGGTACGTTGGAGCCGATCCATGCAGACAGGGCGTCGATGGTGCCTGCCTTAACGGCCACTGCGATCAGCATGCCTGCTCCGGCGATCATGATGATGGTGTTCCACGGTACGCGGGCGATGACCTCCTTCTGGGGGGCCAGGTTCATTAAAAGGGCGATCACGGTGAAGCAGATTGCCACCAGGCCCACGTCGATCTTACTGCTGATGGCTGCGATCACGCCATTGCCCGGCATTACCAGCTTTAATAAGGGGAATACCAGCACCACTGCCATCATAAGAAGCATCAGGTTCAGAGTCATTTTCTGTTTTTTATCAAAGGGCTCCGGCTTTTTAAAGGTGATCCCCTTTCCTATGTTCCGGTTGGCCTTGAAGCCATAGCGGAAGATGGCGATGAGGATCAGGGAGAACACGATGGCAAAGCCGAAGATCTTAAATTCCTCGCTGAAGGAGTCGGGAGCCGTAAGGGCCGGTTCCGCCTCATAAGCAGTCTCCATCAGACCGCGGAATACAACGCCCAGGGCCGCTGTGGGGAAGTTTCCGCCTGCCAGGGCGCCGCAGTTGATGGCCACGGCTCCGGTGAGCTTATCCATTTTGGCCTCGTCACAGATCACTAAGGTGATGGGGGCCAGGAAAGCCAGTACGGTAAAGTATGCCGCTCCCATGACAGAGAGGATCACTGCCACGAAGAAAAGGGCAAAGGGAAGGAGTCCCGGAAAGCTCCTGCATGCATAAAGCAGGGCAGAGGACATTTTTTCAAGGGTTCCGTTGATGGCTGCAAAATTGTAAAACAGGGATACGGACAGAATGACGAACATGGTGCTGGTGGGCCAGCAGGCGATCAGCTCCTTCGTCTTCATGCCCAGTGCAAAGCATCCGATGAGGTATGCGAATGCGATGCAGAAAAATCCCGTATTGATCTTTGTCTTGTAACCCAGCACGACGGCCAGGGCTATGGATGCCACAAGAACAACGCTGATCATATCATTTTCCTCCTTAAATGCGGTATCTTAATCCTCCAGTCCCAGCAGACGGGACGGGATGGTCCTTGTCATATGGTATACGTGCTCCTCCGGGATCCCGTGATCCACCAGATACTGCATGTACTCCTCCATGGCCAGCTCCCAGTGGGGATTTTCCGTCTGGCCGCCGTCGGTGTCCACCATCACGTTCTGGTAGCCCACCTCTTTGATGATCTCCACGTTGGACGGAAGGTTGCTCTTATACTTTCCGCCGCCCATGTTCTGGGCGTAGCAGCGCTCCAGGATCACGTCATAGTCCTTTACGATCCGCACCTGGTCCTCCACGCTCATGTCCACGATCCACCACTCGGGATGGGTGACCACAATGTTCTTAACGCCTGCGTTCCTGGCCGCCTCCACTACGATGAAGGCCTCCTCCGGAGACACATGGGCCGTCCCCAGCACTGCATTATGATCCCGGATAAGACCGAACACGTCGTTCAGCTCCGGAACCACCTTTCCGTCTCTCACCACGTCCACGCAGCCCGCCGGATCCAGATTGTTTTTCACCATATGGTTCCTGGCCGACTGGGTCGGAAGCCACACGACCTTCGCTCCCAGCTTTAAGGCCACGTCCACAGCCTTGGGGTTGATGCCGCCCACCACCTTATTTAAGGTAATGCTGCCGAACATGGTAAAATTGTTGGTCTTTCCATGGACGATCTCGTTGTGGCGGTTGCACAGGTAGGCCCGGTCCATGGTGGTTCCCTGGTGGGTCTTTAACACAATGGCCCGCGCACCCACGCGGATCCCGGCTTCCATCATCTCGAAATCGTCATACGCCCGGAGCCGCAGATCCGGATTCGTGTGCACATGCATGTCGATGACGCCTTTCATTGACACTTTGCTCATTTTCTTTTCCCCTTCCAATCTTTTCATTTGTGCAATTCGTTCATCCATCCGTTCATATGGAATTGCTTTCTGTCAATATTTATCTTATACTATTCCCATAATTAGAGAAATATAAAATATCAAATAGTTTATATCGGAAAAACCGATGGCAGAGCTGCCGTGAAAGGAGTCCTATGAATCTGAAAGAGCTGAATTATATCGTGACCATTGCCGACGAGGGCAGCATTTCCCGGGCGGCGGAAAAGCTCTATATGGCCCAGTCCAGCCTGAGCCAGTTCCTCCAGCTCTACGAGGCAGAGCTGGGAGCGCCTTTATTTATGCGGACCTCACGGGGTGTCCGTCCTACGGCCTCCGGCTCGGTATTTTTAAACCATGCCCGCCAGATCCTCCTCCAGTACCACCGGGCCCAAAGCGAGCTGTGGGATATCGAAGAGCTTTCCGGCGGCCGTATCGAGCTGGGGATCAGCACCTTCCGGGGCACTTATCTGCTGCCGCCTGTACTCAAGCGGTTCCGTGACCGGTATCCCCGGATCCATGTGGAGATCACAGAAAAAGACAGTATGTATCTGGAGGAAATGATCCTGGAGGGCTTTCTGGACATGGCGCTCCTGGCCCTTCCCAGCCCCCGCCTCCATAAGCAGCTGGATTTTCTCACCCGGGATGAGATCTATCTGGTCACTGTTTCGGAGCACCCTGTCATGGAATTCGTTCACCGGGAGGAAGACGGGACACGCTGGGTCGATCTGAAGGACATCGCCCGGTTCGAGTGTATCCTGGGACCGCCAAGGACCATCCTGGGCTCCATGATCCGGAAGGCCTTCGAGGATCTGCACCTGGAGCCCTTGGCCCAGAACACCAATATCACCGCCCCCTTCGCTGCCGCCATGGCCCGGGAGGGGATCGCCCTTTCCTTTACGTATCATTCCTGTATGGTGAAGGCCCCAGGCGTGGAATATCTGTCCGTGGGCCGGAAAGGGCTCTTTCTGGATCTTTCCCTGGCCTATCCCGCCGGCGAATACCGCTCCAAGGCCACCATGGCCCTGGCAAAGATGTTCCATGAGATTTATCAGGAGGCGTCCATCCGGCCATAGGCAGGGAATATGTCCGGCTCTGCGGCCCGCGTTCCGGCCGGCCGCCCCGGGACAGGCTTCTTGGGACGGGTTTCCCGGAAGCCGCGGCCCTTCATCCGGCCTTTGGGCCCGGTCCTTCTGTCTATATGCGATTCCCGGAGCCCTGCCCCTGCGGCGGGATCTCCCGGGATCGCAGACCAGTCTTTACACCACTTCTATTATCTTTTCATCCGGAGGTTTTAAATTATGGATAAAATAAACGATGAATTAAAAAAGCTGGAGCTTGAGATCGCAGATGTAAAACGCCGCCTCCAGGCTCTCCCGGACGGCAGCCTTGTCTGTTCCCGTAATGGAAATTACTGGAAATGGTACTGGAACTGCGGAGACGGGCTTTCCTATCTTCCCAAAAGCGCCCGTCCTATGGCCGAAAAACTGGCTGTCAGAAAATATCTTTCCCTTCTGTTAAGATCCCTCCAGGCCAGACGTGCCTTTCTTGACTCTTATCTTGCCCGGAAAAGCCAGGCCGCTGAACAGGCTGTACAGGCTTATCTGGAGAATCCCGCTTACCAGCCGCTTCTCGCTCCCTATTTTACCCCTTTGTCCCCGGAGCTGGCCCAGTGGGCAGCGACCCCCTATGACCAGAATCCCCTGTTTCCGGAGCAGCGGATCCATAAATGTGCCTCCGGCCACCTGGTCCGGTCCAAATCTGAGGCGATCATCGACATGGTTCTGTATACTAACCAGGTTCCTTTCCGGTATGAATGCGCCCTCACTTTGGGAAAAACTGTGATCTACCCGGATTTTACCATCCGCGACCCCTCCAGCGGAAAAACGTATTACTGGGAGCATTTCGGCATGATGGATCAGCCGTCCTACGCTGCCCGCACCTTTTCAAAGCTCCAGCTGTACACTTCCTTTCAGATCATCCCCTCGATCCAGCTTATCACCACCTATGAAACCCAGGAGCATCCCCTGAACACAGAAACGGCCGAGGCTCTGGTGCGGCAGTATTTCCTATAAGAGCACGCGCGGACAGCGAGATCCGGCCATTCTGGCTGGTTTTCACATTCTCCCAGCCTTCATATTCCCCCTACCCGTATCATCAAAAATATTGGGCGAAAATGCACGTTTTTTTCCACAGTGCCCAGAGATTACTGGGGAAACCTGAAATTTCACTGGATTTCCACTGGATTTTTTCAACGGATTGGGCGTATACTGCGTTTTTCTTCGTGTATGCCCAAAAAACACTGGAATTTTGGGCATAGCAGAAAAAAAGCCCCGTCCAAAGGACGGGGCGGGCAGCTCCTATTTTCTTCCTCCATCGATCATTTTCAGAATGAAATCCACGGTACCATCGATCCCGTAGCTGGCGGTGTTGATGCAGAGGTCATAGTTATTGGCATGGCCCCACTTTCTTCCCGTATAGAAATTATAATACCGGGAATGCCTCCGGTCCAGGCGGTGGAGGAGCCTTCTGGCCTTCCGTTCATCCAGTCCGCTGTTGACCTCCACAGCCCGGCGGACCCTCTGCTCAAAGGGGGCTGTGATATAGATACTGATATGGGGGATCTTATTATTGGTCATGATGGCATCGCCGCAGCGGCCCATGATGATGAAGTCCTCCTTCTTCGCCATATCGCAAAGCAGATCGCTCTGGTTAAAGAATACCGCATCCCGCTTGGACAGGCCGTGATAACGGCTGAACTCCCGGAACCTCTGCCTCAGAGTCAGCTTCTTCGCCGGCGCAAAGGCACTGGCCGGGCTCTGGCTGATCTCATCCTTCACCTCGCTGGCATATCCCGCTGTATCATGGAAGGAATCTTTTTCTGCGTCCAGCCGTTTTAAGACCGCTTCAAAGATCTCGGCGTCATAATAGCTGATCTTCAATTTATCGGAAAGCCGGAAGCCCACCTCATTTCCGCCGCTGCCATAGGTCCAGCTGATGCAGACGATCAGGTGGTCCCGGTCGGAGAACCGTTCCTTCAGGTTAAAGGCGTTCAGCTCCGCCAGATCCGGGTCCAGCACGTCTCCATGGGCAAAGCTGGTGGGAAGGCTCATGACCTCCTTTAAGATCCTGTCATACTCGGACATACAGAGCTTCCGCTCCTCCTTATCCTCCAGGGTCCTGGCCATATTGGCGATCAATGCCAGCTCGCTCCGCACCACGTGGCCCTGGGGCCGGGTCATCAGAAGCTCTGTCAGCTCATTGACGCACAGTTCCCTGTCCCGGTTGAACACGCGTCCCAGGGAGGAGCCCAGATGGATATAGACTTCCGCATCCAGGTCATAAATATGCTCTGCCAGTTCCTTGATCTCTTCTCGGTTCATTGACATGATTCCTCCCCCTTCCTATAAAAAGAATAACAGCGTATCCAGGATAAACACCGGCGTCAGGATCCCGAAGGACCAGATCAGATAGCCGAAAAAGGACGGCATCCGGATACCATTTTCGTCCGCAATGGATTTGACCATAAAGTTGGGCGCATTTCCAATATATGTGTTGGCTCCCATGAACACGGCTCCGGCAGAGATCGCCTCCAGCATTTTGATGGGAACAGAGCCCAGAGCCGTCATCATGCCGCCGGTAAAGCCCAGAGATCCGGCTGTCGTTAAGAACACCAGATAGGTGGGCGTATTATCCAAGAAGCTGGACAGAAGCCCTGTGGCCCAGAACATCTGGAAAGGATCCGTGATCCCTAACTTCGGCCCGCTGGCCTTTAACAGCATCAGGGCCGGCTGCATGGTGATGAAGATCCCCACAAACAGCACCGCCACCTCTTTAATGGCGCTCCAGGTAAAATGGTTCTCCCGGCGGATGGACGCGTCTGTGGTCTTAAAGGATAAAAAGGCCGCCAGCAGGATAATGGCGATCTCGATGACTGCCGGATAGCTTAAGACCACCTCCCCCAGGATGTG
>OIWO01002106.1_pt1 | contig 14053 bp, 12 predicted proteins | sample 1587641 | NCBI WGS metagenome assembly OIWO01 (sample SAMEA3888924, study PRJEB22519) | human gut metagenome | biome: human gut; feature: human-associated habitat; material: faeces | place: Denmark | collected 2010
CCCGTAACTCAGAAAGCGGCGGCTCTTATACTTTCTCCAGCGATGACACCAAAAAATATGCTGCGAAAACTGCCAACGACGTCTTTGATATCCGTCTGGCGGGTCTGGAAACCAACCCGGGCGGCGTGCTGGAGTTAGGGGTCGATTACGGCCGTGCTAACCCGCAGGATGACTATCGCCTGGAAGACGGCGCGTCGAAAGACGGCTGGATGTGGACCGGTGAACATACTCAGTCTATCTGGGGCGGCTTCAACAAGTTTGTGGTTCAGTACGCCACTGACGCAATGACCTCCTGGAACAGCGGCCACTCTCAGGGGACCAGCATCGATAACAACGGCAGCATGATCCGCGTTCTGGATCACGGCGCGATGGACTTCAACGATGACTGGGGCCTGATGTACGTGGCAATGTACCAGGACGTGGATCTGGACAGCAAGAACGGTTCTACCTGGTACACCGTGGGTGTCCGTCCGATGTACAAATGGACGCCGATCATGAGCACCCAGCTGGAAATCGGTTACGACAACGTGAAATCCCAGCGTACCAGCGAAAACAACAACCAGTACAAAATTACTCTGGCTCAACAGTGGCAGGCAGGCAACAGCGTCTGGTCTCGTCCGGCTATCCGTATCTTCGCAACCTACGCGAAGTGGGATGAAAACTGGGGCTACAGCAACACCTCCGGTCTGCAGACGAAAGACAGCAGCGGAAGCGGCGCTTTCACCTCCAGCCGCGGTGACGACAGTGAAGTTACCTTCGGTGCCCAGATGGAAGTGTGGTGGTAATACCGTCCGCAGGACGGGTGTAACCTGGGAGGGGCGTCAGCCCCTCCTGATTATTCAGGGTTAGCGCGCTATTGCCTGGCTACCGCTAAACCGATGCTATCCAAGGTGAGAAGAATGAAAATGAAGAAAACTCTCGTCGCTCTGTGTTTATCCGCAGGGATGTTGGCATGCGTGCCGGGGATGAGCCTTGCCGATGTTAACTTTGTACCGCAGAACACCAGCGCCGCGCCGGCTATTCCAGCCAGCGCGCTGCAGCAGCTGATCTGGACGCCTGCCGATCAATCAAAGACGCAGAGCGTTGATTTAACTACCGGCGGTCAACGCCTGGATGTCCCGGGGATCGTCGGACCGGTCGCCGCCTGGAGCGTGCCGGCCAATATCGGTGAGCTGACCCTGACGCTCGACAGCGAACTGAACAAACATAAGCAGATTTTTGCGCCGAACGTGCTGATTCTCGACCAGAACATGACGCCCGCGGCGTTCTTCCCCAGCAATTACTTTACCTATCAGCAGCCGGGCGTGATGACCGCTGACCGCCTGGGCGGCGTGATGCGCCTGACCCCGGCGCTGGGCCAGCAAAAGCTCTATGTGCTGGTGTTTACCACTGAAAAAGATCTCCAGCAGACCACGACCCTGCTGGATCCGGCGAAAGCCTATGCCAAAGGCGCCGGCAATGCGGCCCCGGATATCCCGGATCCGATCGCTAAACATACCACCGATGGCGTGCTGAAGCTGAAAGTGAAAACTAATAGCACTTCCAGCGTGCTGGTAGGGCCGCTGTTCGGCTCCTCCGGCCCGGGTCCGGTAACCGTCGGCAACACCGCGGCGCCGGTAGCCGCGCCAGCCGCCGCCGCGGCGCCGGCCGCCAAAAGCGAACCGATGCTCAGCGATACCGAAACCTACTTCAACAATGGTATTAAGCAGGCGGTGAAACAAGGTGACATCGACAAAGCCCTGAAATTGATGAACGAAGCTGAGCGCCTCGGCTCGAAATCCGCTCGTTCCACCTTTATCAGCAGTGTAAAAGGCAAGGGGTAATCGTCTCCCCACAATGCTGATGTTTAGGCACAGCCTTTAGGTGCATCCTTCGGGATGCACCTTTTTTTGCACGCGCGGCAGCCTGTTGCATGGCTGTTGCGTGAATGATCGTATATTGACGTTTGCCCGCCACCAACCGCCTATTCTGCGATACAATGCTTTCACGTTATGTACCGGAGAATCAGGCATGTCCCATCCTGCGCTTACGCGACTGCGTGCGCTGCGCTATTTTGCCGTTATGCCATCCCTGCCGCCGCCGCTAAGTGACTGGCTGCTGCTGGAGGACTCAATGACCCAGCGCTTTGAACAACAAGGAAAGCAGGTCACCGTGACCCTGGTTAACGAAGGGTATATCGGCCGTGACGCGCTGACTGACGAAGCGGCGCTGCTGCCCGACGAGCCGCGCTACTGGCTGCGGGAGATTATACTCAATGCCGATGGCGAGCCCTGGCTGGCCGGGCGCACGGTGGCGCCGGAGTCGACGCTGTGTGGTCCGGAGCTGGCGCTACAGCAGCTCGGGCAAACTCCGCTGGGCCGATACCTGTTTACGTCGTCGACATTAACCCGCGATTTTATTGAAATTGGTCGCGATGCAGCGCTGTGGGGGCGTCGTTCCCGCCTGCGGCTGAGCGGCAAACCCCTGCTGCTGACCGAGCTTTTTTTGCCTGCGTCGCCGTTGTACTAAGAGGAAGAAAAAATGGAGTGGAGTCTGTCGCAGAATAAGCTGTTGGCGTTTCATCGCCTGATGCGCACTGACAAACCGATCGGCGCTTTGCTGCTGCTGTGGCCGACGCTGTGGGCGCTATGGGTGGCCTCGCCGGGCGTCCCGCCGCTGTGGATCCTGGCGGTATTCGTCGCCGGCGTCTGGCTGATGCGCGCCGCCGGCTGCGTGGTGAATGACTATGCCGACCGAAAATTTGATGGTCACGTAAAGCGTACCGCCCGCCGTCCGCTGCCGAGCGGCGATGTCACCGAGAAAGAGGCGCGAACGCTGTTTATCGTGCTGGTGCTGCTCTCTTTCCTGTTGGTGCTCACCCTTAACACCATGACCATTCTGCTGTCGGTGGCGGCGCTGGCGCTGGCGTGGGTCTATCCGTTTATGAAGCGCTACACTCATCTGCCGCAGGTGGTGCTGGGCGCGGCCTTTGGCTGGTCGATCCCGATGGCCTTCTCGGCCGTCAGCGAATCGCTGCCGCTGAGCTGCTGGCTGATGTTCCTCGCCAATATTCTGTGGGCGGTGGCCTACGATACCCAGTATGCGATGGTGGATCGCGATGACGACGTTAAGATCGGCATCAAGTCGACGGCGATCCTGTTTGGCGAAAACGATCGTCTGATTATCGGTATCCTGCAGGTGGCCGTACTGGCGCTGATGGGCGCGGTGGGTTGGCTGAATGGGCTGGGCTGGGAATATTACTGGTCGCTGTTCGTGGCGGCGGGTCTGTTTGGCTGGCAGCAGAAGCTTATCTTCAATCGCGACCGCGATAACTGCTTCAAAGCGTTTATGAACAATAACTACGTCGGGCTGGTGCTGTTCCTCGGCCTGGCGATGAGCTATCTGTAACCTCCTGTCCGCTGCCCCCCGGCATTCCGGGGGGCAGCAAACGCCGCGTTACGCGTCGTCCTGCGTGACGCTCTCAATGGTCAGTCGGACATCCGACGTAATCAAATCCGCCAGCATCCGATAAACCTTCAGGGTCTCTTCCGGCTCGGCGTCGCCGGTGTCGCTGATATAGCCTTCATCGCGCAGGGTCAACACCAGGGTGCTGAACACCGCTTTGTCGAAGAACTCCGGCGCATTGATGCCGTGTAGCACCGACAGACGCTGGGCCACGGTGCGACTCTCTTTTTCCAGCGAGCTGCGGTTGATCGCCGGGTTAGCGCTCAGCAGCCAGAAGGTGATGGCATAGCGCTGCAGCGTCTCGCGGGCGCCAGCGGCCAGCAGCTGCAGGGAGCGAGAGTGCGACGGGTTGAGGCTCATGACATCGCCATCGACGACGATCAGCTCCTGACGCAGCATCTCGGCAATCAGCGCATCCACCACTCCGGCCAGCTCCGCTTTTTCCCAGCGCAGGAACAGCTCGGCCTTGAGGAACGGATAGAGTGTTTCCACATGACGCAGCACTTCGGCGCGGCGGAGATGACGATGCTGAGTCACCAGAGCGGCTAACAGCGACGGCATCACCAGCATATGGGCGATATTGTTGCGATAGTAGGTCATCAGCACCGCCTGCTCGCGCGGCAGGATGATGATGTCGCCAATGGTGTCCTTCTCCACTTCGAACTTGTTCATCTGCAGCGCATGATCGATGAGCTCGCTGGCCGAAGCGGATGGGGCGGTCGCATCCGGAGAATAGGGCACATTGCGCAGCAGCGCGAGGTAGCACTCTAACTGCTGGGTGAGCTGCTCACGGGTCAGCGAACGCTGGCGGGAGGCCAGTAGCGCCGTACAGCACAGGTTCATGGCGTTGGCCGCGCCGGCGTTATTGATGCGCACCATCAGGTCAGCGGCGATGCTATTCACCGTCGGCGTCAGCCAGGAGGGGCGAACCGCTTCGATCGGGTCGATCGCTTCCCGCCAATCCGGCACATGCTGGTTAAGATAGGTCATCAGCGGCAGCGGTTCGCCGAAGTTAACGTAACCCTGGCCCAGGTTGCGCAGCTTGCTTAAACCGCGCACCATCTGCGGCAGACTCTCTTTCTCTTTAGTGGCGCCGCGCAGCTCTTTGGCGTAGGTTCCTACCTCCATCACGTGCTCATAGCCGATGTAAATCGGCACCAGGGTGATCGGTCGGGTTCCGCCGCGCAGCATCGCCTGGATGGTCATCGACAGCGTACCGGTCTTCGGATCGAGCAGACGGCCGGTACGGGAGCGGCCGCCTTCGACGAAATACTCCACGGAATAGCCGCGGCTGAACAGTTCGCCAAGGTATTCGCGGAACACGGTGGAATAGAGCTTGTTGCCCTTAAAGGTGCGGCGAATAAAGAAGGCGCCGAGGCGGCGGAAGATCGGTCCGGCCGGCCAGAAGTTGAGGTTGATGCCCGCCGCGATATGCGGAGGGACCAGCCCCTGATGGTACAGGACGTAGGAGAGCAGCAGATAGTCCATGTGGCTGCGGTGGCAGGGGACATAGACAATTTCATGGCCGTCGTGCGCCAGCTGGCGTACGCGCTCGGCGTTATGCACGTTGATGCCCTGGTACAGGCGGTTCCAGGTGAAGCCGAGAATGCGGTCGGTCAGGCGGATCATCTCGTATGAGAAGTTCGCCGCAATCTCTTCCATCAGCGCGATAGCGTTCTGCTGTGCCTTCTCGTGCGAAATTTTCTTGCTGCGCGCTTCGTCTTCCACCGCGCGGGCAATCGCTTTCGAGGCCAGCAGTTTATTAAACAGATCCTGGCGGGCCGGCAGACGCGGGCCAACGGCGGCCAGCCGCTGGCGGGCAAAATGCATGCGAGCGACGCGAGCCAGCTTCTGGGCGATGATCTTATCGGTACCGTGCTCATCCGCCATGCGGCGCAGCGAAACGGACGGCGAGAAGCGCACGAAACTGTCGCGGCCGAGCCAGGAGACGGCGAAAAATTTCTGAATGCCGTTCAGCATCCGCAGCGGCGGATTGACTTCTCCTTTCTCGCGACCCGGCGAACGGCCGAACATGACCGAAACCGGCACCATTTGCACATCGAGGTCCGGATGGTTGCGGTGCAGATCGAGGTAATCGTGGAACAGCTTGATGGACTCTTCTTTTGGCGTGTAATAAGTAAATACGCGCGGCCCACCGTGGATGAATACGTAACGCGGCAGCAGGGCGCCGTCGATTTCCAGCGGTTCAAGCGGGTCAGGTAAATCATGCGCCAGGCATTGGGCGCGCAGCGTCAGCAGGTCCGCCTTCGAATTATAGGGCAGGACGTACATGACCGGACGCGAGGTATCGAGTCCTAATTCCTGGGCAGGCTCTGCCGGAATAGACTTGCTTTTTACCAGCACCTGTAATGGTAAATTCAGTAATTTATAGTAAATTCGTTGCCAGCCGGACATAAACGATGTGAAGCCTCTGGTTAATCATGCAAATGCGCGGCAAGAATAACAGAAAGTGGGCAAAATTTCCGTTACCACGCGGCAAACGCGCACACTCATCGACGTCATTTACGTAAAAAGGTTTTGTGATGGCCAATAATACCACCGGGTTAACCCGGATCATTAAGGCGGCAGGTTACTCCTGGAAAGGATTTCGCGCGGCGTGGATCAACGAGGCTGCGTTTCGTCAGGAAGGCGTCGCCGCTATCGTGGCCGTCGCGGTAGCCTGCTGGCTGGACGTCGACGCCATCACCCGCGTATTGCTGATTGGCTCGGTCCTGCTAGTGATGATAGTCGAAATTCTCAACAGCGCGATTGAAGCGGTTGTGGACCGTATCGGCTCGGATTTTCACGAGCTTTCAGGGCGCGCCAAAGATATGGGGTCAGCGGCGGTTCTGCTGGCGATTATCATCGCGCTGATCACCTGGGGAACGCTGCTGTGGAGCCATTATCACTAACGTTCTTCGCTAACCCTCGCAAAATATGAACAATCCGCCGATTTTTGTGTGCCATGTGGTTCCAAAATCACCGTTAGCTGTATATACTCACAGCATAACTGTATATACACCCAGGGGGCGGAATGAAAGCGTTAACGACCAGGCAGCAAGAGGTGTTTGATCTCATTAGGGATCATATCAGCCAGACGGGCATGCCGCCGACGCGTGCGGAAATTGCTCAGCGCTTGGGGTTCCGTTCCCCAAACGCGGCGGAAGAACACCTGAAAGCGCTGGCGCGTAAAGGCGCGATCGAGATCGTCTCCGGCGCTTCTCGCGGTATTCGCCTGCTGACGGAAGAAGAGCAAGGCCTGCCGCTGATCGGCCGCGTCGCCGCCGGTGAGCCGCTGCTGGCGCAGCAGCATATTGAAGGCCACTATCAGGTCGACCCGTCGATGTTTAAGCCCAACGCCGATTTCCTGCTGCGCGTCAGTGGGATGTCGATGAAAGACATCGGTATTCTGGATGGCGATTTGCTGGCGGTCCACAAAACCCAGGATGTGCGTAACGGCCAGGTGGTTGTCGCGCGTATCGATGAAGAAGTGACGGTGAAGCGTCTGAAAAAGCAGGGCAATGTCGTTGAACTGTTGCCGGAAAACAGCGAGTTTTCCCCGATCGTCGTCGATCTGCGCCAGCAGAGTTTTACCATTGAGGGTCTGGCCGTTGGCGTGATCCGTAATGGAGAATGGCTGTAGCGCCTGCCTCTGCGCAGCGTCATCTGTTGCGTGACGCTGCGACGTTTTTCCTCAATCAGGTCCTCAAACATGCTGCTCAACGCTGCCGATAAAGCGCTGTGGCGTCTTGCCCTCCCTATGATTTTCTCCAACATCACCGTCCCGCTGCTGGGGCTGGTGGATACGGCGGTGATCGGCCACCTGGACAGCCCGGTATACCTCGGCGGCGTAGCGGTCGGGGCGACGGCCACCAGTTTCCTCTTCATGCTGCTGTTGTTCCTGCGCATGAGCACCACCGGGCTCACCGCTCAGGCCTGGGGCGCCAAAGATCCGCAGCGCCTGGCGCGGGCGCTGGTGCAGCCGCTGGCCCTGGCGCTGGGCGCCGGGGGGCTGATTATCCTGCTTCGCCTGCCGCTAATTGACCTCGCTCTGCATATTGTCGGCGGCAGCGAGGCGGTGCTTGAGCAGGCGAGACGGTTTCTCGAAATTCGCTGGCTCAGCGCCCCCGCCTCGCTGGCCAACCTGTTGCTGCTCGGCTGGCTGCTGGGAGTCCAGTACGCCCGGGCGCCGGTTATTCTGCTGGTGGTGGGTAATCTGTTGAATATTGTGCTCGATCTGTGGCTGGTGATGGGCCTGCGGATGAACGTCCAGGGAGCGGCGCTGGCCACGGTCACCGCGGAGTACGCCACCCTCATTATTGGCCTGCTGATGGCGAAGCGGGTGCTGACGCTGCGCGGCGTGTCGCTGGCGATGCTGAAAAACGCCTGGCGCGGGGATCTGCGCCGTTTATTGGCGTTGAATCGGGACATCATGCTGCGCTCTCTGCTGCTGCAGCTGTGCTTTGGCGCGCTGACCGTGTTCGGCGCCCGTCTGGGCAGCGACATCGTGGCGGTTAACGCCGTACTGATGACCATGCTGACCTTTACCGCCTATGCGCTGGATGGCTTTGCCTATGCCGTGGAGGCTCACTCCGGCCAGGCTTACGGCGCGCGCGACGGTAGCCAGTTGCTGGAGGTGTGGCGGGCGGCCTGCCGGCAGTCCGGCATGGTGGCGCTGGCGTTTGCCCTGATTTACAGCCTGGCGGGGCAGTACATTATCGCGTTGTTAACATCACTGCCTTCCCTGCAGCAGCTGGCCGATCGCTATCTGATCTGGCAGACGATCCTGCCGGTGGTCGGCGTCTGGTGTTATCTGCTGGACGGCATGTTTATCGGCGCGACGCGCGGCGCTGAGATGAGGAACAGTATGGCGGTCGCCGCGGCGGGGTTTGCCGTGACGCTGCTTACGCTACCGGTGCTTGGCAACCATGGTCTGTGGCTGGCGCTGGCGGTGTTCCTCGCCCTGCGCGGCCTGTCGCTGGCGCTGATCTGGCGTCGTCACTGGCGACGCGGCACATGGTTTAGTTAGTCATCTCCCGTCATTGCCGCTAGCCGTGACCTTCCCCGGTCGCGCTACGCTTACAGGGCGATTCAATAGCCCGGCTCAGCGTGGCGCAAGCCGGGAACACCCTCTTCGCGTTATCCCGCGGTGCGATGGTTAAAAATTCCGAATAACGAATCGACGCCAGCATTCTCATCTATAGTTAATACCATGTCCGGCACAAAACGGGCTGTAAACCCACCGAATGATGAGGACGTTATTATGAATAAAGACGAAATCGGCGGTAACTGGAAACAGTTTAAAGGTAAAGCCAAGGAACAGTGGGGCAAACTTACCGATGATGATATGACCGTAATCGAAGGGAAGCGCGACCAGCTGGTCGGCAAAATTCAGGAGCGTTACGGCTATGAGAAAGATCAGGCTGAGAAAGAAGTCTCAGACTGGGAGCATAAGAACGACTATCGCTGGTAGCGTTCCTTGATCCGAAGAATGAAGCATTTGTGTTAGTGCCTGTCTGAATGGCGCACGGACGCGCCGTTAACCCTTTTTCCCGCTGCGGCAGCCGCTCAGCGGGCTTTCTTTTTGAGCTGAATAGTATGATCGTGCTGGCAATGTCCCGGGGTGCTGCAGGCTTCGACTTCCACGCAGCCCGCGCAAAGCCCGTGAGCTTCTATCACATTGTGGCGCAGGGCAAACCCCATGCGGGCCGCCAGCGTATGCATGATATCTTCCACCCCTTCCGCCGCTTCTTCTTTTACCACGCCGCAGCGGTCGCAGATAAACATGGCCGAGCTATGGGTCGGCTGGTCGAACAGATGGCACAGCACATAGCTATTGGTTGACTCTACCTTATGGACAAAACCCTGCTCGAGTAAAAACTCCAGCGCACGGTAAACCGTCGGCGGCTTCGCCTGCGGCTCTTTCTCACGTAGCAAGTCCAGCAGATCGTAGGCGCTGATTGCCCCTTGCTGCAGGCTCATCAGGCGCAACACTTCCAGACGCTGTGGAGTCAGGCGTACGCCGCGCTGTGCGCAAAGCTTTTCAGCATGCGCTAACATCTCTTGCGAAGGGGTCTTATCCATGAGCATCCTCGGGTTGCGTGAATTTGAATCTGTTACTTTATCACGTTCCTCAGAAAACACCGAGAGCCGGCAGGTGATACGGGTCATACTTCAGGTTGTCGGCACCGGCGCCCGTCCCGAGCGCTGGCCGCTTATTCTCGAGCAGACTACGCCTTAGCCGCTCGCTAAAACCACCATGTCCGATTTAATCACAACACGCCCGACCCTGGGTATGCTATATCTGAAGTGTCTCATTTTCGGGAGAAAACGATGAAACGACCTGATTGCATTCGCCACTGGCGCGAACTGGAAGGGCCCGACGATGCTACTTATCCCGACAGCCCGGAGCGTTTTTCAATCGGCGCGCCGCTGGGGCGAGGTTTACGTCTCAACCGGCTGGGGATCCACCACGAGCGGCTGCCGCCCGGGCGGCGCACCTCTTATCCACACGCGGAGAGCGATGAGGAAGAGTTCATCTACGTGCTGGAGGGCTATCCGGAAGTGTGGATAAACGGCTATCTCTGGAAGCTGGAGCCCGGCGACAGCGTGGGTTTTCCCGCTGGTACCGGCATCTGCCACACCTTTCTCAATAACACCGAGCAGGAAGTTCGTCTGCTGGTGGTGGGCGAGGCCAACAAGAAGTACAACCGCATTTATTACCCGCTCAATCCCGGCTATGCCGCGACGCGCCAGGATCGTTGGGTTGACCATCCGCCGCAGTTCTTCGGTCCACACGACGGTAAGCCGCGGAAAAAGTAATCATTTCAGGTGAGGGGCGAAGCGCGGCGCACTATGCGCCTGTGGTGTATCTTTATGCTATAGTAGCGCCCCTTTTTACCCGGATGCTTATTTATTCGCCATGATGCCTGAATCAACGTCACCTGTTTTCCCTGCTCACCGCTTCTCCATCGCGCCGATGCTCGACTGGACCGACCGACACTGCCGCTACTTCCTGCGGCTGCTGTCGCGGCATACGCTGCTGTATACCGAAATGGTGACCACCGGGGCGATTATTCACGGCAAAGGGGACTATCTGGCCTATAGCGAAGAAGAGCACCCGGTTGCTCTGCAGCTCGGCGGCAGCGATCCCCAGGCCCTGGCGCAGTGCGCGAAGCTGGCCGAGGCGCGCGGCTATGATGAGATCAACCTCAACGTCGGCTGCCCCTCCGACCGCGTGCAGAACGGGATGTTTGGCGCTTGCCTGATGGGCAATGCGCCACTGGTGGCCGACTGCATCAAGGCGATGCGCGATGTGGTGTCGATTCCGGTCACGGTGAAAACCCGTATCGGCATTGACGACCAGGATAGCTATGAGTTTCTGTGCGATTTCATTGAGACAGTCTCCGGCAAGGGCGAGTGTGAGATGTTTATTATTCACGCCCGCAAAGCCTGGCTCTCCGGCCTGAGTCCAAAAGAGAACCGCGAGATCCCGCCGCTGGATTACCCCCGCGTCTGGCAGCTGAAGCGCGATTTCCCCCACCTTACGATGGCGATCAACGGCGGCATCAAATCGCTGGACGAAGCCAGAGCACAGCTTGAGCATATGGATGGGGTGATGGTCGGGCGTGAGGCCTATCAGAACCCGGGCATTCTGGCCTCGGTCGACCGTGAAATTTTCGGCGTCGCCGGCGCGGATGCCGATCCGGTAGCGGTGGTGCGAGCCATGTACCCCTATATTGAGCGCGAGCTCAGCAAGGGCACCTATCTGGGCCATATTACCCGCCATATGCTGGGGCTGTTTCAGGGGATCCCCGGCGCTCGCCAGTGGCGTCGCTACCTGAGCGAAAATGCGCATAAAGCCGGCGCCGATATTGCAGTGCTGGAGCATGCCCTGAAGCTGGTGGCAGATAAACGTTAATTTCTGACCAAAACCTGGTGAAATTGACCACGCCTCGCGCACCGTCGCGGGGCGTTTTGTTTTAAAGTCAAAAGCTTATGGTTGGCATGCTTTTTGTAATACCTGCAGAGTGAAGTATTCATTCTTTGGGGAGAGAACCATGCTGGAACTGCTATTTGTCATTGGATTTTTTGTCATGCTGCTGGTCACCGGCGTATCGCTGCTGGGGATTATCGCGGCAATCGTGGTGGCGACGGCGCTGATGTTCGTCGGCGGGTTGTTCGCCTTGATGATCAAATTACTGCCGTGGCTGCTGCTGGCGGTGGCGGCGGGACGGCTGCGAGTGCTGGAGATACTGCTGTGGCCCTATGTCACGGTGATCAAGTCCGTACCGGTGGCGTCATTCATCATCATCTGTCTGATCTGGCTGAATACCAGCCAGCTGGCGGTGTTTATCTCGTTTCTCATGGTGTTTCCGGCGATCTACTCCAACACGCTCCAGGGCATCCGCAGCGCCGACCCGGCGCTGCGGGAGATGGCCCGGCTGTACCGGGTGCCCTTTTCCCGGCGGCTGGGGTATATCTACGTTCCCCAGGTGAAGCCGTTTCTCCTGTCCGGGTGCAGCGTGGCCCTGGGCATGTCGTGGAAGTCCGGCGTGGCCGCTGAGGTCATCGGTGTGGTGGGCGGTTCCATCGGCGAGCGGCTGTATGAGTCCAAGGTGTATTTCCAGACGGCGGATTTGCTGGCCTGGACGGTGGTGATCGTGGTATGCAGCGTGGGCTTTGAAAAGCTGGTGCTGTGGCTGCTGCGGCGGTGCTTCGCCGCATGGGAGGGACGGTAATGGACCTGGTAATTGCGCATGTATCCAAGGATTACGGCCGCGGCCCGGTGCTGCGGGACGTGAGCCTGACGGTGCGTCAGGGGGAGACGGTGTGTCTGATGGGCCCCTCGGGCCTGGGCAAGACCACCCTGCTGCGGTGCATCGCCGGGCTGGAAACGCCTGACGCCGGAGCCGTCACCGGGGTCCCCCGGCGGCTGGGCTATGTGTTCCAGGAGGACCGGCTGTGCGACAACTTCTCCGCCGTGGCCAACATTCGGCTGGTTACCGGCCGGACCTTGCCGGAGAAAGCGATTTTACAGCATCTGGAGGAGCTGGGCCTGTCCGACAGCGTCCGCCTGCCGGTGTCGCAGCTGTCCGGCGGAATGCGCCGCCGGGTGGCGATCTTGCGGGCACTGCTGGCGGAATACGACCTGCTCTTCCTGGATGAGCCGTTCAAGGGTCTGGACCGGGAGACCAAAGAGACCGTGATGGCGGACACACGCCGGCGCTGCGCTGGACGGACAGTGCTCCTGGTCACCCATGATGTTGCGGAGCTGGATGCCATGGGCGCGGTTGTACGGCTTGATTTGAGTACATGAGCGCCTATCCGCAAACAGGGAGACCCCGCACCTCAAGGTGCAGGGTCTCCCTTTGCATTTATTTTCAAGACAAATAGTACAAGAACGAACGAAGGCGCGACCGGGCAGCCTCATCCCAGTCGTGATCCATGGCCAGGTGGAAGTGCGGTACGCCGTCCAGCGCACCGGTCATCTCCAAGATCGCGGTGGTATTTTCATATCTGGGCGCCATGGTCAGCCCCCCGGCGCACCGTCCGCCTAACTCCAGCCCTTTAGCCAAACGATGCCGGCCATTGGCTCCGGAAAATCCGGGCAGAAGGCGGTCTGCGGAGGAGCGCAGAGACTCCAGTTCAGGGGAAAAACTGCTGCGGGGGCCCAGCAGACGGCCGAGTACTTCCACGCGGCCCGCCCACTCCCGGCAGGCCGAGCTTCCCGCATCCCGCCAGAGGAACCACAGATATTCGCTCAGCGGCGCCCGGAGCAGCCGCCAGCCCTCCTGTTCCAGTGTATCGGGGACGCCGTCATGAAGGGTGAAGAGGGTGAACGGCTCACCCACGATCCCAAGCGTCCGTCCCTCCGGCGGAATGGCGCCGATGTGCGCCGCAAGGGTTTCCAGCTCTGCCCAGCCTGGCACACCCGCCGGAGCCAGTGCGTCCCGCTGTTCCGGCGGAGCGCACAGCAGGAGATCTCCGACGAGGAACGCCCGGAACAGCAGATCCGGCTCCGGGCAGCGCTCCGGAAGCGTCTCCAGTTCCGGCGCGATGACCTTCACGCGGCAAAGCCCCTGGCGTTCCAATACCGTCTCCACGCCCCAGGGGTATTGCCCGTCTGCCTCCGCGCCCTGGGTGGAGGGAAGAAGCACCTGAAACGGGCCGCTCTCCGCTTCTGCCGCCGTCAGGACGCCGCCCAGCAGGGCCGGGAATGGCAAATACTCCTTGGAGCTGGTCTCCGCCCTCCCCAGCGGCAGGGGGGTACTGTCGAGCCACAGGGTGCGCGTCTCCGTTTCCCAGGCCGCCTCACAATATGCGCGGAGATAAGCGGTAAACGGCGGAAGGTCAGGCACGAGCAGCGGCCCTCCGGTTCTCTCCGGCACGGCGGCCACCGCAGTAGGGCGGTGTACCACGGAGGTGAGGGAAAAGCCCGCCGGAAGCGGCTGGGCAGGGCGGCCCTCCAGGCTCTGAAGAAACGCCTCGATCCGTGTGATCACGCCCACGGGAGAGAAATGCTCGTCCACCTCGATCTGCAGATAGGGCTTGTCTCCCATTTCCTTCCGAAACAGATAGGAAAGCATGGTGTCCGGGCCGCAGCCGT
>OIWO01002109.1_pt1 | contig 14036 bp, 11 predicted proteins | sample 1587641 | NCBI WGS metagenome assembly OIWO01 (sample SAMEA3888924, study PRJEB22519) | human gut metagenome | biome: human gut; feature: human-associated habitat; material: faeces | place: Denmark | collected 2010
ATTTTTGCAAGCCCTTACAAAAATATTTTTTTGTTTTTGAAGGTAAAATCTTGACCAAGATTATAAGTCATGATAAACTATTGTTAGTTTATAAACTAACAGAAAGAGAGTTACACGATGAAAACAAGAGCAATTATTGAATTTAAAGACACATACGCTAGTATGGAATGTCACGAGCTTGGTTACCAAACCAAGGAAACTGCCTTGGCTATTATTTCTCCCACTGGACATATTCTATCAAGTACACCGCTTTTCAGAAAGGCATATGGTTCAAACACTGCTCACATCAACCAGCTTCCTTTCAATATAGATGATCTCAGTATCACAGCAAAAGGTCTCAGTAAAAAAGCTAAAGCCAACTTGGAAGATTGGATTGCCCATACTATCATTCTTCCAATGGACTATGATAAGTACTTTACTAAGCATCAAGAACTTTTGCACCTCTTAGCAGAGTCACCAATCGTCGAGTCTGTCCAAGCTTTAACTTATAAGACAGTTAAGATTCATTTTTCCGAAGCCCTCAATGATGAGCATATTCGCCAACTGCAAGGGTTTATTCTTGCTCAGGCAGGTATCTATAGCTATATTGGGACATCTACAGTTTCAGATCGAAATGCCTACCAGGCTCTTGAATGGGCTAAACTTGATGTTAATGGTCGTTCACACAACGATCATAAGCCTGCTATTTTCCATCGTAGCAAGGGCCTCTTAGGTGGCTTCTTTCACCATGGAAACCAAGAAAGTATTGCATAAATAGTTACCGGGACACCTTGTCTCCTTTTTTTGCAACAAAAAACTCACCATAAAGGTGAGCTAAATTGATTTATTTACTGTGTTTCCAGTTACTATAGATACTAAATACGACAATCCAGATGGCTGCCCCAATAGCTCCGACAACTGTTGACTTTTGCAAGAAGAGACAAACAAAGACGAAGATGAAGAAAAGGATTGTCAATGGATTAAGAATCTTATAAGCTGGCATAAGGAATCCATCTGCCATAAACTCTTGAGATTTACGGTACTTGAGATGAGCAAGCATGGTCAAGATATAGATAGCGATGTAGACCCCTGATGATGATGCAGTAATCAAAGCGAAGGCATCAGATACACCAGGCAAGACATTGATGAAGGCTGAAACACATACTACAATAGCTGAAACAATGATAGCACATGAAGGAATACCATTACGTGACAAAGTATCTAGCTTCAAAGCTTTCATGACTTTACTATTTGGTGTTTCCTTAGCAATTTGGAAGAGGTGACGACCTGTAGAGTAAAGTGTTGAGTTCAATGATGAAGCCGCTGCTGTCAAGACAACAAAGTTAATGAAGGCTGCTGCCCACTTGATACCAGCCATTTGGAAGACCGTTACGAACGGTGATTCATTAACTGGAAGTTTTTGCCATGGGAAGATAGCCATGAGGGCAATGAGGGCACCCACATAGAAGATGACAATACGAATCGGAATCTCCTTGATTGCCTTTGGTAAAACCTTACGTGGATTTGCTGTCTCAGAAGTTGTAATCCCTACAAATTCGATGGCTTGGTAAGCAAAGAAGACCATTTGGAAGGTCATAACAAAGCTTACCCAACCTTTAGGGAACATCTGGAAGCCGTGTGTAATATTGGCAAGGCTAGCATGTCCAGCAGGCGTTTCAAAGTTGGTTGCTACCATGAAGATACCTGTTGCGATAAGAGCTAGAATAGTGACAATCTTGATCATCCCAAACCAAAACTCAACTTCCCCGAAAATCTTAACCGCAATCAGGTTAACCGAACTCAGGATAATCAAGAAGACAATCTGAATCTGCCAGGCAGGCCAACTTGGGAACCAATATTGGACATAAGTTGATACGGCCGTAATTTCTGCCATTCCAAGGAATATCAGTGATACCCAGTAAGACCAACCCGAAAAGAATCCCCAGCCCTTACCAAGGTATTTGGTAATAAAGTTGATAAAAGTGTGCTGGTCAGGATCCATATAGAGCATCTCACCGATCGCTCGCATCATAAGATACATGAAGATACCAGTTAGTATATATACTAAGATAATTGAAGGTCCTGTTAGGGAGAGAGAACGCCCTGCCCCTAGGAAGAGACCTGTACCGATGGTACCAGCGATGGCAATCAGCTGGACGTGACGGTTTTGAAGACCACGTACCATCCCATTCTCAGTCTGGTTGTCGTCGTCTTTATGATGTTGCTTTTGCGACATTTTTTTCACTCCAATTCTATTGAGCACGACTCATTGAATCATGCCATTTTTTAACATAACTTATATTTTACCATTTTTGAAATAATTGGTCAATTTTATACAGAATATTCAGAATTTTATACTTCAAAACAAGGGCTTGGAAAAATTCCAAACCCTTGTTCATCGTTATTATGATTCAGGATCATCAAGGCTACGGCCATGCAAACCTTTTTCACGTTGTATTTGACGTAGTTTTTCAGGTGTCACATCGTTACCCTCTTCGTCAACGACTTTAATTCCTTCGATATGATGTCGAACCGAACGACGATAACCTTCAATGTATTCTTCACGAAGTTTTGCTTGTTCCACTGCTTCTTCTGGAGTCAAACCTTCTGTTTTTTTCTTTTCAGCAAGCTCATTGATACGAGCGATTTTTTCAGGTGTCATAATAAGACCTACTTTCTACCTGTCATCAGGTACTTATTTTGTATTCAATTGATTGAAAGCTGCAACAGCGTTGGCTTTAGCTACAAGACCTGCAAGAAGGGCCAAACGGTTGTTTTTAACAGCCTCATCTTCTGCCATAACCATAGTATTGTCAAAGAAGGCATCGATGACTGGGCTAAGAGCGAAGAGCTGTGCCAATTTGTCACTTGCTGAACCTGTCAATTCAAGCTCTTCAATCGCTTTAGCAAGGGCTTTTTCTTGGTCGTTTTCAAAGAGACTAGCATCGACTGTCACTGAAGCATCCGCTTTTTCTGCCAAGTTGAAGGCACGAGAAAGTGACTCAACAGCTGACTTATAGCCATCAGCCTTAGCAGCTTCTGAGAGGGCGTCAGCTGCTTCAAGCATATCAGCCACGACAAAGTTTGAACCAGCAAGAACGGCTTCTTTGATATCTTTTGAAGTGCGTCCCATCATCTTGTCCACACGCGCTTTGATGAAGTTGATGACTTCTGCTTGATTGTCATATGAAAGACTATCAAATGAAAGTCCGTAAAGGCTGTCAATCAACTCATCCATAGGGATATGCCAACCAAAAGCATCCAAGATACGAACAATCCCTTGTGTTGCACGACGAAGCGCATAAGGGTCATTTGAACCTGATGGAATCAAGCCAACTGAGAAGAATGAAAGGAGGGTATCCAATTTATCTGCAAGCGCAAGGATAGCACCAACCTTAGTCTCTGGAAGAGCTCCGTCTGCTGAATCAGGAAGGTAGTGCTCACGGATAGCTGTCGCTACCGCAGCATCTTCACCAGCGAGAAGGGCATATTTTTCACCCATGATTCCTTGCAATTCATCGAACTCTCCGACCATACCAGTCAAGAGGTCAAATTTGTAGATTTCAGCTGCACGAGCTACGGCTGCCGTTTCTTCTGCAGTCAAACCAGCTTGCTCAGCTAGTGACGCTGCAATAACACCCGCACGTGCCATGTGTTCTGAAAGAGAACCAATTTTTTCATGGAAGGTCACGTTAGCCAATTTAGCAACGAGGTCTTCAATCTTAAGTTTTTGGTCTTCACGCCAGAAGAATTCACCGTCTTCAAGACGTGCCACCAATACTTTTTCATTTCCTCGGATAACATTTTCCAAGTGCTCAGCGTTACCATTACGGACTGAGATGAAGTTTGGTTTAAGTTTACCATCAAGGTCACGTACAACAAAGTAACGTTGGTGCGTTTCCATTGAGGTCACCAAAACTTCTTCTGGAACATCCAAATACTTAGTATCAAAACTTCCCATGAAGGCAGTTGGGTATTCGACCAAGTTCAAGACTTCATTCAAAAGGCCTTCTTCGATTTGAACTTGAACACCTTGTTCTGCTTCGATAGCCTTGATTTGCTCACGAATCATATTTTCACGTTCTTTGCTATCCGCAATCACGTAAACGGTACGAAGGTCTTCTTCATAAGAATCCGCATTAGTAATTTCCACTTCATGTCCAAGGAAACGGTGTCCACGGCTCACACGACCTGACTTGATATCCAAGAAATCAAGGTCGAGCGCTTCGTCGCCCAAAAGAACTGTCAAGGTGTGAACTGGGCGAATGTATTCAAATGTATTGTTAGCCCAGTGCATGCTGACAGGGAAGGTCAATGAAGCAAGCACTTCTGGAACGCCAGCCAAGACTTCTTTAGCTGGTTTTCCAGCTTCGTGCTTAGTGACATAAACGTACTCTTCACCTTTGACTTCACGGAATTCAATATCATCAACCGTCAAGCCTTTCCCACGGACGAATCCTTGTGCCGCTTTTGAGAAGTTTCCATCTGCATCCAAGGCAATTTTCTTAGAAGGTCCTTTAAAATCTTCGGTCAAATCAGATTGTTGATCAGCCAAACCAATCACACGGACTGCCAAACGACGTGGTGTTGAGAAGGTTTGAATGCTTTCGTATGAAAGACGGTTGTCATCCAAGAAGGCTGCCATTTTCTCACCGAGTTGTTTTTCACTTGGTGTGACAACGTAGGCTGGCAACTCTTCAAGTCCAAGTTCTACTAATAAGTTTTTTGTCATGTTTTTTCTCCGAAAAATATCTTTTTTTCCAGTTTGCCTTATGTGATTGGCACGCAAGCAACCGACTTCGTCGTTTCATTGCTAAAATTGGAGCCTAAGGTCTCCAATTTTGCCTGGTATCGTTAGTTTCTCTAACGATACCTTTATCACTGCGGCAACTGGTTCTTTAGGATTGCTCGATCAGCCAATCCCATCTAATACGCTCTCGTTATTCTTCCTCTTCTGCTAGGAGTTTTGCGCGTGTGGCTTCGTCAAGAAGTGGGTAACCGAGTTTCTTGCGTTCTGCGACGAAGGTTTTTGCTACGACACGGGCCAAGTTACGGATGCGGGCAATGTAACCGGCACGTTCTGTAACGGATACTGCTCCACGAGCATCAAGCAAGTTGAAGGTATGTGAACATTTCAAAACGTAGTCATAGGCAGGGTGAACAAGTCCCAATTCCAAAGCACGTCCTGCTTCTTTTTCAAATTTTTCGAAGTTTTCAAGAAGCATATCTTGGTCAGAAACTTCAAAGCTGTATTTTGAGTGTTCATATTCTGGTTGAAGGAAGATTTCTCCGTATTTAACGCCTGGAGCCCACTCAATATCGTAAACAGAATCTACTTCTTGGATGTAAGAAGCCAAACGTTCCAATCCGTAAGTGACCTCAGAAGTTACCGGACCAGTTGCCAATCCCCCAACTTGTTGGAAGTAGGTGAACTGAGTGATTTCCATACCATCAAGCCAAACTTCCCAACCAAGACCAGCTGAACCAGTTGATGGGTTTTCCCAGTTATCTTCAACGAAACGGATATCGTGTTCCAAAGGATTGATACCCAATTTTTCCAATGACTCAAGGTAGAGTTCTTGGATGTTTGATGGTGATGGTTTCATCACCACTTGGAATTGGTGGTGTTGGTAAAGACGGTTTGGGTTTTCTCCGTAACGTCCATCAGCTGGACGACGTGATGGCTCTACATAAGCCGCATTCCATGGCTCGGGACCAATAGCACGAAGGAAAGTGTAAGGACTCATTGTTCCCGCACCTTTTTCATTATCATAAGCCTGCATGAGCATACAACCCTGGTCATTCCAGTATTGTTGCAAAGTAAGGATGATTTCCTGGAAAGTCAATTTTTTAGACATTATTTACTCCTTTTTCTATAATTTCTTGCGACACGAGTCTGCCTCGTCGATCGTACGAGGCAAGACGAGTTAGTACTGCGTCTAGCTCAGGCACCCTAGTGCTGAGCGTGGAGCAGTCCGACTATAAGGAAGTATCTGCCACTGACGCAGTGAAAAGTCAATTTTTTAGACATTATTTACTCCTTATTCATAAAGTTTCTTGTGACTCAGGATACAAAAAGAACCGTGTCTCTGCTCCTAAGTCGTTTGACCTAGGGGCGTCAGAAACGCGGTTCCACCCTAATTTATTACTTCATTTTATCTGTTTGTACTCAGCTCTTCGCTGAGAGAAAGCGCCACTTGCTTACTTTGCTCTACTTGGCTTTCACTATCCCAAGCTCGCTAGAAAAACGCCATAAGCCCTTCTTTCTTGTCAGTATTATAGCAAAAATAGGGAAACTTGTAAAATAAAATTCTAATCCTTCTTACTGATTCCCATTTCCTGACGAACATGTGCATGGGAATCTTTATGGAGAATGTCATTATCAATAATTGAGGCATCTCGAAGTTCCTCGGCCTTTTTCTTGTCCTGATGAGTTAAGTCTTGATTGGGATCATAAGCTTTCTCAACGATAGACAAAAGATGATTTCGAATTTCCTTTTCCTTACGAATTTTGGCTTTTTTGCGGTAGCTAGCCACAACCAGCACAACCAACATCAGCATTCCCAGATAACCGATAATAGGATACATAACTGCTACCAGTTGACGGAAGCCCATAAAGGAAATAGCAAAGCCAGCAAGGGCAAATGCAGCCACGAAGAACTTGAAGCGTTTATCACTACCTGCTGAAAAGCGTTTACCAAGGGCATAGTAGAGACTAAAGACGGTATTAAAAATCAAACCAAAGATGACCAAGGCGTAGAGTGTCGCAAAGATAGGGTTCACTTCCTTAGCAATAGCCAACATAGGAACATCTGAGCTAGCAATCTTATCGCTGTTAGCAAAGAGAATCAAGGTCGTGACGAAGAAAATCACACCAACCATGAATCCTCCCCAGGCTCCACTCTTTTCAGCTTCATTGATTTTGAGAATAGACCCACCCATCACAAAGGCCATGGCTATGGCCGACATGACACAAACGGCAAAATAGTTAACAACAGACAGCCAAATACTCGGAAAAGGAGATTGAATGGTTTGCGACACCTTATCCATCTCAGCAAAATCCCAGTGACGCCCTAGAACATTGGTCACGAATATCATGGCAATCATAACCAAAATCATAGGGGTAAAAACTCCAATAACACCGATGATTTTTTTGAAATCTAGGAAACTCACAAAGATAGTCAGAGCTGTACAAAGGAAAGCACCTACCCAAATCGGAAAGCCGAACTGTTGGTTTAGGTTAGCCCCTGCACCTGCTGTCATCACAAAACCAAACAGGAAACAAGTGATAATCAAAGCGATATCCAGAATACGGTAAATCACAGGATGACTGATTTCTGCCAGGACTACCGAATGATCATCTGAGCGGTAATAACTTCCCAGAGCAATCATGAGTCGCCCAAAGCCAACATGCAAAATTCCTAGAACTATAACACCTATCAGTCCCCAGGCTCCAAAACTAACAAAATACTGTAAGAGGTCCTGTCCTGAAGATACTCCTGCACCAATCATTACACCGACATAGGCCAGAGCAATGCTCCAAATACGTTTTGACATATTACCTCCTGTAAAATATAAAGTATTTCTATTTTACACTACTCTGACACCTTTGTAAAAATCAACTAAAAATAGCACCTTCCACAGAAAGTGCTACTTATTCTCTTATTTTTCCCAACCTTTTCGTCCATCAACATAGGTTGCTTGTAAGTCCAAGGAGTCATCTAAGACGATAAAATCAGCTGGTAGACCTGCTTTTAGGCTTCCGCAAGTATTCTCAAGTCCAACCGATTTAGCTGGAACACTAGTTGCCATCTGCAGAGCTTGAGCAACCGTCACAAGTCCCCAGTCAACCACATGTTTAACACCGTCTTTAAGTTGTAGGATAGATCCAGCTAGGTTACCACCTTCTTTGAGGCGGGCAGTACCATTTTCGACGATGACAGGAAGTTCACCCAGCATATAGTCGCCATCCGGACGTCCTCCCGCTGACATACAGTCTGTAATAAGGGCAACTCCTTGAGGCGTCTTTTGCTTGATAAGAACCTTACAAGCTGCAGGGACCACATGATGACCATCAGCGATCAACTCACCAATCGTTTCTGGACTATCTAAGGCTGCACCAACCATACCAGGCTCACGATGTGTAAAACCACGCATTCCGTTGTAGACGTGAACCCAAACGGATGCCCCGGCTTCCACTGCTGCCATTGCTTCCTCATATGTGGCATTGGAATGACCTAGAGCAATAGTGACGCCTTGCTTGGTTGCTTCTTGAATAAATTCAGCCTCTCCCTCACGTTCAGGGGCAAGAGCCAATTTAATCAATTTTCCTTGAGCTGCCTCCTGCCATGCCTTCAATTGTTCCACACTTGGATTGCCCATATACTTAGGATTTTGAGCTCCCTTGTAGGTTTCAGTGAAATAAGGTCCTTCAAAGAAGAGCCCTTGAATTTTGGCACCAGTTTCCTTACCAACCGTATTAGCTGTTGTTTGGCAAATAGCCTTCAACTCTTCAAATGGCGCTGTTAGGGCTGTCGGTAAGAAAGAGGTCACACCTGCTGAAAGCAAGGCTTGACTCATGCCTAGAAGACTTTCCTCAGAATTATCCATGACATCATAACCCGCAAATCCATGAATATGAGTATCTACAAGACCCGGAGCAATCTGATAATCACTGTAATCCAGTACTTCTGCACCTTCTGGTACCTTTTCCGACCAGTCACCGAAACGACCATCCACAACCGCTAGGTAACCCCCTTCCTTGATTTTATTCTCAAAGTAAAAACGTTTGGCTGAAATATAATAGGTCATAGGACCACCTCTCATCATTTTTCTATATTCTTAATACGCTTTCATTATATCAAAAAAGCCGAGAAATTTTCTCGACTTTCTCTATTAAATCACACCTTCTGTAACCTTTTCAACAAGGTTAATCGCATGGTCTGCGATACGTGTGTAATGTGAGAGGTAATCAACATAGTTGATACCTGCTTGCGCAGTACACTCACCATTGTTAAGACGTTTGGTATGTGTTTTACGCAATTGTTTTTCAAGTTTTTCCAACTCTTCATGACGAAGGATGACTTGACCTGCAAGTACCTTGTCATCATCTACAACCACACGAATACTATCAAGGGCGATGCGGTGAGTACGGTTGTAAACATCCGCAAGCTCAGCCTTGGCAGTATCAGAAAATTCAATTCCCTTATTATGAATGTGTTGTGAAAGGTTTGCACTTGCAACTGCAAGGTCACCAATACGCTCCAAGTCACGAACAGAGTCAAGCACACTTGCCAACACTTCATTTTCAGAAACGCTTAGAGATTCGTTAGAGATGTCAATCAAATAAGTTGTCAACTCTTCGTCAATACTATTAACTGCTGTTTCATACTTCTCAACCTTATCGAAGTATTTTTCATCTCCCTTAGCAAAGAAAGCATAGGAAGCTTCCAAAGACTGGATGGCGTACGATGCCAAGTGCACCAATTCTTTCTTAGCATTACCAAGGGCGATAGCTGGTGCTTGTGTGATAAGCAAACGGTCCAAGTAAAGTGCTTCGTACTTGTTAATCTCATCTTCACCAGGAATAATCTTAGTCACAAGGTAAGCCAAGAGTCCGATGAATGGGAATTGAACAATAGTATTTGCGATGTTAAAAGTACCGTGAGCAAAGGCGATAGTCATCTCAGGTGTCAAACCAAGCACAGACTTAAACCATTGAATCAAGGCTGTGAATGGTACCAAGAGAATCAAACACAAGACCGTCCCAATGACGTTGAACAGTACGTGAGCCCCTGCCACACGTTTAGCTGCAATGTTTGAACCAAGAGCAGCTAGAACCGCTGTAATAGTTGTTCCGATATTATCCCCAAAGAGGATTGGAAGGGCACCTTGCAGGTCAAGCAAACCACCTGAATAGAGACTCTGAAGAATACCGATGGTCGCTGCTGACGACTGAATCAACATGGTCAAGCCAGCACCGATGATAACCCCCATGACTGGGCGATCACCCAAGGTTGCCAAGTAGTCCTTAAAGGCTGTAACTGACTTCAAAGGCTCAACCGCATCTCCCATAAGGTTAAGGGCAAAGAAAATTCCCCCTACACCAAACAAGATACGACCTAGGTTATTGAGCTTCTTATTGCTTGTAAAGAAGAGAAGCGCAGCCCCCAGGAAAATCACTGGAAGGGCATAGTCACCAAGCTTGAAACCAATCATGAAGGAAGTTACGGTTGTACCGATGTTTGCCCCCATGACAATACCAATAGCCTGACGAAGACTCAAAAGCCCTGCCGAAACCAGACCGACGACAATAACGGTAACCCCTGAACTCGATTGAATCAAGGCCGTCATGACAATACCAATCAAAACCCCTAAAAACGGGTTGCTGGTATACTTATCGATGTAAAAGCGCAACTTATCTCCGGCTGCTTGTTGAAGACCATCTCCCATGTACTTGATACTAAAGAGGAAAAGCCCCAAACCACCGAGGAAAGAAAACGCAATATCTTGCCAATTTACTGACACATTTTTGTCCTCATTATTTAAAAATTTTCGGTAAAACCGACCTTTCTATTGTATCTATTTATCAGGGAATAGACAAGACTTTTTCCACAAAATAATAGAAAGATCAGAAGAAAATCTGACCTTTCTAGATATCTCAATTAATCCACTTGAACATAACGGCGAACACCACTATAGCTGATGTAAGAAATCCAACTATGACCGTCTTGAGTAACCTTCATATCAAAGTTAATCTTATCACCTGCTTCTAAGTAAAATTCAACTGGAGCTGTATCACTAGGAGTATTTTTGACAGCCGTACGTTTGGTAAGCTTGTAGCTGCCAGATTCTGCTATGCCACCATCAATTGGAAGTTGATTGTCAGTAACTGTCACGTCTTTAGGTAGCGTCACATTATCTGATTCTTTAAAGTAGACTTTTGTTCCACCAGTACTGGTTACTTGAATGGTATCTTGTTCATAGCTTGGACCAGAAACAGCTACCTTTTTAGAGACAAAGCTGATATCGCCAACAATACCAGAAGTGTCCCCTCTATCTCTTGAAAGGGTAGCATCATACTTACCTGAACCCTCTTGATAATTATCTTTCGGATGCACATAATTGTGAACTGTCGCTTGACCTTGGGCAGTGATATCTCCTACTAGGCTGGTGTTATTAAAGACCAGACGACTGCCATCACTGGACTTCCAAGTTCCAGCAATACTATCAAACTGACCACGCGCTACCGCACTCACATCCATATCCACAGTGGTCACTTGCGTATCCGTTTTAGCTTGAGCTTGACTGCTAGATTGACTACTTGAAGCTTGATTATCACTTGAGCTCTTTGGCACTTGGGATTGACTGGCTGAAGATTGATTCTCGTTTGAAGATTTAGGAGCCTGTGACTGACTGCTTGAGGGAACTGATGAACTATTTGAAGATGATGACTGAGCCTGACTACTGCTTGAACTTGGTGCAGAAGACTTTTTGCTACTTGGTGCACTTGAAGATTCAGTATTTGAACCAGAAGACTCCTTGACTTTAGCACTAGACTTGCTGGTCTTACCACTATCTTTATTGGATGATTTAACTCTACTTGATGAGGTCACCTGGCTGCTCTTAGGCATCTTATCTGCTGAACTCGATTCCTTATGGCTGGAACAGGCCGTCAGCAAAGCCATTGAGGAAAGGGTAACCATGGAAAGCACGATTGCTTGGGAAAATTTGTTTTTCATAATTATTTCCTCATTTCTAGTCTATCGCAAAAAGTAAAGATAGGACCTATGTCACAAGGCAACATCGGGTTCTCTCTACTTTTAAGGGAACAATCTTTTCTACAATTTCATTATATCATTTTCTAATGTAAACGCTAACATATTAGGGTTGTAAATTCTAAAAAAGAGATGAAAATCTCTTGAATCCTTGTGATATAATGGAGACAAAAATTGAAAGTTATATCATGACAGTCTATCTTCTAGCACAAGTATTCTCAGCCATAGGTGCCCTATGTGTCGCTATATCCTCTTTTGCAAAATCAAAAAATAAGATGCTCGTCTGGCAAATTACCGACTACATTTTTACTGCTATTGCCAACCTCTTATTGGGTGGCTATACCGGTGCTTTAACCATTAGTATTTCCATCATACGTAATAGCTTGATGGTCAAAAAGAAGATGACCAAGACTATCTTGACCATCCTCATCATTATTCAAATCATCGTCGGAACCTATCTCAATCAACTTGGGATTATTGGTTATTTACCTATCATCTCCTCAGTTTCCTATAGCCTAGCTATTGCTGCCACACCAAACCTTCAGTGGCTTCGCTGGGTCATTATTGAAAATATGTTACTTTGGCTAATTTACGATTTGACCATTCAGGCTTACCCAGCTGCCATCACTGATGTCACTATCACACTTACTACTCTCATTGCCATTATCAGAAATCGAAAAACCTTTAGCAAACAATAAAGCTAAAGGTCTTTTTCTTATAGAGCCCAAGTACGAATGGCGTGTGCCACACCTGCCTCGTCATTTGTCAAAGTCACATACTTACACAAAGCCTTAATATCATCACTCGCATTACCCATGGCAACGCTTTGACCGACGAATTGAAGCATTTCAAGGTCATTAGCAGCATCACCCAGAGCCATAATTTGATCCGGAGCAATTTCAAGTTTTTCCGCTAAATGCTTAAGTCCACTGGCCTTAGTTGCCCCCTGTGGCATGATTTCAAAGATATATTCTTGGCTACGAACTGTGCTATAGCTCTGATCAAGTCTGTCTTGCACAGCATTTTGGAAGGCATCCAAAGGTTCAGTATCAGCCATATACATGGCTTGGAAAATCACTTGCCCTTCCGCAAAGATCTCTTCCAAACTTCTAGCCTTCGCTTCTGTGAAAACAGTGCTAGCATCATATGCTACTAGCTCAGGCACTTCATCGCCCACAACATAGTAAGTCTTCTCACCAGTCAAGGTTAGAGCCACCTCTGGAAAGTCTTCGCAAGCCTGCAAGAGTTCTTCCATCTCAGAGCGAGATAAACTTTCATATTGAAGCAACTTCCAATTTTTTGTCTCATAAGTTGAACAGCCATTATTCATGATAATGTACTCTTCTTCACTCAGTCCTAATTTCTCAAAATGCGGAAGAATGCCTGAACGTGGGCGTCCTGTACAAAGGACAATTTTGATACCTGCCGCAGCTGCTTCTTGAATAGCTTTAATATTCTCTGCAGGAATCTCTTTTTGGCTATCTAAGAGTGTTCCGTCCATATCTATTGCAATCAATTTAATCATACTATCTAACCATTTCTCTTTCAAGGGAGTGCAAAAAAACATCGAGGTGTGCATCTCAAATCCTAATGTAACTACTTCTATTATAACACAGAACAATCAAAAAAGACGTGCCAAATTGACACGCCCTTGTCTTCTATAAACCAATCCGTAGGGACCAATTGATATTATAAATACAAGCCCTTTTCTACACTTTTCTGAACCAACTCTTCAGTCAACTTCCATAACTCTTCAGACTCATCTTTTATAAATTTTTTCTTCTCTAATACCATCTCTGAACTAATATGATCTGGATTATAATTTAATTCTGACACTTCCAAGTGGTTTATCAGTGGTACCAATGCGTCAATCACTCTTGCATATCTTGCCTCAGCACTCTGCCCTTTTTCAAACTCCAACCAAGAATTTTTCATATTCAAATATTTTTCTTCTGGAAGGATGCTCATTGTTTTTTCTATAGATTCTAGCTCTCTATCATGAGAATGAAGCTTTTTTTCATCATCAAATACCCAAGTATCTCCAGCATAAATCTCACCTAAATCATGAATCAGTAACATAGACATTACCTTTTCCATATTCAATCTTTCAGGATAATAATCTTGAAGAACCATAGCAGCTATCGCACCCTGCCAAGAATGCTCAGCACTATTTTCAAACCTTCCATCAAGGGTTCTATTAAATCTTGTTACTGATTTTAATTTCTCTATTTCTGTAATAAAATCAACTGTTTTATTCAAATTACTCATCGCTGCTCGAAC
>OIWO01002123.1_pt1 | contig 13964 bp, 10 predicted proteins | sample 1587641 | NCBI WGS metagenome assembly OIWO01 (sample SAMEA3888924, study PRJEB22519) | human gut metagenome | biome: human gut; feature: human-associated habitat; material: faeces | place: Denmark | collected 2010
CCCTGTGCGGTAGGCCTCTTCTATCACCGCGCCGACCCTGCGGTCACCTCTGGCCAGCACTCCTTCCAGCACGGTAAGCTCTGCCTCATGCCAGTTATATTTAAGGCTCTTGAAATTCTTCATCTCACGGAACTTGCCGCGGACAATATTGGCTCTCTCAATGAATTCTTCCTTTGTACACATCCTGGCCCACTGGAACGGTGTAAAGGGCTTTGGCACAAAGAAGGACGTGCTGGCCACCACCTGGACCTTTCCGTTTCTCTGGTCCTTGGGGATCTCATAATACTCCTCTGCGATCTTCTCAGATAAAAGGGCAATGCCCTCCATATCCTCCACCGTCTCTGTGGGAAGGCCCAGCATGAAATACAGCTTCACCCGGTTCCAGCCTCCCTTAAAGGCATCGGCAGCTCCCTGGAGGATCTCCTCCTCAGTAAGCCCCTTATTGATCACGTCACGGAGCCTCTGGGAACCAGCCTCCGGCGCAAAGGTCAGACTGCTTTTTTTCACATCCTGTACCTTGCTCATCACGTCCAGAGAGAATGCATCGATCCTTAAAGAAGGAAGGGATACGTTGACTCCCTTTCCATGGAATTCCTCGATCAGGAAACGCACCAGCTCCTCCAGGGAACGGTAATCGCTGGAGCTTAAGGAGCTTAAGGAGATCTCCTCGTGCCCCGTATTTTTCAGCATCTTATATGCCAGGTCCTTCAGCCGCTCCACGTTCTTTTCACGCACCGGCCGGTAGATCATGCCTGCCTGACAGAACCGGCAGCCGCGGATACAGCCGCGCATGATCTCTAAGACCACACGGTCCTGGGTCACCTTGATGAACGGCACCAGGGGCTTTTCCGGATACACGGCCTCCGTCATATCCAGGACCAGCTGCTTTACGACCTTTTCCGGGGCCTCCGGACAGGTGGGACGGAACGCCTTTAAGGTGCCGTCCTCATGGTATTCCGGCTCATACAGGGACGGAACGTAGATTCCCGGCACTCCGGCCGCCCGTTTTAAAAACGTCTCCCTGGACTCGCCATTTTTCCGGCTGTCTTTGTAAATATCGATCAGCTGCCGGTATGCGGTCTCTCCTTCTCCAATGTAAAACAGATCAAAAAACTCGGCAATGGGCTCCGGGTTATAGGCGCAGGGACCGCCTCCGATGACGATGGGGTCATCCCAGGTCCGGTCGCTGCCATGGAGCGGGATCCCGGAAAGATCCAGGATCTGGAGGATATTTGTATAACACATTTCATACTGGAGGGTGATCCCCAGGATATCAAAATCCTTCACCGGGTCCTGGGACTCGATGGCAAAAAGCGGGATATGCTTTTCACGCATGATGGCGTCCAGGTCGGTCCACGGCGAATATACCCGCTCACAGTACACATCCGGCATCTTGTTGAGCATATCGTAAAGGATCTGGATCCCCAGATGGGACATGCCGATATCATATACGTCCGGGAAGCACATGGCAAACCGGACATCCACACTGGACGGATCCTTACATACCGAATTGATCTCCCCGCCGATATAACGGGCTGGCTGCTGAATACTCAGCAGTATTTCGTCACTTAATACTAATTTTCTCATTCTCATTCCTTGCTTTGCGGTTATTTATGGTTGTTTTTTTTATCCTTGATCCTCCGGATCAGACAGCAGGACACAGACTGATCCAGTATATACCGCATAATTATAAGGTATTTTTTTGCGGCTGGCAACCCCTTCCCACCTTTTTGCAGGTTTTCACCGTTCCTTCCGGCCTCTGCCGTATCGTCCCGGCCCTGCCGTTCTCTTTTCACCGGCTGCCGCACCGCCGTATATGAAATACGGTCATGACCTGTTCAGAAGCTTCTGATACGACAGATCCATCGCAAACGCCCCCAGGGGCGCAGTAAGGACAATGGCAAGCACGGCGGCCGTAAGAACGGTATCTCCGCAGGCAAGGCCCATAGAAAGAGGGATCCCTCCGATGGCGGCCTGGACGGTGGCCTTCGGCGTATATGCTAACATTACAAATAACCGTTCTCTTCTCCCAAGCTTCGTTCCCCACAGGCAGAAAGCCACACCGGCCATCCTGAAAGCAAGAGCGCCAAGGATCACCAAAAGCGCCTGTCCTCCGGCCTGGGCCAGGTATCCCGTATTCACAGCGGCGCCCACAAGCACGAACAGGAAAATCTCAGCGGCGACCCACAGCTTTCCATACTTCGCAGAGATCCTTCTGGCAGCCTCTCCCCTTTTCTTCTGAAGGCCTATGCCTATAAACATGACTGCGATCAGGGAAGAAAAACTTATGGGCGTGGTCAGCATGTCTTCGGCCGCCACCAGAAACAGCGAAATACTTAAGAGAATGAGAACCTTTGAAGTATCCCGGATATGCACCTGCTTATAAAACAGGGCCAGCAAAGATCCGGCGGCCAGTCCAATAACGGTTCCCAGAAGGATCGAAACAGGGATATTTATAAAGCTGACGGCAGAAACTCCCTTTCCCTGCATCATGCCGGTAAATGTGGAGAACAGGACGATCACATAGACGTCATCCACGGATACGCCTGCAAGGATCATCTGGGGAATCCCTTCCCTTTTTCCATATCCCTCCTCCATCAGCCGGACCATCCTCGGTACGACCACTGCCGGAGAAACTGCGGCAAGAACAGCTCCCAGGACGGCTGCCTCCAGGACTGTCAGCCCCATGAGCCGGGTCCCCAGCAGGATCACTCCCAGCACCTCAAAGCTTGCCGGGATAAAACACATGAGCAGCGCCGGCCGGCCTGTTTTTTTTAATCCCTCCAGATCCAGTCCCAGTCCGGCTCTTGTAAGAATGATGATCAGCGCGATTTTCCGGAGCTCCTCCGAGATCCCCAGGATGTCCGCATCCAGCAGATCCAGAGCATGCGGCCCAAGGATCATGCCTGTGGCCAGCATCCCCATAAGGCCCGGCAGCCGGAGCCTCTGGCACAGCCATGCCATGGACATTCCAACGATCAGGATCAATGAAATACTCAGTAACATAATACGTCCCCTTCCGGCATAGAAAAAGCTGACAATATCTGCATGGGTCTGTCTGCAGAAGTCATCAGCTTTAAACACCTTACTCCTTTTTCCTTTGGAAGTGTAGCACATTCCATCCCGAATGGCAAGGAAAATATTCCCATATGCGGCTTCAGCCTGCGTGTGTACCCAGGGTTTCCCTGATCCAGTCCACCCACACAGAATAATATTTCCCCAGGACATGTGCCCCATCGGAGGAATATCCCGCCGCCAGATTCCCGTTTTCATCGTCAAATACCTGGTTCACATCCAGATAGACATAGCCAGAGGCCTCTGCCATGCTTTTAATATCCCTGTTTAAGGCATTGATCCTGTCATTGTTGTAGATGCTGCTGCCGGAGGCTTTCTCCGCCGTCACATGGAGATTGGCCCCCAGGACGATGGCGGCGTCCGGCTGCAGATCATGGACCTTTTCCACGGTCCTTTTATACTGCTTTACAATGGAATCGTAATCATATCCCAGCTCATTGATCCCAAGCATAAAAAATATGGTATCGAATTTCCGGGAACATAAGAGCTCCTCCAATCCGCTCTTTTCCTGGGATCTCAGCTTAACGGTTTTATTAAATAGCGTAAATACGCTCATACCGGAATCGGCGAACACCTCCGCCTGGCCCAGGTCTCCATATTCAGAAAGCCCCACGGTCCGGGAATCTCCAATGAAAAGGACACCGGAAAAATCCTCCTTTAAGGACACGGCCGGAGCTCCAGAGGGCTCTGAAGCCACAGTCTCTTCCTCTGACAGAGATATCTCCTCCCCACTGGAAGCCGTCTCCCCGGTCTGACCGCCTGCCCCGCCGGAGACGGCAGCCATTCCCGCTCCATCCGCCGTTTCTGGGATCTCTTCCTCCCGTGTTTCTCTCTCTGCTCCTATATCAGGCTTCTTTGCAGCCCTCTCATCCGTCTCCCTCTCCATAGCTCCCGCCTCATACCAGGGCGTCAGCTTTCTCACAGCTCCAGGAACGTATTCCACTGCGATCACAGCCGCCAGGCTGGCTGCCAGAAATGTGCTGTACCAGTAACGCTTCATAATCTTCCTCCCCTTTTTCATTCTCTAAAAATTTAAAACCGGAAATACAGGAACGGATCGTCCATTCCCATCTTCATACAGTAAACGCAGCCCCAGAACACCGCCAGGAGCACCACAGCCGCCGCAGGACTATTTTTGAACCGCCTGTAAAGCTTCATGGGAAGGCCGGTGGCAAAGACCAGTCCCGCTGCCAGGGAGAGCCCGTAGAGCCTTCCATATTTTAAATAGTCTCCGGCAAAATATGCCATTCCCTCTGGCTGCGGCAGGAACGGGAACAGCCTGGTAAAGTAAACGGCCATCTGCGAAAGATCCGTCACCGCAAACAGCACCCAGCTTACGGAAATGGCAAGGGCCATGTAAAGATGGCCCAGGGCCGGGACCCTCTCCAAAATCCGTATGAGCCCCAGCTTTTCCACCGAGATCAGCGCAAACATCAGAAGCCCCCAGAGGATAAAGTTCCAGCTTGCCCCATGCCAGAATCCGGTGAGGGCCCAGACCGCCAGCATATTGCGGAAGGTCATAAGCTTTCCCTTCCGGCTGCCCCCCAGGGGAATATATACGTAATCCCTGAACCAGCTCCCCAGGGTCATGTGCCACCGTCTCCAGAATTCTGTCATGGAAAGAGACAGGTATGGGTCATGAAAATTTTCCGGGATCGTAAAGCCCATGATCCGCCCCAGCCCCTTGGCCATCAGGGAATAGCCGTAAAAATCAAAATAGATCTGGAGGCTGAAGGCTGTGATGGCCAGCCATGCAAAGGGAGTGGAGATACTTTCATAGCCCACGGTCCCGGCCTCATTCCAGAGCCCGCCCAGGCGGTTGGCCAGAAGGACCTTGAGTCCCAGTCCTATGGTGAAGGTCTTCAGTCCCTCCTCCACCGCCCGCATGGAATGGGACCGGCGGGAGATCTCCTTCTTAATGGAGGAGTAGGTAACGATGGGACCGGCGATCAGCTGGGGAAACATACTGATATACATGGCAAAGTTCACGAAAGAAGGCTCATATTCTGCCGTTTTCCGGTACACGTCCGCCAGATAGGAAATGGCCTGGAAGGTATAAAAGCTGATCCCCACCGGGAGCACCGGCGCAAACACAGGAAGCTCCAGGGAAAGCCCCATGAGCCGGAGGATGCCGTTGATATTTTCTGTAAAAAAGCCGGTATATTTAAACAGCAGCAGCCAGAACAGATTATAAGCCACTCCCCAGAACAGCCGCTTCCTCCTGCGGAACCTGGCCCGGCTGCGGGCGATCCGGCAGCCAAAAAAATAGTTCACCGCCATGGACGCCCCAAAGAGCGCCAGATAAAGAGGCGTATCCCAGACGCCGTACAGATAAAATATCATGCTCCCTGCGAAAAGGCAGAAGTTCTTATACCGCGCCGGGCAGAGAAAATAGATCAGTAAAAATATGGGTAAAAATTGGAATATGAATTCCAGACTGCTGAAAACCATGGGAAACCTGTCCTTTTCTGCCATTTTTTGTTTTATCACATATATAGACGTGACAAAAAAGAAGAAAGTTTCATCCAGAATAAAAGATCAAAAAAAGCTCCCGGAGGATCTTCTCTCCGGAAGCTTTTGGTTTCAGCCTCGTATTAAGCTTTCTTTACATCCTTAAATTTCTCTGCGATCTTGATCAGCAGCTCCACGGTCTGCTCCATGGACTGGATGCAGACAAATTCGTATTTGCCATGGGCGTTGTGGTCTCCAGTGCAGAGGTTGGGACACGGAAGGCCCATATAGGACAGCCTGGAGCCGTCGGTACCGCCGCGCACCGGGCGGACGTTGGGCGTATCCACTCCCAGCTCCTTAAAGGCCTCGGCAGCGATATCCATTAAATACATATGTGGACGGATCTTTTCTTCCATGTTGTAATACGTATCGGAGGTCTCCACCACAACGGTGCCTTCTCCATACTTCTTATTTAAGAAGTCGGCGATGGTATGGCCCATGGCCTTCCTGGATTCAAAGATCTCCTTATCATGGTCGCGGACGATGTACTTCAGTACAGTCTCCTCCACGTTTCCGGAGATCCCGTTCAGATGGTAGAAGCCCTCATACATTTCTGTATACTGGGGCTTTTCTGCCTCCGGGAGCATGGACTGGAATTCCAGACCGATGAGGATGGCGTTTTTCATCTTGCCCTTGGCGCTGCCGGGATGGATATTCTGGCCGTGGATGGTGACGCTCATGGAAGCTGCGTTGAAGGTCTCATACTCCATCTCGCCGAAGGCTCCGCCGTCCACTGTATAGGCCACATCAGCGCCCCAGCCGGGTACGTCGAAGAAATCCACGCCGTGTCCCACTTCTTCGTCGGGAGTAAAGGCGATCTTGATGGTTCCGTGGGGGATCTCCGGATGCGCCATGAAATATTCAGCCATGGTCATGATCTCGGCAATACCGGCCTTATCGTCTCCGCCCAGAAGGCTGGTGCCGTCGGTGGTGATCAGGTCCTTGCCCACATAGTTCTTTAATGCCGGGAATACCTCCGGGCTCATTTTAATGCCCAGATTTTTATTCAGGATAATGTCTCCGCCGTTATAGTTCTGGATCAGCTGGGGACGGGTGTTCTCATCGGAAAAATCCGGAGAGGTGTCCATATGGGCCAGGAAGCCCACCACCGGACAGTCGGTCTCCACCGTAGCCGGAATGGTGCCATATACATAGCAGTGTTCGCTCATGGACACATCCTTTACCCCCAGGGCTTTTAACTGCTCCACCAGAAGCTTTGCCAGGGCAAACTGCTTTTCTGTACTGGGCACAGAGGCGGCGTCCTCGGCAGACTGGGTATCAAATGCAATGTACTTTAAAAAATTATCAACGACTTTAGACATAACGTACACTCCTTTTCTCTGATTCCGGATCGCTCCGTTCCTTTAAAGTATAGCAGATTTTTCCAGAGCTGTCCATCAGTTCCCCTGGAGGATCCGGGCCAGTTCAGAATTTTCATTTAAGATCACCGTCTTGTTGGAGCCCTTTAGGCTGGCCTTTAAGGCGTCCAGGCTGCGGATGTAATTGTAATAATCCGCCTTGCTCTCATCGTTGTAGGCATTGGAGAGGATCCGCATGTACTCAGCCTCGCCTTCGGCCCGGATCTTCTCTGCCTTGGCCTCCGCCTCGGAGATGATGATGGACACGTCCTTATCGGTGGTGTTCTTAATGACGTTGGACTGGTACTGTCCGTCTGCCGTATAACCGGCGGCGATGTTCTGCCGCTCTGAGATCATACGCTGGTAAACGGCCTCCTTATTGGAATCCGGCAGGTCTAACATCTTGGTCTCTACCTTTTTCACAGTGATCCCATAGCTGTCCAGGGAATTTCCGATCCGTTCCGTAATAAGCTCCGCTAACTTCCCGTCACGGCCGGAGATCACGTCCGCCTGGTCCGTGGAGGAGATAACATTTTTCACGGCATTGTAGACCACTACGGAAATGCGGCTTTCCGCATTGGCCTTACTGGCTCCCAGACGGGACAGATACTCCAGGGGATCCGTCACGCTCCATAAGGCAAAGGAATCGGTGAGCATCACCTTTTTATCCCTGGTGTTCACCTCGCTGGGAACCAGGTCGTAAACCATCTCATAATTGGGGATGGACTGGGTGGTCTGGATAAAGGGGACCTTAAAGCTCAGGCCTGGCGTGTCGATGACCCGCACCACCTTTCCGAACTGGAGCACCAGCTTATACTCGTCGTTATAGGTGCTGACCATACTGGAGCCCAGTGTGATCAGGCCGGCGATGAGGATGATGAATAATGCGATCTTTCTTCCTGTTTTTTTCATATGCTTCTCCTCCTCTTACTGGCCGGCCGGCGCTGCGGCCTGCGGGGTCTGGTTTCCGGATGTCCCTTCCGTCACATTGGCAAATGGCTCCAGAGGCAGCATGGTCTGGGTGCCGCTGCCATTGTCGATGATCACCTTCAGATCCGGCAGGAGCTCCTCCATGGTCTCGTAGAACATACGTTTTTTGGTGATCAGAGGATACTTTACATACTCAGCGTATGTATCCTCAAAACGTGCCACCTGTCCGTTGGCCTCGTTGATCCTCTGCTGCTTATAGGCCTCCGCCTCCTGTAAGAGCTTATCGGCCTCTGCATTGGCCTTGGGGATGTTTTCCGACTGGTATTTTTTCGCCGTATTAATGGCCGTCTCCATTCCCTGCTTGGCATCCTCCACGGCTTTAAATGCATTGGATACGTCCTCCCTGGGCATTCCGGAGTCCTGGATGGACACGTTATAAATGCCGTATCCGATGTTTTCTTCCACCAGACGGTTGGTAAGCTGCTCCTTGACCCGCTCCTGGATCTGGGTCTTTCCTGTGGTGATCACGTCATCCACGTTATAAAGGCCCACCGTGTCACGGATATAGCTCTGGGCCAGGTTTTTAATGATGCTTTCATACACATGTCTGTGGCGGACGGCCTGGATGGGGTCCGTGACCATGTACTCCACGTAGAAGTCCACATTGATCAGGTTAAAGTCATTGGTGATCATAAGGCTTTCCTTTTCAATGGAGACCGGATTTTCCATGGAAGCCCCCTCGGCCCGTTCCGGATCCGTGGTATAGCCGATCTGCATGCCGGTGATGGCCTTGGAGATCTTTGTCACCTGCTGGATCAGCGGCACCTTAAAGTGAAGGCCCGACGCCTCCTGGACCGACGGCTTTCCGAAGGTGGTGACCACAGCCATCTCTTCCTCTGAAAGAGTGTAGTAGCTGTCGAAGGCCAGAACGGCCGCCACCAGCACAGCCGCAGCGATCCCCACTCCTTTTCCGAGATTCCTGGGAACGCCCCCTCCTTTTTTTGCCTTTGCCTTTTTCTTTTTCGGCATATCCTCGGTCTGTTCATAGACCACGTTGTCCGCCTCGTTCTGCTTTTTTTTCTTCATTCCGTTCATGATCTCGTCCAGCTGCCCGCTTTTTTTCAGGGACGCAGCCACAAAGATCAGAATGACCACAAGAGAGATAATAAAATCCATAAACTGTAACTCCTCCTTTGTTTTATGGGGTCTTGCCCTGTTCCAGCGCTTCCTTCCGGTCCAGATCCAGCTGGAGCTCCTCCAGGTAATGGACCAGCATATCCCGGCAGCTGCGGATCTTCCAGGCCTTTGCTGCCGCTTCCTCATACGTAAAGCTTTTTCTTCCCCCGTCCTCCATCCGTTTCCAGAACCCGGCGATCACGTCGAATGGGACATAATAGATCTCGCCCTGGGATGTAAAGGAAAGGATGATAAAAGCCACTCCCCCCTGCTTTTCAAATTCCCGCATGAAAGCGATCTGGTGGGGGTGGATGTTCTGCAGAGGAAAGGTACGGACCGCACATTCCTTTGCATCGAAGCACACCGGGATCCCCTGGACAGCGCCAATGTAATCCACAGTGCTCTTCATATCGAAATAGGCCAGTGTGATATGGCGGCTGGCCTTATCGATCTCGATGGGCGTGATGGGCGTGGGGATCTTCTGGATCAGCGCCAGTCCCTTTTCCCGGTAGCTCTCGTTGGTACGGTTGATGAGCTCCTCCAGGGTGGATCCCCTTAATCCTCTGGTCTTCCAGGTTCCCATATCACCGCGCTCCTCTCGGATTCCCGTTTAAGAGAAGCCCCTCGCCCTCTGCGGCCCGCAGGAACGCTTCCGGAAGCGGCGCTTCAAATGCCTTCCCGGAAAGGTGGGCAAACCGTCCCGTAAGGGCTGGGAACTCCAGCCGGTACGAGTGGAGGAGCTGGCCCTTCAGCCGGTATTTCCGCTCCAGCTCCAGGGTGCCTCCGCCTCCGTACTTCCCATCTCCCAGGATCGGATGGCCCATGGATGATAAATGGGCCCGGATCTGGTGGGAGCGTCCCGTAAGCAGGGTCACCTTAAGGAGCGTGAGCCGTTCCGTAACGGCCAGAGGCTCATACCGGGTCACGATCCGCTTTGCCTCCCCTTCCGGGTCGGCCCTGGAAAGGATCTTCACCTGGTTGGTACGCGGATCCTTTAAAAGCCAGCCGTCAACGGTCCTGGCCTCCCGGACCGGTCCGTAAACGATGCACTTGTAATATTTGTGGACCGTCCGGTCCCTGAACACCTCCGAAAGCATCTGTGAGCCCGCCAGGGATTTCCCCGCTGCCACGATTCCGCTGGTATTCCGGTCCAGCCGGTTGCACACCGAGGGCTTAAAGCTCCGCAGGGATCCTTCTGTAACACTGCCGTTCTCCATCAGATAGTCAGTCAGATATTCCACCAGGGAAAGATCTGTGTCCTTGGCCTTCTGGGACAGCATGCCTGCGGACTTGTTGATCAGAAGGATATCCTCGTCCTCATAGAGGATGGAAAGCTGTACCTTCTTTTCTTTCTGTATCTTCTGTACCTTTATTTCCGAAAATTTTTCAATAGTCTCGTCTGCCAGAAACAGCTTTACCGTATCGCCCTCTGCCAGCATTTCCCCGCCCTCGCACTTTTTTCCGTTTAAGGTGATATTCTTCTTGCGCATCATCTTATAAAAAAAGCTTTTGGGGGCCAGCTTCATATACTTGGCCAGGAATTTATCCAGCCGCTGTCCGGCCTCGTTGGTTCCAATGGTGATCTCCTGCATGGTATCCTTTCTCTTACATGGAAAGGCTCTTTAAAAGCTTTTCCACATGAGGCGCGCTTCCGTCGTCCTCATCCTCAGTGACATTTTTTAAGGTAGAAAGCCGGGTGAGGAAATTTTTCTTTTCCGTCATGATCCTGGCGTTTCCGTCTAACTTCCATCCGGTCAGCATCTCGTTTAAAAACTTTTCCGCCGCCTTGGTGTCAATGCCCTTCTTCGGGCAGTAAAGGTATACACCGGTGGGATGGATCACAGCCACGTCCACCGGCATGATAAAATCCCGGGAGGTGATGATCAGATCATACAGCACAGGGAACTTTTCCTCGTAAGGGCGGCAGGCGTCATAAAGCTCTCTGGGAGCAGTCCGGATCTTCCAGGAGGCCACCAGGGGCGACGCCAGGTTCGCCATGGGAAGCACCGTTAAAATGGCACTGATGGTCACCAGGTTTTTTAAGGATTTCCAGGTAATGAAATACCGGGAGACCAGAAGGGCCGCGATCACTAAGAGAAACAGAGAGACCAGAAGGATCTGCCTTTTTTTATGGGCATCCCGGTATCCGTACATTCCTTTTTTTATTTTTTTATCCAACGTATCCATCTCCTCTTATTTCCATGTGAGAAATTTCATTAAAAGGCTGTGGGGGCAGATGCGGCACAGCACATAAAACGCCTTCATGGAAAGTCCCGGCACGGACACCGGTTTTCCCTTCAGGCAGTCGGAAAACGCCCGGTCCACCACATAGTTCGTCCTGGCCATGAACAGCCGCTTAAAGGGATCCATGGGCTTTCCGTTTAAGGCCTTCCCAAAAAACTCCGTATCCACAGGGCCGGGGCACACGGCGGTGACAAAGATCCTTCTCCGCCTCAGCTCCTCTCCCAGCGCCCGGCTGTAACTTAAGACATAAGCCTTGGTGGCCGCATAGACGGCGAATCCCGGCTGGGGCATAAAGGCCGCGGCCGAAGCAAACTGGAGGATCCGGCTGTTGTCGGGGATATAAGGAAGGACCAGCTCCGTCACAGCCGTCAGGCCCTCGCAGTTTAACCGCACCATGGAGGCGGCTTCTTCCTCTGGGAAGCTTCCCACAGGCCCTGTGATCCCAAAGCCCGCGGCATTTACCAGAAATTTCACCTCCGGCTTTTTTTCAGCCAGGGCTGCGGCCAGGACCTCCAGGTCCTCCTTTTTTGTCAGATCCAGGGGAAACTTCCGTAGCTTCACCGGGACCTTCCCGTCCAGTGTGTCCAGCCGCTCCTTTCTTCTACCAATGACCCAGATCTCCTGGAAGCCTCAGTACCGGTCTGCCAGACGGAACACCATTTCCCTCCCCATTCCAGAGGAAGCCCCCGTGACAATGGCGATCTTCATCGCTCTCCCTTCTTTCCTTTTCCAGATTTATGGATATTGCGGATGGTCTTCTTTTTCCCGGAAGCCCGGCTGCCCGTTCCCTCCATCCGTTTTCCTCCGCCCTCTCCGGCGATTCTTCGTTCTCCGGCGGCATTTCGTCCTCCGGCCTTTCTTCCTTCACCGGAGGCCCGTCGCTCCCTGTCATCCCTGCTGTCCGGAGACGTCCGTTCTCCTCCCCGGGGCCGTATGAGGCACCTTCTGTCATAGCCGATCAGATCTTCTCTCCCGGCCTTTATGAGGGCCTCCCGGACCAGCTCGTAATTTTTCGGGTTCCGGTACTGGATCAGCGCCCTCTGCATGGCCTTTTCGTGGGGATTCACCGGAACGTACACCTCCTCCATGGTCCTGGGATCCAGGCCTGTGTAATACATACAGGTGGAGATGGTAGACGGCGTGGGATAGAAATCCTGGACCTGCTCCGGCATATAGCCCAGATCCCTGAGGTGCTCTGCCAGCTCCACCGCTTCCTTTAAGGTGGAGCCAGGATGGGAGGACATGAGATAGGGCACCAGATACTGCTTAAGCCCCAGCTTTTCATTCATGGCCGCATATTCTTTGGCAAACTGCCTGTATACAGCATTTTCCGGCTTTCCCATGCGCTTAAGGACCGGGTCCGCCACATGCTCCGGAGCCACCTTCAGCTGTCCGCTGACGTGGTACATGCAGAGTTCTCTTAAGAAATCCTTCTTTTTATCCGCCAGGACGTAATCGAAGCGGATGCCGGAGCGGATGAACACCTTTTTTACCTTGGGAAGGGCTCTCAGCTTTCTGAGGAGCGCGATATAGTCTCCATGGTCTGCCACCAGATTTTTGCAGGGCTTCGGGAACAGGCACTGCTTTCCGGGGCAGGCTCCCTTTGTCATCTGCTTTTCGCAGGCCGGGAACCGGAAATCAGCCGTGGGGCCTCCCACATCGTGGATATAGCCCTTGAAATCCGGCTCCTCCGTCAGAAGCCTTGCCTCCTCCAGAATGGATTCATGGCTCCTGACCTGGACGATCCGCCCCTGGTGGAAGGTCAGGGCGCAGAAGCTGCAGCCGCCAAAGCAGCCCCGGTTGCTGATGAGGCTGAACTTCACCTCACTGATGGCCGGAACGCCTCCCAGGGCCTCATAGGACGGATGGGGCGCCCGCATATAGGGAAGGGCGTACACGTCGTCCATTTCCAGAGTGGAAAGGGGCTTTGCCGGAGGATTCTGGACCACATAGAGATGGTCCGTATACGGCTCGCAGAGACGTTTTCCAGAAAACGCATCGGTGTTCTGGTACTGGGTAAAAAAGCTCTCCGCATAGGTGCGCTTATTTTCCTTCACCTGGTCGTAGGACGGAAGCCAGCCTGCATCATAAACGGCCTCCCGCCGGTCCGTCTTATAAACGGTGCCGTCGATGAAGGTAATATCCTTAATATCGATCCCCGAAGCCAGGGCATCTGCGATCTCCACGATGGACCGTTCCCCCATACCGTAGGAAATAAGATCCGCCTGGGCGTCTAAAAGGATCGAGCGCTTTAACCGGTTGGACCAGTAGTCATAGTGGGCCAGACGGCGCAGGCTGGCTTCAATGCCTCCGGCGATAATAGGAACATCCTTGTAGACGGAGCGGATCAGGTTGCAGTAAACCACAACCGCATAATCCGGCCGTTTTCCCATGACGCCTCCCGGAGTATAGGCATCCTCTTTCCGGCGCTTTTTCGATACGGAATAATGGTTCACCACGGAGTCCATATTTCCCGCAGAAACTAAAAAGCCCAGCCTGGGGCGTCCGAATGTCTGTATGCTTTCCTTTGTTTTCCAGTCCGGCTGGGAAATGATCCCCACACGGTAGCCGTGGGCCTCCAAAAGCCTTGAAATAATGGCGGTTCCAAAGGAAGGGTGATCTACATAGGCGTCGCCTGTCACATAGACAAAATCACACTGATCCCAGCCT
>OIWO01002134.1_pt1 | contig 13879 bp, 13 predicted proteins | sample 1587641 | NCBI WGS metagenome assembly OIWO01 (sample SAMEA3888924, study PRJEB22519) | human gut metagenome | biome: human gut; feature: human-associated habitat; material: faeces | place: Denmark | collected 2010
GACTTTTCTAGTATAATGCCAATAAGACTAGTAATAAAACTAAAAAACATAAGATAAACCTTCTCGTTTTGGAGACATTGCATTGTAGATAGAATAATTACACAAAAAACACGGCACTAAGTCCGTGTTAAGGTTATTTATCACCCAAGTAACTTCCTAAGCGTTTTCTCTGAAACTTTCCTATTCGATTTCATTAAATCAGCCCTCATCATATTTAACAATAACAAATAGTTTTTATAGTCACTCTCCATATCAGGGTTCTTCTTTGTGAAATCCATCGGTTCAATTTCACCTGCTAAATCAACAATTTCTTGTGGTGCAAATAAAACTAATTCTTGCTTATGAAGAATATGTGTCTGAACAAGGTTAGTCTCATGCTGTTTAACCTCATCAAGAGTAGAATTTGCCACTATACTTATATATGCCTTATACACCCGCAACTTCTCATCAAATCGTTTTTGACCATAATAGGTATTTATACCATATACAGCAATAGCAATACCAATGACAGTTGATACAAGAGCCAGCATATCAACAGCTAGATTCAATAAAGCAACTACTTTATCCATATTTATTTCACCAATTTCTTCATCTCATCAATCCGCACTACTGTCGCATCGTATTTAGCTTGGTAATCTTCTTGTTTGTCGCGTTCTTTTTGGACAACTTCTGGTTTGGCATTAGCTACGAAGCGTTCATTGCTAAGTTTCTTACCAACCATGTCGAGTTCTTTTTGCCATTTGGCCAATTCTTTTTCAAGACGAGCCAATTCTTCTTCGACATTGAGAAGGTCAGCGAGTGGCAAGTAGATTTCTGCACCTGTGATGATGCTTGACATAACCAAGTCAGGTACTTCGACATCTGCTGCAATTTCCAAGTGTTCTGGGTTTGTGAAGCGTTTGATGTAGTTGACATTGTCATTGAAGAAGGCATCGAGCTTGCTGTCGCTTGTCTTAATCAAGATAGTGATTGGTTTGCTTGGAGCTACGTTCACTTCTGCACGAGAGTTACGTACTGAACGAATCACGTCTTTAAGAGCTTCAACGCCCGCTGCTGCTTCTTCGTTTTCAAACTCTGGACGAACCACTGGGTATTCCGCAGTCACAATCGTTCCTTCAGAGATTTGGCCATAGATTTCTTCAGTTACGAATGGCATGATTGGGTGAAGGAGACGCAAGATTTGATCCAAGGTGTAAAGAAGAACAGAACGTGTGATGACTTTTTCGTCCTCGTTATCGCTATAAAGCACTTCCTTAGTCAACTCAACATACCAGTCCGCAAACTCATCCCAGATGAAGTTGTAGAGAATATGACCAGCCACACCAAATTCGAACTTATCAAAGTTTTCAGTGACCTTACCGATAGTTTCGTTGAGGTTATGGAGAATCCAACGGTCTGTAACGTTACCTGCTTGACCAGCAGCCACTTTAGCTACATTTTCACGTGCCGCATCCAAGGTCAACCCTTCATTGTTCATGAGGATGTAGCGCGAGATGTTCCAAATCTTGTTAATGAAGTTCCATGAAGCATCCATTTTCTCGTAAGAGAAGCGCACGTCTTGACCTGGTGCAGAACCGTTTGAAAGGAACCAACGGAGGGCATCGGCACCATATTTCTCGATAACATCCATTGGGTCGATACCGTTACCAAGAGATTTCGACATCTTGCGTCCTTGCTCGTCACGGATAAGGCCGTGAATAAGGACATTCTTAAATGGTTGGCGTCCTGTGAATTCCAATGATTGGAAGATCATACGAGACACCCAGAAGAAGATGATATCGTAACCTGTTACCAAGGTTGAAGTTGGGAAGTAACGTTTGAAGTCTTCTGCTTCCACGTCAGGCCAACCCATAGTTGAGAATGGCCAGAGGGCAGAACTGAACCAAGTATCCAAGACATCTTCGTCTTGTTTCCATCCGTCACCTTCTGGTGCTTCTTCGCCAACGTACATTTCACCCTCAGCATTGTACCAAGCAGGGATTTGGTGACCCCACCAGAGCTGACGAGAGATTACCCAGTCATGGACATTTTCCATCCATTGAAGGAAGGTATCGTTGAAACGAGGTGGGTAGAAATCAACCTTGTCGTCTGTGTCTTGGTTTGCGATAGCATTCTTAGCCAATTGATCCATCTTAACGAACCATTGTGTAGACAAACGTGGCTCAACAGGCACACCTGTACGTTCTGAGTGACCAACTGAGTGAGTCATTTTTTCAATTTCGACAAGGGCACCGATTTCTTCCAATTTCTTAACAACAGCCTTACGCGCTTCAAAGCGGTCCATACCGTTGAATTCCCCAGCCAATTCATTCATAGTACCATCATCGTTCATAACATTGACTTGTGGCAAGTTATGACGTTGACCAACCAAGAAGTCATTAGGGTCATGGGCAGGAGTGATTTTAACCACACCCGTACCAAACTCAGGGTCTGCGTGTTCATCCCCAACGATTGGGATTGGTTTATTTAAGATTGGCAAGATAACATTTTTACCAATCAAGTCTTTATAACGGTCATCATTTGGGTTAACCGCTACGGCAGTATCCCCAAACATAGTCTCAGGACGTGTTGTTGCTACTTCAAGGGCACGTGAACCGTCTTCCAACATGTAGTTCATGTGGTAGAAGGCACCTTCGACATCCTTGTGAATAACCTCGATATCAGAAAGGGCTGTACGAGCTTTTGGATCCCAGTTGATGATAAATTCACCACGATAGATCCAACCCTTCTTGTAAAGTTCTACAAAGACCTTACGAACCGCTTTTGAAAGACCTTCGTCAAGTGTGAAACGCTCACGAGAGTAGTCTACAGAGAGCCCCATCTTGCCCCATTGTTGCTTGATAGTTGAGGCATACTCGTCTTTCCATTCCCAGACTTTATCAAGGAATTTTTCACGACCAAGGTCATAACGAGAGATGCCGTCTTCAGCCAAACGCGCTTCTACTTTAGCTTGAGTGGCAATACCTGCGTGGTCCATACCTGGAAGCCAAAGCGTATCGAAACCTTGCATACGTTTTTGACGGATGATGATATCTTGCAAAGTTGTATCCCAAGCGTGACCAAGGTGAAGTTTACCAGTTACGTTTGGTGGTGGAATAACGATTGAATAAGGCTTAGCCTTTTTATCGCCTGAAGGCTTGAAAACATCTTCGTCAAGCCATTTTTGGTAACGACCAGCCTCAACCTCGGCTGGATTGTATTTAGGTGAAAGTTCTTTAGACATGTGTGTCCTTTCTAGTTTTTCTATTGTTTATTTAAATTTTTATCAATAAATAATTAATTATCTTTTTTAAACCTTATCCCATTTTCCTTTAGCTTCTGAACGGTAACAGGACCAATTCCCTTCAAAGCGAGGATTTCTTTTTCTGTCCAATTTTTAAAGTCAGCAGACGTTTGAATTCCATTTTCAACAAAGGTGCGGACAATATCCATCCGAATTCCCTTCATTTTCTCTTCTCGCATAAACGAGAACCAGTTAGTTACCGTAGATAAGTTTTTCGCTAAATCAGGAGGGCTAGTGATTCTTGATTTAGAGCAAAATTTCTCTGCTTCATTTGTCAAAAAATCTGTCAAAATAATATTTTCCTGTAAATAATCAGACATAGGATACAGGCTAGCTTGTAGCGATTCGACTGAATTTGGGTAATAACATTCCAGTTCTTCTATTTCAGGAATCTTAAAGGGCCAATCTTCATCTATAAAATAGTCAACAGCATCATCGTTGATTTCCACAAGTTTTGCAAATAATTTACTTGCCTCTTCAACCTTTCCTCTAGAGAAAGCAGAAATAATAGCATGTATCAACACAGTATCACTACGTATTCCTTGATTCAGTTCTTCCTGATAGAACCGTTCAACTTTAGATTCTTGGCCAGTGATATGATATAGAGAGAGCATACAGAAAACAAAGTTAGGAGGGAATCGCTCTGGTTGTTTACTTAAGTATAAGTTAACCATTTCCAAAGCCTTATAATAAAATCTTTCCGCCATATAATATTCAATCAGAAACATAAGAGCAGTTAGGATCGGGCGTGCTTCAAAGGAGTTCCAATTGTTATACCCATTGATTTTCCATTTTTCTAAAACCAGAGTTTCAAATTCCAATACTCTTTTAAAAGTTGGTAAGTCAATGTCTTGAACAGTCGAAAGAAAAAGATGATACTCGGCAGCAAAATAATCTGGGTTAAGCTTTAAAACTTGTTTTAACAGTTTATTTCTCTTTTGTTTATTTGGAGTATACATAGCTTCTCTGAATAAAGCATGATCTTGATTCCAATCAAAAGTCCCGGTTCCCAATTTGGAATTGATTTCCTGAACATCCGGATAAACCCCATATTCATAAAAATATTGCATCATTGCTATGTTTTGTTCATCAAAATTTTGAATTTTCCGACGTTCTACAAAGACAGGTTGATACCCAAGTGATTCTGTCAATGCAATTTCTTCTTCAGAAACAACTTTTATCATCAATTTTTGCTTACGCTTAAATTCTTTTTGTCGATTTTTCTTTTTAGCCATCTATCATTACTTCCCACTCACTCTTCAACAAGCCATACATCAAACTGTCACAGCGATTTCCTTGGGCATCTTTGCGGTCCCTTACACAAGCTTCGAGGGTAAAACCAAGCTTCTCAGCGACGCGTTGACTTTGGACATTGTAGCCAAAACATGTCAGCTCAATCTTGTGAAGACCCAAATCCTTAAATCCTAGGTCAATCAAGGCACGCGCTGCTTCTGGAACATAACCTCGACCCCAATAGTCTGGGTGCAAGGTATAGCCAATTTCCAGCACATCATCTTCGTGGCGATGGTTGAAATCAACAGAACCGATCACTTTATCAGTCCCTTTGACCACAATGCCGTAACCAGCTGGAAGATTGTCCTTTTCATTCCGATCGGGAAGGATATGCTCTAGGTAATAGATCTCATCTTCCAAGGTCTTAACGGGTGGAAAGCCTGCTGGGTAAGAGACTTCTGGACGACTGGCAAAATCAAAGATATCTTCGGCATCCGCTACTGTTCGGACTCGTAAAAGAAGACGTTCTGTTTCGATTTGTTCTGGTAATTCAGCTCTTGTCATCCTTCTTCCTCGCTTTCTTGATGAAGCTTCCCATGGGGTCGATTCGGTCATCTAGATAGCGATAGACACGCTTATGACTATCTCCCATAAAGTAAGTCGGTGCAAAGCGGTCATTTTTAAAATGTCCCTTATCATCCAACAAATCAGATTCAGCCAGACGGTCTAGAATCTTAGCAAAGATATGACAGATACCATCTTCATCAATAATTCTGTCGACCTTACAATCCAGAACGACTGGACAAGCATCCAAAATAGGTGCTTGTGTCAGTTCAGAAGGTCGGAAATCCAAGCCAAGTTTAGCAATCTTTTCACGATGGCTAATAAAACCAGCCTGTTCAATCTCTAGCATGAGGTTTTCATCAGGAATATTCACTGTAAATTTCTGATAATGTTTAATCTGGTCTGCCGCATTTTCCTCGCTACCAACCCCCATGACTAGCCAATCTCCTAGACTATAGGAAGAACTACAAGTCGTCACATTATAGCCATGTGTCTGGTCCTGGTAACCCAAGATAAAAATGGGAAAACCATAATACAATTTACTGGTCTCAAAAGATTGCTTCATGTCACCCTCCTTTGGTAGGAACGTAGACCTCGCTTTCGCTCCGTCTGCATCAATATCTCTAAATTCACCTGCGACCTTCGGTCTTCGTTCTTTAAAAGATATAGAAAATCCCTGCCATAATATGACAGGGACGAATGTGTATCCGCGGTACCACCCAGTTTTGAGTGGCAACCACTCACAGCTTTCTTGATTCAATTTGACCATCAGCAACCAGCTTTGACATTTGTGCGGATTTCTCAGTACCACCGCTTCCTGTGACAAATGGGCTTCAAAGCACCTCTGATTGGTCTTATTCTATCACATTTTTAATCTCAAGACAAACGAAATTATGGGGAAGATGTTATCACAATAAGTCAGACTACAGATTCCACCTTGAAACATAGATACAATGCATCACTTCTTATTCTCATAAGAAAAATCCCTGTCTGCCGACAAGGATTGTATCTTATTTTTCTTCCTTAGCTCTTTCTTCTTTTAGCCATTTTTCATAGCTTTCGAGTAGATTGATAGCCATTTGGGTTGCCAAGGCTAGTGAGAAGGCTTCTGTACCTTCAGTTGTTTCATCTTGAACTTCCAATTTACTTTCTTCGTAAATGGCTTTGAGAGCCTTATTGCTAAGCGTGTCTTTAAATGCTTGGAATTCTTTCATGGTCAAAGCCTCCTTGATTCTACGGCAACTTTTACAACTACTGTTACCGTTTTCACTTTAAGTTTACACCATTTCAGAGAAATTGCAAGGATTTTCCTCAATAATAAGGAGAGCTTTCACTCTATCTGCGACCTACTGAGCAGGAGTCGCAGCCCTTGTGAGATACTCAGTCGTATAGGCTACGATAGCTCCTGAATCAGCATTTACCGCGTATTTATAACGTAGACCGCTAGCAGCATAATCAAAGCTGATATTGTAGACTTTACCGTCTCCTTCAGTCTTCAAATCCGTTTTCAAGTTGGTCACAGAACCTTCAGCTAGGCCAGCATGGTTAAGAGCTGTCGTTTGCGCAGTTTCTTTAGATACTGCTGTCTCTTCCTTGCTTTCGCTAGATTGAGTCTCGTCTTTAGGCTCTTCACTTTTTTGAGTATCATCCTCATCCTTAGATGTTGGATGGTCACTCTTATGTTTCAAAATAGATCCTGACTGACCGTCAATCGTATACTCAAAATGGTTGTCTGACGTTGTGAAACTAATCTCATAACTTCCGTGAAGCCCAGAACGTGCTTTCGAAACTGTTGATTGAGAAATCTCAGAAGTTTTGACACCTGCATTTTTGTAAGCAATGTCTGCTGCATCTTGTTCTGACAAACGGTAACCTGAACCGTTAAAGATAAACAGGCCTGCAGCGATGGCAACTGGGATAGCGAGCAGAAGCAGATAGCCCGCTAGCTTTTTCATTTTTCGCATAAAATTCTCCGCTATTTTAATCTAATACTACCATTATATCTTAAAGTTCTAAAATTGTCAGATAAACTTGGCTCATTTTTAGGACAACATCATAAAAAGTTCCCGATAGCTATCAGGAACTTCTACGAAATGTTACTATTTGGCCAGTTACAAAGACTAGGATGGCTATCCATATAAAGAGGAAGCCTTTCAATTCTCCAAAGCTGACCATCTCACCAAAAATGAGAATGGCTACGAGAAGTTGAATCGTAGGATTAAGATACTGGATGAAACCAATAAGGTTAAGCGGTGCCCTTTTGACTGCTTCTGAGAAGCAAAGCAAAGGAACGGCAGTCACCACACCTGAGATGGCTAGGAGAAACATTTCCATACTCGAATAGGAAGAAAATGATTCTGGAGAAAAGAAAATGAGATAGATAGCTACAAAAGGTAGTAGCAATCCACTTTCTACTAGCATGGCTACGTCACTGGAGAGCTTAACCCCTTTTTTGATGAGACCGTAGAAACCAAAGCTCAGAGCTAGCCCCAAAGAAACCATGGGAAGCTTTCCTGTATTGACAACAAGAACTAAGACTCCTATAAAAGCTAAGACTACTGCTACCCACATGGTTCTGCTTAGAGATTCACGAAGAAAAATAAGGGCAAACAGGATAGAAACAATAGGCATAATGTAATAACCCAGGCTAGCCTGCGTCGCTTGCCCATGACCCACAGCATAGATATAAATCAACCAGTTAGCTGCTATGAGAAAACTAGCAAGTAGCATGCGAAGTAAGACTTTCTTATCCTGCGAAAGTTCGACTAGCTCATCTTTAAAACGGGCATTTTGCTTAGCAACCAGGGCATAAACCAACATAGTCACTACAGTAAAAACAATCCGCCATGAGAAGGTGTTGTAAGCCGAAACACCTGCTAGAAGCTTCCAAAAAAGGGATAAAAATCCCCATTGAATATAGGTTGCTAGACCAAAGAGTAGCCCTTGATTTTTTCTAGTCAACGACAACACCTGCTTTATCCACAGACAGGATGAAGGTTTCACCATCTAAACCAAGACCATCGATAGCCGTTTTAAGAGCTTCAGCCTGATCATTTGGCGTCAAGGTCATCACTGTTGGGCCAGCACCTGAGAGATAGGTCGCATAAGCACTGTATTGGCCTGACAATTCTTTAATAGCCGCAAATTCTTTAACCAATTTTTGGCGGTAACGTTCGTGGAACATGTCTCCTTGGATAGCACGTCCCGCCTTAACCAAATCACCTGCAAAGAGGGCAGCAATGGCAACGTTTGCAATAGATGATGCAGCTACAGCTTCTTTGTAAGACAGGTCACTTGGAAGTACCCCACGTGAATCAGACGTCTTAAGTTCATAGCTCGGAATGAAGGCTACAAAAGCACACTCTGGAAAATCTGTAACGATGCTATTAACATGTTCGTCCACATAAGATGCCACAACAAGATTCCCAAAAATAGCTGGAGCAACATTGTCCGGGTGACCTTCAATCTTGGTCGCAATATCAAGTTTATCATCGTCTGAGAGCTTCAAGTCTGCCAATTGATTGGCCAACTCGATTCCTGCGACAATAACAGAACTTGAAGAACCGAGACCACGCGCCAAGGGAATATCTGATGTCATCACCAATTTATGGGGCTGCAAATCAGACTTCACTTGCAAGGCTGTTGAAATGAGGAGATTATTTTCATCTGAAGGAATATCTCCCAAATCATGTTCGATATGCCATGCATCTGCTGGTTCAAGCACCTCGATTGTCAAATATTTAGAAACGGCAACACCCACAGAGTCAAAACCTGGACCAATATTGGCAGATGTTGCTGGAACAGTAATTTTCATAATAATACACCAAAAGGAGGAAAGCCATCAGCGACTTTTCTCCTTGAATACCTTTCTTATACGCACCAGTATGGGCTTATCAATTAGTTAGACAAAACTTTCAATGTGTTGACAACAGTGAAATCTTCTGCTGCTTCAAGTTTTTCAGTAACAGCTTTGAGTTGTGTCTTAGACATAGCATGTGTAATCACAACGATACGAGCTGTTGTGCCATTTGCTTTTTGTTGCAAGACTTGTTCAAATGAAATATCTTCTGAGTTGAAGATTTCAGACAAGTGAAGGATTTTACCTTTTTCGTCTGGCGTATCAAGGGCAAAGTAGTAGTTGCTCTTAACGTCCGCTGGATTAGCCAATGGCAAGTCGCGACGGAACTCGTTAAATGGTTTACCAACATTGCCATCTGAAAGACGACGAGCAATACGGATAATGTCTGCCAAAACAGATGTTGCTGTTGGTTTTTGACCAGCACCTGGACCGTAGTACATTGATTCACCAATACCGATAGATTCAACAAAGACTGCATTCATAACATCGTTGACGCTAGCAAGTGGGTGATTTTTTGGCAAGAATGTTGGTGATACTTCTGCTGAGATACCTGATTCTACTTCACGCACATCACCAACCAATTTGATAACATAGCCCAATTCTTGAGCGACAGCTACATCATCAGTAGAGATGTTTGTAATCCCCTTGTGAGTCACATCGTCGAAATCAATTGTGGCACCAAAACCAAATTGGCTAAGGATAACAGCTTTATAAGCAGCGTCAATACCTTCAACGTCGTTGGTTGGATCACTTTCAGCATAACCAAGTTCTTGGGCAGTCTTAAGAGCATCCTCATATGACCAACCTTCGTCAACCATCTTAGTCATCATGAAGTTAGATGTTCCGTTGAGCACACCAAGGATACGTGTCACCTTGTCAGATGTCAAAGAATTAGCCAAAGTACGCAAAATTGGAATACCACCAGCAACGGCAGCTTCATAGTAGAAAGCCACACCCTTATCTTGGGCAAGAGAAATCAACTCTTTGCCGTGAGTAGCAATCAAGTCTTTGTTAGCAGAAACAACGTTTTTACCTGCTTCAAGTGCTTTTGTGATAAAAGTACGAGCTGGCTCGATACGGCCCATCAATTCGACAACGATTTGAATCTCGTCATCGTTAAGGATTTCGTCAACATTTGTGACAAAATTGTAGTCGTTACCTGCAGCGATAAGACGATTTTTTTCCTCGTCATCTTTAACCAAAACCTTCGCAATTTCGAGTTGGTCACGTGAGGCTGCAAGAACCTTTTCACCATTTTCCTTCAAGAGGAAAGGAATACCGCTAGCTACTGTACCAAAGCCAAGCAATCCAATTTTAATAGACATTTACGATTTCTCCTTAAAAACATACATTTTTTTAATTGTACCATATTTCTATCGGAATTGACAGAATATTGTTGCCATTTAAGGAGCTAAGTATTCTTTTTTACTGAAAATTCTGTGCATTTCCACCCCATTTTTGTTAGAATAATAGCTAGACCTATTTGAAAGGGGATACAATGACTTCTCAAAAGAAAAAATCAACTTACGCTAACAGAAAGAAACTGAACCTTCTTCTGCTTTTACTAAATCTAGTCCTCCTTGGCTTACTGGCAGTTTTTATGTTAAACCGCCCAAACCAGTCCAAAAGCAATTCAAAAGGAACTCAGACCAGTCAGTCTAAGACGACAGCTAAATGGAAAACCTATGACGAGCCTGTCCAAATCCCTATCCTGATGTATCATGCTGTACACGTCATGGATCCATCTGAGGCATCCAACGCCAACCTTATCGTTGACCCAGACCTCTTCGAAGCACAAATCAAGGCCTTATCTAAGGCAGGCTACTATTTCCTAACGCCTGAAGAAGCCTATAAAGCCTTCACCGAAAATGCCTTGCCTGCTAAGAAGGTTGTCTGGTTGACCTTTGATGATGGTAACGAAGATTTCTATACGATTGCCTATCCGATTCTCAAAAAATACAAGGCTAAGGCGACCAACAATGTGATCACTGGCTTTGTTAAGAAGGGAAATGCTGGAAATCTTACCGTCAAGCAGATGAAAGAAATGATGGCGCACGGCATGAGCTTCCAGTCTCATACGGTTAACCACCCTGATTTGTCAGCCACTGACAAGGCAACACAAAAGGTTGAATTAACGGATTCTATTGACTTCCTTGAAAACAAACTCAATACCAAGGTCAATACCATTGCCTACCCATCAGGTCGCTACAATCAAACGACACTGGACCTAGCTAAGAAAACATACAAGTTAGGACTAACAACTAACGAAGGGCTAGCTAGTGCTAAGGATGGTCTCCTCTCACTTAATCGTGTCCGTATTCTGCCAACAACAACAGCTAAGGGACTTCTCAGCGAGATTGCTACTGACAATGATTAAAAGAAATCACTTGATTAAAGAATCAAGTGATTTTTATGTTCTAGTCAAATATTTCTGATAGGATAGATACACCCTTTTCGATTTCAGCATCACTTAGGGTGATTGGTGGCAAAAGACGAATCACATTTGTCCCTGCAGTTAAGACAATCAACCCTTTATCTCTAGCTGCCTGAACCAATTCTCCCAAATCGCCAGTGGTCTCAATCCCAATCATATAGCCCAAACCACGTACAGTGGTAACTGTCTCTTTATCAGATAAAGCTGCCTGCAATTGTTCTTGTAGCTTGTTCCCATTTTCAAGAGCAGTATCCAGAAAACCTGGAGCCAACATAACTTCAAGCGTAGCCTTGGCCGCCGCCATGGCCAGTTTATTTCCTCCAAAGGTAGAGCCATGACTTCCGTAAGAAAAAGCTGCCCCAAGGGAGGACTTGGCAAGCATGGCACCAACTGGCACCCCATTGGCCAAACCTTTGGCTAAAGTAAAGATATCTGGTTCAATATCGTAGTGCTCATAAGCATAAAGCTTACCAGTACGACCAATTCCTGTCTGAACCTCATCTACAATGAGGTAAATACCTGTCTCCTTACAAAAATCAGACAAAGCCTTAACAAAGTCCTGATCCGCAGGTTGCACACCTGATTCCCCTTGAACCAACTCCAGCATAATAGCCGCAGTTGCTTCATTGGCTAGGGACTTGACACTGTCTATGTCATTGAAAATAGCATAGCTAAAGTGGGGCACACCTTCACCAAAACCTTGTTTGATTTTATCCTGACCAGTGGCAGACATAGATCCAAACGTTCGACCATGGAAGGAATTTTGGAAGGTAATGATTTCTTGTTTACCCGAAGCCTTACGGGCAATTTTGATGGCTGCCTCATTGGCCTCTGCACCACTGTTACAGAAAAAGGCCAGATAGTCCTTGTCACCAATTAAAAGGTTAGCAACATCTTCTTGCAACTGATTGTGATAAAGATTAGGCTGGTGCAAAATCTTGCCCACCTGCTCTGTCAAAGCCTGATTGACATGGGGATGATAGCCCAGATTGGTTACCCCGATACCTGATGAAAAATCCAAGTAGGTCTTGCCATCTGTATCCGTCAAATAATTGCCCTGAGCCGAAGCAAAATCAATCGCTGCCCGCTTATAGTTTGAAAATAATTTTGTCATCTCTTACTCCTTGATTATGGTACCGTCTGTCAGGTTATCACCAATAATGACCTGCTCGACACCAGCCTGAACTGTCTGAACAGCACTTTGAATTTTAGGAATCATGCCTCCAGTAACCACACCTGAATCTATTTTTTTCTGAACGTCCACAAAATTCAGCTGCTCCAAAACCTGACCATTTTCTAAAACGCCCTTGACATCTGTCAGAAGGATAAGTTTTTTAGCACCTAGACTAATCGCCACTGCTCTGGCAAGGTAATCGGCATTAATATTGAGCAAATCCCCCTGCTCACTATAGCCTAGACTCGGAATCAAGGGAAGTTTGCCTTGAGATAGGAGGCTCACTAGGGTTTGATTAGTGATGTTTTTGACCTCACCCACAAAACCATAGGTCTCTTGATCTAAGAAATCAGCATGAACAAGGTCTGACAATTCATCTACAAGCTGATAGGCTGGCAAACCTGCAGTTGTAAGCTCATCCGCTAAGTTTTTCCCAACTATGTCAACCAAAGCTTCTTTGATCAAGGCCATATCTGACTGACCCGTCACACGAAGACCATTGACCTTGTGAATTGGAATATGATTCTCCTCCATCAGCTGATTAATGGCAAAACCGCCCCCATGAACGATAACTATTTTTTGACCAGCCTGCTGCCATTCTGACAGTTTAGTCAATATCTCAGGAGTTAGCTGCTTACTGGCTACTCCACCAATCTTAATTACAATATATTTAGCAGTCATCAGTTAACTCCTTTTCCTTAGATAGTCTAAGTGTGATAGAGGGCATTAATCTTAACGTAATCGTAGGAAAGATCACACCCCCATGCAGTTCCTTTTTCATGACCAGCATGAAGATCTACCGTTATTGTGACTTCATCATCATGCATGATGTCTTTCATTTCTTCATCATCAAAGGAAACAGGACTAGAGGCCAACATAACTGGCAGACCGCCAAGCATAATATCAACATTATCCACAGGAACATCCACACCAGCGTAGCCAACAGCGGCTAAAATACGTCCCCAGTTAGGATCTTCACCAAAGATAGCCGTTTTAACTAGGCTTGAACCGACAACTGATTTTGCCATCATACGTGCATCAAGGGCATTAGGGGCATTAACCACATCAACTTGGATGAGTTTATTAGCACCTTCACCGTCCTTGGCAATTTTCTTAGCCAACTCTTGCATCACAAAATTCAGCATCTTCGAAAATTTATCGAATTCTGGTGTATCTGGCAGAATCTCTTCATTGAGCGTGCAACCATTTGACATGACAAGAACCATATCATTAGTTGATGTATCCCCATCAACTGTAATCTGATTAAAGGTCTTTTCCACATTTTGGCTCAAGGCCAATTGAAGGGTATCACTAGAAATATTGGCATCACAA
>OIWO01002135.1_pt1 | contig 13876 bp, 9 predicted proteins | sample 1587641 | NCBI WGS metagenome assembly OIWO01 (sample SAMEA3888924, study PRJEB22519) | human gut metagenome | biome: human gut; feature: human-associated habitat; material: faeces | place: Denmark | collected 2010
TCGCTTGCGCTCGAAATGACGATACGGGAGTCTGATGTCTCCTAGTCTCTTAGTCACCAGTCACTTGAGACTCCTAATCCCTAGCCACTTATCCCTGCTTTCAAACTTTGGAGTCCGAGGTTTGAGGGGAAATGAGAAATGCAAAATGATGGTGCGACGCATAAAAATCAGAAGCGCCGCAGAGGTTTGAAATTAGCGGTATTCTCGTATCGAAAACCTAATCCCTAGCTACTAATCCCTAGTCACAAGTTACAAGTCACTAACCACTAGTCACTTCTTCCCAAACGCGAAGAAGCTCTTCACCTTCTGCCAGAAGGAGCGGACGCGGGAGATCTTCACGGGCTGCTTGACGGCCTGCGCTTTCTGCACCTGCCGGACGAGGGTCATATTCCGATGCGCAGTCCTCGTCACGACACGGGGCGGCGCGGTGAAGGTCTTCTCGCTCTTCGGCTCGGATCCATGCAGAGATGCCGCGCTGCTCTCCACCGCGCGGATGGTGCATTTCCGCCGGCTTGTATCCATCGGGGAGGGGCTCTCTCTTCTGCCGCTTCCCGCCGCCGGCTCTATTGCCTTCGCTGCGCCTCCCACGATCGTCCCGGTCTTTAGATCAAACTTTGCAAAGCCGGCCTCCTGGGCAAAGGGACTGTCTTCGAAGGTGTGCGCCGCAGCAGACGCCGCGGCCGTCGGCTCCGGCTTTCCCCGGCGCATCTCCTCCCGCTCGATCTGCTTCATGAGGCGGTTTCTCGCCCGCGGATCAAAGGCGGGCTCCCGCTCCGCCCAGAAGCCGGACTGCTGGATCTTTCTCTGGTCCAGATCATAATTGATTTTGGCTCCGCAGTGATTGCATCGGATACTCCCCTTCCTTTTCTTCACATCCAGATCGAAAAGGGTGAGCTTCTGTCCACACACGTGGCAGGTCAAAGTAAATGGCATAGTGCCTCCTGAAAGGTTCAATAGGTTCTATGGGGGTAGTGCGGCGCATCATCACATAGAAGCGCCGTAAGTCGGAATGACGATACGAAACAAGTCATAGGGAGATGGATTTCTTACCGCCACGGGGATCCATCCTGCGCCTTTGGCGCGGCCCTTCCTTAAGCGCCTGCTCAGATGAGATGTTTCCCTTAGTCCCCACTCATCAACATAGTAAGTATAGGGCATGAGCGAAATTTCTACAACGGGGCTGCGGCGAAAGGTTTTCATTTCAAGCGCAAAGCCCCCCGTTGAACCCGCTCACCCCGCTTTCTCTCCCACGCAAAAACCGCTCCTTTCGGAGCGGTTTTCAGATCAGCATTCCTCTAATTATTTCTTGTCAGCGAGGTACGCTTTGAGCGCATCAGCGAGTCTCTTTACGCCTTCTACAGTGACATCGTCGTCATTGTAGGAGAAGTTCAGACGGAAGAAGTTCTTCTTGCCGGATTCCGGGAAGAAGGCATCGCCCGGTACGTAAGCGACTTTTCTTTCCAGCGCGTACTTGAAGAGGTCGCGGGAGTTGCAGCCTTCCGGCAGTTCGACCCACAGGAAGAGCCCGCCATGCGGATAGGTGCATTTGACATCCTTCGGGAAGTATTCTTTGATGGCATTGCACATGACGTCACGGCGATGTCCATACAGCTTGCAGTTATCCTGAACGTGGCCTTCGAAGTCATAGTTCTTCATGTACATAGCGACTTCACGCTGGGTGACAGATGGAGTAGCAAGGTCGGTGGAGCCTTTGACGAGATCCATCTTCGCGAGGATCTCATCATTGCAGACCATCCATGCAAGTCTCATGCCAGGAGCCAGTGTCTTGGAGAAGGTGCCGGAGTACATGACGAGGTGTTTCGGATCCATGGTGATGAGCGGAGCGATCTCTTCGCCTTCGAAACGCAGATCGCCGTAGGGGTTGTCTTCGAAGACCGGGATCTCATACTTGGTGACGAGTTCCATCATTTTCTTGCGGCGTTCGAGGGACATGCAGCGGCCGGTCGGGTTCTGATAGTTCGGGATGACGTAGATGAATTTGACATTCGGGGTGGATTCCAGATATTTTTCCAGTTCTTCAGGAATGATGCCGTCATCATCGGTCGGAACTTCGATGTATCTTGGCTGTTCGAAATCAAAGGCACCGATAGCGCCGAGGTAGGTCGGGCTTTCACAGAGAACGACGTCGCCTTTGTTCAGGAAGACACGGCCGGTAATGTCAAGACCCTGCTGGGAGCCGGTGACGATCATGATGTTCTTGGCTTCGACCTTTTCCATCCCCATCGGCATGTACATTTTGTTCATGCGATCAGCGATGGCTTCACGCAGGCCGAGGAAGCCGAGGGACGGACCGTACTGCATAGCGCCGGCGCCATCTTTTTCACGGACTTTGACAGCGACTTCGGTGAGTTCCTTCAGCGGGAAGGTCTTCGGAGCCGGCAGACCGCCTGCGAAGGAAATGATATCCGGCTGCGCGGTCAAAGCCAGGAGGGGACCAAGGTCGGAAGGACCCATCTGTTCGAGTACATCAGAAAAACGAATTGCCATAGCAATCTCTCCTTTCAAAATAAGAAGACGATGTCTTCTGTATTGCCTGATGATAAAAGAATGAAATTCCAGAGATCAGGACTTCGCGATCGGAAAGGGGCGTGGTCAAAAAATTCACCAAATAAAAAACGCCCCCACTTCCTTTCGGAAGTAGGGGCGACATGCGCGGTACCACCCTACATTATACTCAATTCATCCCTAACGCGGATCTGCGCCTTTCCCTACTCCGTTCGAAAAAGGGGCTCACAGGGGATGATCATCCATCATGACCGGTACTGCTTTTCACCATCCAGCAGCTCTCTGAGACTTTCTCACGATCGATCCTGTCCTGTTCTTTGCCTTTCCTGCCTGTAACGCCGACGGCGTCAGAGACTTATCATCCCTGAGACTCCCGAGTGAGCTGAAGCGTCTTCTGCGCTGACTTTCACCATCCGTCAGCTCTCTATACCATCCGGCGCTGTTTCTCTCGTTCTCTGCCTTTCATTCTTTTATTGTATATCTGATTTTACTACTCTTAGAGGAAATGTCAATAGAAAGTTTGAATACGGAACGGCTCCGGCAAGCGGCAGAGAGAAGAGGGTCTCCGCTACCCATCACCAAAGCCCCCTTCGAGGGGGGCTTTGGGATCCACGCTATTCTCTTAGTTGCTTTCTCTGAAGTACGGCTTGAAATTCGATTCATGGGCGCCCTTATTATCCTTCCCGCGGTTATCGCGGCGACCGTTTTTGTTATTATCGAAACGGCGGCGGCGTCCGTCGAAGCGGCGGCCATCACGACCTTCTGCCCCATCGCGGCCTTCCCCGTGGAAGCGTCTTCTCGGGCGGTCTCCGCCATCGAAGCGGCGGCGCGGGCCATTGCCTCTTCTTCTGCGGAAATTCGGGAGCTCTTCGGTGATATTGACCGGGGTGACGTCCGGCTGCTTGGTGAGGAGCTTGATCGCTGCAGCGACGAGAGAGATGGAGTCGACATCATTCAGAAGATCTTCGGCGCTTTCTCTATAGTCTTCGAGCCCCCCTGCCTGTGCGGTATCCGAGAGACTTTCGATGGCTGCCTTCTGATTTCCTTCGATGACCTGAGAGAGAGTCGGGACTGCACGTCTCTTGATGCGGCGGCGGATGACGCGCTCGATGTCACGAAGCTGGCCCATTTCTCTGGAAATGACGAAGGTCGTCGCAAGTCCCGTCTGTCCCGCACGGCCGGTACGGCCTACACGGTGGACGTAGATCTCCGGATCCTGCGGCATGTCGAAGTTGTAGACATGGGTGACGCCGGAAATATCAAGACCACGGGCAGCGACGTCGGTCGCTACCAGGATATCGATGGTGCTTTCCTTGAACTGACGGACTACGGTGTCTCGTTTCTGCTGCGAAAGGTCTCCGTGAAGTCCTTCGGCCATGTAGCCTCTCTTCTTCAGGGCTTCAGTCACTTCATCGCAGCGGCGCTTCGTGCGGACGAAGACGATAGCAAGCTCCGGATCCTGCATGTCGAGCAGACGGCAGAGCGCATCAAATTTCTGACGGTCGGGCAGCTCGATGTATTCCTGCTCGATGAGATCGATGGTGACAGTCGCTGCTTTGATCTTCACGATCTCCGGTTCCTTCAGGAAGGTTTCCGCCAGCTCGCGGATCGGGGCAGGCATGGTCGCGGAGAAGAACATGGTCTGGCGTTCTTCCGGAATGCCAGCCAGAATGGTACGGATGTCATCGATGAATCCCATATCTACCATTTCATCGCCTTCGTCGAGCACGAGGATCTGCACATGAGACAAGTCGATGGTGCCGCGCTTCATGTGGTCCATCAGACGGCCCGGGGTCGCGACGATGATATTCGGGTGCTTTCTGAGCGCTTTGAACTGGCGCTCGATATCCTGTCCGCCGTAGATCGGCAGTGCATGGATCGGCAGGTACTGGGCAAGATGGTTGATCTCTTCCGCAGACTGGATGGCAAGCTCACGGGTCGGCGAGAGGACGACGGCCTGCGGTCCCTTCCCGGAAATGTCGATCCGCTCTAGGATCGGAATGCCAAAAGCAGCCGTCTTGCCGGTACCGGTCTGTGCCTGCCCGATCAGGTCCTTCCCTGTAAGCGCGGTAGGGATAGCGGCTTTCTGGATGGGAGTCGGTTCTTCAAAGCCCATATCCTCTACGGCTTTCAAAATTTCCGGCTTCACGCCGAGTTCTGTGAATGTGTCGTACATAGCTCCTCCTTGTGCGCTCATGGGTACGCCGGGCGTTCTTCGCCCTTTTGACTGTATATATTATATGTATGTATATAGCAGGCTCTGGGGAAATCCATTCCCTCATGCATTTCGCATCTTCCGGCGTCTGGCCGGGCATAAAAAAAGAGAACGCTGCAAGCGTCTCTCCCATGACTGTTTCGTTCGATTGTCCGTTCTCTCGGTGCCTGCATAGCGGCTTTATTATATCATACTTCGTCTATATTCTGCAGAAAGGAAATGGAAAAGCGCCTTGGCGTTCACCGCGGTGCGCTGCCTCTTCCTTTAGAAAGCTTATCCTTTCAAGTGAGACGTGGCGCTTTAGCGCATCCGCCTCGAAGGCTATAAAGCATCTCAGCAAGGACGATCCAACCGCTGCCATCTCCCAGACCAGTACCAAAAAATATTCTAAATTCCTCTTGCATGTTTATTCCCTTAGTTGTATAATTATCACAATTCAATTTAAAGCTATTCACGAAGAAGGCTCGTTTTACCCAACATTTTCAAGAAATTCTAACCTCTTAGAGATGAATAGAATTGTATAACATGCATAAACCGGCTTTCTTCCTCAAAGGAGAATCACTCATGTTTGAAAAAGAAATCAAAGAAAAAGTCAATGAGATCACACCACAAGTCGTGACATGGCGCCGCCATTTCCATACCTACCCGGAAATTTCCGGTGAAGAAAAAGAGACCTCCCTCTACATTCAGGAAGAGCTCAAGAAGCTCGGCATCCCATTCGAGACAGGCTTCTTCGGCACTGCCGTCCTTGGCACGATCAAGGGCGAGCAGCCCGGCAAGACCGTCGCTCTCCGTGCGGACATGGATGCGCTACCCGTCACCGAGCAGACAGGACTTCCCTTCGCTTCGAAGAACAAAGGCAAGATGCACGCCTGCGGCCATGACAGCCACATGGCGATCCTCCTCGGAGCGGCCGCCGTATTGAACCAGATGAAGTCCCAGCTCAAGGGGACAGTCAAGCTGGTCTTCCAGCCAGCCGAAGAAGAGGCAGCGATCGGAGGCGGCCGTCACATCGCGGCAAGCGGCAAGCTCGATGATGTCTCTGAGATCTATGGCCTTCACGTATGGCCGGAGCTCCCCGTCGGCGTCATCGGCTTGAAGCCGGGCAATCTCATGGCTGCTTCGGATCGTTTCTACGTCCATGTAAAAGGGAAATCCACCCATGCCGCGCAGCCGCACAACGGCACCGACGCGCTGGTCGCTGCCGCGCACTTCATCATCGACGTGCAGTCCCTGATCTCCCGAGAGATGAACCCGATGGAAAACGTCGTCTGCACCATCGGCCTTATGAATGCAGGCACACGCTACAATGTCGGCGTCGAAGATGCCTACCTCGAAGGCACCGTCCGTACCTACACACCGGCGCTGCGCGACAAGATGGAAGCGCGCCTCGGTGAGATCCTGAAGGGGCTCGATGTGATGTTCGGCACACACTCGGAGCTGAACTACGTCCGCGGCCACAGCGCCACCATCAATACACCGGAAAAGATCCAGTTCCTGCAGGAGATCGGAAAGACCTACGTCGGTGAAGAGCACCTGACCCAGCCGCAGTACCCGTCCATGTGCGCGGAAGACTTCTCCTCCTATCTGGAAAAATTCCCCGGCGCCTTCCTGTGGCTCGGTACCGGCAAACCGGGCACACCGGCCCTTCACAATGCCAGCTTTTCCATCGATGAATCGATCCTCCCCTTAGGCGTCACGATGGAGGCCGCAGCGGCGATCGAGGCTTTGAATAAGTAAATCACATAAATCACGCGAAATTTGAAAGCAGGGATGAGGGATTAGTAGCTAGGGATTAGTAGCTAGGGATTAGGAGCCTCGAGTGACTAGTGACTGGTGACTAAATGCCACTTTCGGGCATTGCCACTATCTATACTCTGCGGTGCTTCCATATTTTTATGCGCCGCACCAGCACTCCTAACTCCTCACTCCTAACTGGCGAGCAAAGCTTTCATCCACAATCAGTGGACGAGGCACCCCACGAACTAACCCCGAACCCCGAACCCTGAACCCATTGAACCCCATAGGAGATCCCACCATGAATCCAGTCTTACATCAATCCTTCCTCACGATGCTCGACTATACGCCCGAGCAATTCGCCTACTATCTGGACCTCGCAGCCCAGCTGAAAAAAGATAAAAAAGAAGGCAAAGAAGCCCAGACATTAAAGGGCAAAAATTTTGCCCTTATTTTTGAGAAAGACTCCACCCGCACACGCTGCGCATTCGAAGTCGCTGCCCGTGACCAGGGAGCCTACACCACCTACCTTGGCCCGACCGGAAGCCAGATCGGCAAGAAAGAATCCATCGCCGACACCGCCCGCGTGCTCGGCTCCATGTTTGATGCCATCGAATTCCGCGGATTCGACCAGAGTGCTGTCGAAGAACTCTCCGAAAAAGCCGGTGTCCCCGTCTGGAACGGTCTCACCGACTATGACCACCCGACACAGACACTGGCGAATTTCCTCACCCTGAAGGAGCACTTCAAAAAGCCGCTGAACCAGATCTCCTATGCCTATGTCGGACACGGCCAGTCAAACATGGCACACGCCCTGATGGCAGGCGCCGCACTTGCCGGCATGGACTTCCGCATCATCGGACCTGCCCAGTTCTTCCCGGAGGATGACTTCACCGCCAAGTGCAAGGAGATCGCGAAGAAGACAGGCGCGACCTTCACCTTCACTGACGATCCAGTAGAAGGCGTCAAGGGCCTTGATGTCATCTATACCGGTGTATGGGTCACGATGGGCGACCCCTATGAACTTTGGGGCGAGCGCATCAAGCTCTTTATGCCATACCGCATCACCATGGACATGATCAAGAACACAGGAAATCCGGACACCGTCTTCTGCCACTGCCTGCCTGCTTTCCACAATACAGAGACTAAGGTCGGAAAAGACATCTACGAGCGTTTCGGCTTGGACGGCATCGAAGTCACCGACGACGTTTTCGAAGCCCCATTCTCACTCGCCTTTGAGGAAGCAGCGAACCGCCTGCCCACCATCAAAGCCGTCATGGTCGCTACCTTTGCTGACTATCCCATCGAAAAGTAAGAGAGGAGGAAATCATTATGACTACGCAAAAACTGCCGAAAGTATTCATTGTTGGTGAATCGGGGACCACGGGCCTGAGACTGCACGATCGTTTGATTTCCCGAAGCGACATCGAGCTCCTCTCTCTCCCCGATGAAAAAAGAAAAGATATCCCAACCATCGTGGAATATGCCAAGAAGGCAGATCTCATGTTCCTTTGTCTCCCCGATGATGCCTCCCGCGAGATCGTGAAAGCCACCGAAGGCACCGGCATCCGCATCCTTGACACCTCCACGGCCCACCGCACCAAGGAAGACTGGGTCTACGGCTTCCCTGAACTCTCTTCCGAGCAGTACAAAGCCATCAGCCAAGCACAGAAGGTCGCCGTCCCCGGCTGCCACGCCAGCGGCGCGATCTCTATCCTGTATCCGCTCGTCCACGCAGGCGTCCTTCCGATCAATTACCCGCTCCACATCGTATCCCTCACCGGCTACAGCGGCGGCGGCAAAAAAATGATCAAGGAATACGAAGAGGAAAAGACGCTTCCGCTCGCCTCTCCCCGCCAGTACGGCCTCTCCCAGAAGCACAAGCATCTTCCGGAGATCATGAAGGTCTGCAAGCTCTGCGAGACACCGCTCTTCTCGCCCATCGTCGCGGATTACTACGCCGGCATGGAAGTCACGGTCGGTTTCCACACCGGATTCCTCCAGCTCCCCTGCGGCCTTCCCGGCGACATCACACTGGAAGACTTCCATACCATTTTTGAAAAACAATACAAGGGCTCGAAATTCATCAAAGTCTCCCCACTCTCGACCGAGGAAACCAATGCGCTCTTCCTCGCCGCCAATGAAAATGCGGGCAAAGACTCCATGACCCTCTACATCACCGGCAACGATGAACGCATTCAGGTCGTATCCCTATTTGATAACCTCGGCAAAGGCGCCTCCGGTGCTGCCATCGAGTGCATGAACATCATGCTTGGTCTTCCCCCGGAAACAGGGCTCGTGGTGGACTAAATGCTGGTGACTGGTGACTGGTGACTAGGGATTAGGGATTAGGGATTAGGGATTAGGGATTAGGGATTAGGGATTAGGGACTAGGGACTAGGGACTAGGGATTAGACATTAGACATTAGACTTCTGCCCCCTGACTCCGGACTTCTGGCTTTAGACTTTAGACTTCTGACTTCTCACAAAGTCTGCGTGCGAAGCCGGCACTTCCATTTCTCATTTCACTCACTAGAGCCTGCTGTCCATCTGCTGGCACCGAATGTATCGGATGTCCCCAAACCCTTAACCCTTAAACCCTCCGGACATTCGATGTCAGCAGATGGACAGCATGTGGCTTTAGTGACTGGTGACTAGTGACTGGTGACTAAATACCACCTTCGGGCCTCGCCCCATTTCGTCATCCTGAGCGGTGAGAAACGTCGTATGTGATATACGAATACCAGAACAGCTGCGACCTGAGCCATCGATCTCGGCAAAGCCGCCACCTTCATTCCTCATTCGAGCAAATCTTTCATTCATAATCCATGGGCGCCCCGCCCACGGGCTAACCCTGAACCCATTGAACCTGTTTTCCCCCATAAAGGAGCATCTTCCTATGATTACAGACAATGCCATTCGGGCGGAGATCCTGACACAGGCCGTCCCCTACATCAAAGAATATACCGGTAAATACGTCGTCGCCAAGTACGGCGGAAATGCCATGACAGACCCCGTCCTGAAGAAAAACGTCATGCAGGACATCCTTCTTCTCCATCTCATCGGCGTGAATGTCATCCTCGTCCATGGCGGCGGCCCGGACATCAATGCCATGCTGGACGCTTTGAAAATCGAGTCGCACTTTGAGAATGGTCTTCGCGTCACCGATAAAGATACCATGGACGTCGTGCAGATGGTCCTCGCCGGCAAAGTCAATAAAGGCCTCGTCGCCTACCTTAGCGCCCTAGGCGGAAAAGCCATCGGCCTCTGCGGCATCGACGGCAATATGATCCAGGTCCATACCAAGAACGAGAAGCTGGGACTCGTGGGAGAGATCGATCATATCGACACGGGCGTGATCGACAGCGCGCTCTCCGCCGGATTCATCCCCGTCATCTCCTCCGTCGGTATCGACAGCCATGGACAGCCGCACAACATCAATGCAGACACGGCCGCTACCAAGATCGCCGCGGCGCTGAATGCCGAATGTCTCGTCTTCATGAGCAACATCGACGGCGTCATGAAAGACCCGAAGGATAAAGACAGCCTCCTCCACAAGCTAACTGTCGTAGAGACAGAAGCCCTCAAAAAGGACGGCACCATCAATGGCGGCATGATCCCGAAAGTCGATGCCTGCACCGATGCCATCAAGGATGGCGTGAAGAAGGTCTTCATCATCAATGGCGAAGTCCCCCATGCCCTTTTGATCGAACTTCTCACAAACGAAGGCCTTGGGACCATGTTTGTAGAGTAGTGACTGGTGGCTGGTGACTGATGACTAGGGATTAGGGATTAGGGATTAGAGATTCCGTCCAAGCCAAGCCTCGAGAGAAAAAGTAAGTGAAGCTATCGTCCTCTCGTATCGTCATTCCGAGCGCAGCCGAGGAATCTTTGTTGTATTCCTTTGAAAAACTCTCTCGATATCCCTATGCATGAAACGCCGTATTTCCAGGGAAACACTGATTAAATCGTTGTCAGATTTAATCAGCGTTTCCCCAGCTTTCCTATAGTACGGTGTTTCCCATTTCCCTTCCTCTAACAGTCATAATTAACCGCAAACGAAAAAGATTCCTCCACTTCGGTCCTTATGACGATACGGGAGTACCGCTCATCTAAAATTTACGACGCTTCCATATTTTCATGCGCCGCACCACCCCCATTGAACCTTCAGAACCTCATGAACCCATTGAACCATTCCTCAAAGGAGCCTATATATGAATACCATCGAAAAAGATCAGAAATACATCGCACATGCGTACCACCGTTACCCTGTCTGCTTTGTGAGCGGCAAGGGATCGATCCTCACAGACGAGGACGGCAAGGAATACATTGACCTCGGCAGCGGGATCGGTGTCGACATCTTCGGCATTGCCCACGAACCATGGATGGCCGCTGTGGAAAAACAGCTCCACACGCTAAACCATGTCTCGAACCTGTACTATACGAAGCCCGATGCAGAACTTGCCGAATTGCTTTGCGAAAAGACCGGCATGAAGAAGGTCTTCTTCTCGAACTCCGGCGCAGAAGCCAATGAATGTGCCATCAAAGGCGCCCGCAAGTACTCCATCGACAAGTACGGCAAGGATCGCAACGTCATCGTGACTCTCATCAATGGCTTCCACGGCCGCACCGTCACGACGCTCGCCGCGACCGGGCAGGACGTTTTCCATCAGAATTTCTTCCCGCTGACCGAAGGCTTCCTCTATACCCCGGCGAATGACCTTCCTGCCTTCATCGACCTCTGTGAAAAGAATCCGAATGTCTGCGCCGTCATGATGGAGTCCATCCAGGGCGAGGGCGGCGTCCATCCCCTCGAAAAGGATTTCTTCGAAGGCGTGAACAAGTATGCCAAAGAGCATGACATCCTCCTCATCGTCGATGAAGTCCAGACCGGCAACGGCCGCACGGGCAAGCTCTACGGCTACATGAATTTCGACGTACAGCCTGATATCGTCTCCACTGCCAAGGGCCTCGGCGGCGGTCTTCCGATCGGTGCGACGATGCTTAGCGAAAAGACGCAGGACGTCTTCACCTACGGTACCCACGGCTCCACCTTCGGCGGCAACCCGATCGCCTGCGCCGGCGCGGTCTCCATCCTGAAGGAGATCGATGACGCTCTCCTTGCCTCCGTCAAGGAAAAGGGCGACTATATCAAAAAGGAAATGGAAGGCGCCAAAGGCGTGAAATCCGTCGCCGGCATGGGCCTCATGCTCGGCATCGAACCGGTCGCACCGGTCGGACCGATCGTAGAAAAGCTCCTCGCCAAAGGCGTCGTCGTCCTCACGGCGAAGGAAAAGATCCGCCTCCTCCCAGCGCTCAATATCCCTATGGAACAGCTGAAGAAAGCGGTCGCCATCATGAAAGACGTGCTGGCAGAAGAATAAATCGTATGCAAAAAGCCGAGATGAGGTTTGCTCATCTCGGCTTTTTTGTTGTTGGGTTCAGGGTTAGCCCGTGGGGCGTGCTGCCTCTGGATTATGGATGAAAGCGCTGCTCGAATGAGAAATTAGAAATGAGAAATGCGAAATGGTGGTGCGGCGCATAACAATATGGAAGCGCCGCGGAATTTTGATGGCGCTTCGCGTCGTCGTCATCTCGAGCGTAGCCGAGAGATCTCTATTGCAGTACGGAAATCAGCATGTATGCGCCATTTCATCACCGACGTTTTTGTTCTACGTCTTTCTGCTATCTCGCACTGACTTCTTACCGGTGTGCAAGAAAGATCGAGGGCTTCGCTCGGGATGACGATACGTGGGAAGCGGTACTAATCTCAAACTCAATTCCCAATCCCTGCTTTCAAACTTGTGGTGCGGCGCAAAAAATAATGAAGCGCCGCGGAGTATAAAAAGGGCGATGTCCGCTTGAGACTTGGAGACATTAGACTACAGAAGTCAGATGTCTGACGTCTAACACCTAGTCCCCAGTCACTAGTCACTAGTCACTAGTCACTGCTCTGCGCCTGCTTCTTTGATCGCGATGGCGAGCTTGTGGGCAAGACCGGCCATCTTAGGTTTGGAGACGGAGCAGACGGCGAGGCGGATGCCTTTCTTCAGCGGTACCATGAAGACATTCTCCTTTTCCAGATAGTCGCAGACCGCCTGGGACTTGGTGACCGGGATGGTGATGAAGAAGCCGGAGATGTAGGGGACGAATTTCACGCCTTCCTCTCTCGCTTCCTTCATGAAGATCGCCGCTCTGTCCTGAATGAGGCGGAAATACTTGGCGCGCTCTGCGTCGAGCGCTTTGATCTTTTCATCGTCGCGGCAGATGCGGATCATCGCATTCTGCGCTGCACTGTTGCAGTTCGACCAGGTCGCACGGCTGGCGTACTGATTGATGTCTACGAATTCTTTGATGACATCCTTATCGGAGGAGATCCCGATCATCGCGCCCATGCGCTGACCATACATGGTGAAGCCCTTGGACAGGGTGTAGGCACAGACCGTCAGAATATTCTTCGGGAGGCCGCCGAAGAGGCGGAAGAATCTTCTGCATTCCTCCTTCTCGCCGCTGTAGTCAAGGTATGCCACATCCGGCACCAGGATCGCCTTCTTCGTTTCATCCTTGACCGCTTCTTTCAATACATCGATGGCTGCCTGCCATTCCTCATCCGAGAGGCAATAGCCCGTCGGATTATTCGCGATGCCATTCAGGATGATGACGATATTGTCCTGACGAGAGAGGATATCTTCCACCTTCTCCTTGAAATCTGCCGCATGGAAATGACCGTCCTCTGTCAAAAGAGAGAAGGTGCGCACCTTGCGGTTGTTGTCATCGATCAGGCTGTCATAGGCGCCCCAGTGCCAGTCAGAGATGAGGACCTCGTCTCCGACCTCCGAGTAGTTATGCACCACATGATGCAGCACGCCCGTGCCGCCGGGGGTCGAGCAGGCATCGATATAGCCCTCCGGACGCGACTTGCCAAAGCACTGGTCGATGCAGGCATCCAGAAAGGCGCGATATCCCTGGATCGGTGCATACGCGCACATTTCCTTCGGCGTAAGGGCCGAGAGAGCCTCTTTCACCACATCCAGCACGACCAGACTGCCATCTTCATCCAGAATGGATCCGACGGTCGCATTCACCACATTCTCTGTGCCGATCTTCTCCGCCAGCGCGATCGCGCGGTTGTTTGCGGCAAAAATATTATCCTCTGCGCTTTTCCCCTTCGCATGGGGTGCTGCCATACTGTACATAGTTTTCCCTCCTGAAGCCTTCGCTTCAAAAAAGTCCACAGCAAAACTACTTTGCCATGGACTTCGTTGCCAATGATATGAAATTTGACCACTTAAGGAAACACTGATTAAATCGTTGTCTGATTTCATTCTTGGATTTTTATACATAGCAAGGAATCATCTGACGCGAATAGCGAGCTATTTAAGGAAGATGATGACGAAG
>OIWO01002137.1_pt1 | contig 13867 bp, 7 predicted proteins | sample 1587641 | NCBI WGS metagenome assembly OIWO01 (sample SAMEA3888924, study PRJEB22519) | human gut metagenome | biome: human gut; feature: human-associated habitat; material: faeces | place: Denmark | collected 2010
AACTGCCAATGTGCGGGGTCGAGGGGGAAGGCCCCTCGTCCTTTCTCTTGGGGGTGTAAGGGGGATATTCTCTTTCGTGAAAGAGAATATCCCCCTTTGTCGCGTCCCCACACGGTGTGGGGAACAACGATGCAGCGCTGTCGCGCTGCGATAAAAACCCCGCTGCGCGGGGAGGGCGCAAAAAAAGGCAGCCTTTCGGCTGCCGATTTTTTCAGTCCACCGTGCGCATGAAGGACGTCGATCCCTTCTGAAATCTGACATCCAGTTTCACGCGGTCTGCGCGCATATAGCTCGTGGTGTATTCATAGGTATGCCCGTTCTCGGTCGTGGTGCGGCGCTGATGGAAAAACGCCGCCGAGCCGGGCGCGCAGTGCAGAAGCTGCGCCTCGTGCGGCGCGAGCACGACGGCCTCATACGTGTCCGACGCGGAAAACGGGATGACGCCGACGTGGTAGAGCAGGCTGTAGAAGCTGTGCGTCTCCAAAAGCTCGCGCGTCAGGTTCGGGTAGATGTACTCTGGGTAGTACGACGTCTCCAAGATGAGCGGCTCGCCGTCGACGTTTCGCACGCGCGTGAAGCGATAGACCTTCACGCCCTGCTCAAGGCCCATGAGCGTCACGATCTTGGGGCTCGGCGTGATGACCGCGAAGTCGACCAGCGTGGACGACGGCGTTTTGCCCAGCTGGGAAATTTCTGTCGTGAACGAATACTGCACGCCCTTGCGGCGCGTGTTCGGGTCGGTGACGAACGTGCCCTTGCCGCGCTTGCGCACGACAAAGCCCTCTTCTTCGAGCGCGCCGATGGCCTGACGCACGGTGTTGCGGCTGATATCATACGAGCGGCAGAGCTCGGCCTCGCTCGGCAGCAGGTCGCCGACCTTGAGCGCGCCGGAGGTGATGCTGCGCTTGATGATGCCCATGAGCTGGGAATAGAGAGGAATTTCGCTGTCGAGCGACAGCGGATTTTTGAGGACCGGATTGTGTTCCATGATGGGAACCTCCCGAGAAATACGTTTTGGAATATTCCCATCATACCACATATCTTTGAGATGTTCCAGTACTTTTTCCCGCCCACCGCTGAAAAACCGCAAAAAAAGGAGGGGGTAGCCCCTCCTTTTTAGGAATTGCGCATTACCAGCCGGTCCCGAGCTCTGTTCCGTACCAGCGGCCGTCGTCCCTGAGCTGGATGGTGCAGCAGCGGTAGAACTCATAGGCGTCCTTGGGCGCGGCGGGGTTCTCGCATTTGACGGTGTTGCCCGCCATGGCGCTTTGCAGCGCGTTGGCGCTCTCCGCCGTGAATTCCACCCTTACGGCAAAGCAGTAGGTGTTGTCGTCAATCTCGCCCGCCTTGCGCTTGGCCTGCGTGGTCTCCTCGGCGGGGTTTACCGTGACATTGAGCCATGTGAATTTATAGATGCTGCCGCTCGTCACCTCTTTCTGCGTCCCGTAATAGGCGTTCGCCCAGTTTTGCGCGGCCTCCTGCCACGAAAAGCTCTTCGACTGGGCGCGGACGTCGGAGGTGAGCATGTCGGAATACTCCGCCGTGTCGTACCACACGCGCATCAAGTCGTAAAGTGTGCGGCCATCATTGTCCACAATGCTGAAATCGCCGACCGCGCGGTAATAGCGTTCGCTTTTGCCCGACACATATTTGACGGTGTTCGTTCCCTTATAGAATATCAGGCACGTCGCCTGCGCGTTGTGCGGCCAGAGCTCGACAGAGTCCAGACCGTCGAGGTTTTTCGGCTTGTCGATGGGCTTGTATTCATAGCTGTCGAGCGCGACGGAATAGCCCGTCAAAAGGGGAGCATGGCTCCCGCTCTCGCCGCCGGCGGGGCAGAAGGCGAGAATGTCGACCGTGGCGGCATTCGACGCGAGCACAAGGTCGCTTTCAAATGTCGCTTCCTTGTCCGGTGTCTTGTTGTACCATGCGAGCATCGCGTCGAAGATCGTCGCATAGTCGCCGTAGCTGCTGACCTTGTAGTAGCGCGTATCGCCGTGCTGGTAGAGCATGAAATCCGAGCCCTCGTAGAAGGTAAAGCGCGCAGAATTACTGAGGCTGAGGCAGAGGGCGAGGGGATTCCCGCCGCGGGGCGGAACAGCGCTGCCCGAGGGCGAGGACTCAGACGGATCGTACTCTTTATAATCGCACGTATCGAGCAGAACGGTCGGGGTGGCGTCCTTCGGATCATGGCCGCCGACAGCCATGCCGTCGGTATTCAGACTGAGCCAGGACGTGCCGCCATTCGATGCGAGCTGGAGGTCGGTCAGGAACGCGGTATCAGCGGGAGACTCGGAGTCGGAAGAGCCGTCCGTGAAGTAGATTCCTCCGTTGATCGTAAAGTGCTTGACCATCGCCTGCAAGATGACGGCCTCCTCCTCGACGGCGCGGTCGCGGTTCCAGCCCCACTGATTCTCTTCCGTGCTGCCGTCGAAGAGCCAGTGAATTTCGACTTCGTAGGTGGTGTTGTTGGGACCGGCAAAGAGCGTGACGATCGTGTTGCTCATGCCCTCATGCGTCACGTAGCGCCAGCAGCCGGTGTCGACCTTTTCCCCGGTCACGCCGGTGCTCTCCCATTCCGCCTTTGCGTCGTTGATGCCGCGCTCGAGCTTCTTGACACTGAAATACGAGCCGGTGTTATAGCTCGAATACCAGTATTCCGCGTATTTCGCATCGGGCTTGTACGTCCAGCCGGAGATGGGGGCATAGAAACGGTAATTGCCATTACCGGAGATCAGGCGGCCCTCGACGCTGTTGCCGTGGCCGTAGCCGTCCTCGACCAGACCGTCGACGAGATTGGGAATGTACATCTTCGGCAGATCAAGCCCCGCGTAGTCGACATAGAAGTCGTGCAGGTAATACTTGAGGTCCACGCCGTAGCTGCATCCGTTGTACCACAGGCCGTCGTTGCTCATCGAGGTGCCGATGATCTGATAGCCGGTCTGCTCGCCGCTGGTGTAGTGCAGGACGGTGAGATAGTGCGTCCAGTTCTCGTTGAGATATCCGTCGTCCGTCAGCTCCTGCCCGCCGACAATGTTGATCTGCGCGCCCGCCTCGTTCGTGGGCTTCATCTCATACTGGAAGTACCACAGCTCCAGCACCGTGCCGTCGGGGGAGAGGTTGCCGAGCGAATCGGCGAACTCGAGCTGCGTCACGCGCACGTCGGCGACCGTGTCCTCGATCGAGCGGGACGCATATTCATTGTTTTCCGACACGGAATAGGTCATCGTGCCTTTTTTGAGGTCTTCCACGCACATGGCGGCATAGTCGTCCATCGAGGCATAGATCGGATTGATCTGTTCGTTTAGGCGGTAGACCATGCAGAAGCATTCACTGCCGTCTTCCGCATAGTCGGCGGAAAGGCCGAGATAGATTGTGCCGTCTTCTTGCTCAAGAAGATAGGCCTGATACGGCTGAGAGTCCTTTGCCTCTTCGCAGTAGCCGGTCCATGCGGATTTGTTGTGCTGCATAAGGTCGTCGACCGGAGAAGCGTCTCTGGTGTTGCCGAAGAGTGCGTAGAAGGACTGCTTTTCCAGCTTGTATTCCTCCATTGGGCCGTAGATGAGGGCATAGCCCAGATCGTTGAACATCGTGACGTATTTCTCCCCTGCGGGATTCGTCGCGGTGCGGAAGGTGGGGTATGCGCCATCCGTAAAGCCATCCGTAAAGCCGGGCGCTTCATATAAGAGCGTGTCGACCATATAGCTCTTGTCGGCAAACGGGTCGTCATTTTTCTGCGCGCGCTCGCCCCAGCTGACGGCGCAGCCCGCCGTGAGCGTCAGCGCCAGCACGAGGGCCACGATGCCGAGCCCGCGCTTTTTCTGCGCGCCCAGCACGTTCGTGATGCGCCGCTTGAGGCGCTCGACCGTGCCGCCGAAGCACGTCGTCGCGGGCAGCGCCCGCACGCTGGACTGCACGGCGGCGAGCAGTGTCCGGCTGTAAGCCGCGCGCTCGGGGAGTTCGAGCCCGTCGGTCGCTGCGCTGTCGCAGGCGAGCTCGATGTCCTCGTCCGCCTGACGCAGCATCAGATACACCACGGGGTTGAACCAGTGCATCGCGTTGGCCGCGAGCAGCACGAGCTTGAAGAGCATGTCGCGCCGCTTCAAATGGCACAGCTCGTGGCGCAGGATGTAGCGCAGCTCCTGCACGTCGTAGTGCTCGTGGGGAAGGAGCAGCCGCGGGCGCAGCAGGCCTGTCACCGCGGGGGTGGAGATGGCCTCGCAGACGATCATCTCCGGCGCGCTCACGCCTAAGTCGCGCGCCGTGTCAGAGAGCAGGGAGGCGTAGTCCACGCGGGCGACGTCTCTCTTCCAGCGGCGCACCGTGCGGCGGAAGTGGGCGTAGGAAAGGCCCTGATACAGCAGGAACGCCGCCGCGCCCGCGAGATAGCCGTAGAATAAAATCGTCGTCACGGGGATGTAGCGCGTCGTCTTCTGCTCGGGATTCGTCACAGGGCGCTGGATGATCGTGTCGCGCACCTGTGCGGGGGACTGGCCGCTTTTTTCGGCCATGTCGCCGAACAGGTTGTCGGTCGATTGGATGGCTGTCTTATCCGTGCCGACAAAGAGGGTGTAGTCTTTCGGCGGCGCGGCCTGCACCGGCGCGTTTTTTACCGAAAAATCGACCGGCAGCAGCAAAAAGACCGCCAGCGCCAGCCACAGCCAGCAGCGCGTCTTCGCGCGGTAGCGCTCGCGCCAGAGAGGTTTGAGTACCAGCATCGCCAGAATGGCGAGGGAACCTAACAGGGAAGTTTTCAACAGATTCAGCAGAAATGTTTCCATGGTGCGTCCTCCTTATATTTCCGTTTAACGGCTCATATCGTCCAAAAACTGCCGCAGCTCGTCGATCTCGCTCTGCTCGAGCGGCTTTTCGGCGTTCAGCGCCGCGACAAAGCTGCCGAGCGACCCGCCGTAGAGCCGCTTCAGGACGCTGCGGCTCTCAAATTCGAGGTACTTATCCTTTGAGACGAGCGGTGTGTACAAATTGTTCCGCCCCTCGCGGCGGCTCGAGAGGAATCCTTTTTCGCACAGGCGAGTAAGGTAGGTGTTGACGGTGTTGGCGCTCCAGCCGTGGCTCGCGAGCGCGCCGTCGAGATCGCCGCGGCTGACCTCGCCGCCGACGGCCCAGATGGCCTGCATCACGGCAAGCTCCGCATCGGGCAGTCTCTTTTTATCGTCCATGGGTTGACCTCCTTAGATGATCTACTACATTTGTCGTTGATAACTATATACTACATATGTAGTAGTTTGTCAAGCTCCTTTTATGTCCTTTTTTTGTTTTGCAGCGAAAATTGCAGAAAACAGGGGAAAGACATGACGGCAAATTGTCAAAATGAAAGATGCTGTTCAATTATTTGAATAAGTTCTTGCAAATCTTTCTGAAAATCGCTTGCTTTTGTGCAAAGCGCAAGGTATAATGAGGAAACCGTATGAAATCATTTAGCGATTCAATAAATAAACAAATAAGAAGAAGGAGATCTGTATCATGGCAAAGTTCAAAGTTTACTACACCATCGAGCTCAACGAGGTGGCCACGCACATCTTCGAGTCCAACGACTTTGAAGTGAAGCTGTGCAGCCATAACGACGAGGAGACCTACGTCAAGGAGCTCGCCGAGTTCCAGCCCGACGCCATCATGTGCCGCACCGAGCCCATCACCGCCAAGATGATGGACACCTGCAAGAACCTCAAGGTCATCGGCAAGCAGGGCGCCGGCCTCGATAACATCGACATGGACCACGCCCACGCCAAGGACATCACCGTTGTCTACGCGCCTGCCGGCAACGCCAACGCCGTCGCCGAGCACGCCGTCATGCTGATGCTCATGTGCGCCAAGCGCTTCACCTATGTCGACCGTCAGTTCCGCGGCGGCAACTTCCTCGTCCGTATGGGCATGGAGCATACCTATGAGCTCGGCGGCAAGACCCTCGGTATGATCGGTTGCGGCCGTATCTCCCAGCTGGCCATGCAGAAGTGCAAGTACGGCTTCGGCATGAACGTCATCGGCTACGATCCGTACCTCACGCAGGACAAGATCGGCGATCTGTGCGAGCTGAAGGCCACCGCCAAGGAAGTCTGGGAGCAGGCCGACTTCGTGTCCGTGCATCTGCCCGTCGTTCCCTCCACCGAGCACTCCATCGGCCGTGAGCAGTTCAGCTGGATGAAGCCCACCGCTTCCTTCATCAACTGCGCGCGCGGCGCTCTGATCAAGGAGAACGAGCTTGTCGAGTGCCTGAAGGACGGCACGCTGTTCCAGGCCGGTCTCGACGTGTTCGAGCATGAGCCCATTCAGGAGTCCAGCCGCGAGCTGTTCGACCTCGACAACGTCATCATGACCCCGCACATGGCCGCCACCACCGAGCAGAGCGTTCTGAACTGCTGCACCTCCGTCGCCAACGACATCGTCGCCGTCTGCAACGGCCAGGAGCCCAAGGTCAAGGCCCAGAAGCCCAAGTTCTAAGTTATTTCTGTTTCGTAGAAACTACTTATTAAAAGGGACGCCTCGAAAGAGGCGTCCCTTTTTTGCGCCCTTGGGCGCGGGGGGGACAGCCAGGCAGAGCTGCTGCTTTTTATTCCAACAGCGTGTGGAGACGCGGGAAAGGGGGCCGTTGTCTCACGCGAGAGAATGGCCCCCTTATCCCATGCAGCGCCAGCGGCGCTGCTTTCCCTGCGCCTTTGGGTGCAAAACGATCCCGTGGTGCAAGATATTCTTCATTCTTGTTAAATAGTTAACGAAATGAAAGAAAAAAATCAAAATTGCCTACATTTTTCGCAACTTTGCAGTTGATTTTTCATTTTCCTGTGTGTATAATCAAAATCGAAGAAAATCGGATCTCGTTCCGGATTTACAAATTTTAAAGGAGAAGTCAAATGAAAGAATTGTACGTCGTCAACTGCTGCCGTACCGCTGTCGGTTCCTTCGGCGGTTCCCTGAAGAACACCCCTGCCGCTCAGCTCGGCTCCATCGTCGTGAAGGAAGCCCTCAAGCGCGCGAATGTCGCTCCCGAGAATGTCGATGAGCTGATGTTCGGCTGCATCCTGACCGCCGGTCTCGGTCAGAACGTCGCCCGTCAGGTCGGCGTGGGCGCCGGTCTCCCCTATTCCGTCCCCGCCTATACCGTCGGTATGGTCTGCGGCTCCGGTATGAAGTCCGTCATTGAGGCTGGCCGCGCCATCCTCGCCGGCGACGCCGATATCGTCGTCTGCGGCGGCACCGAGAACATGAGCGCCGCTCCTTATGCCGCTCCCGACGCCCGCTGGGGCGCCCGCATGGGCGACAAGAAGCTTGTCGACACCATGATCAAGGACGGCCTGTGGGATGCGTTCAACAACTACCACATGGGCACCACCGCCGAGAACATCTGCGATGTTTGGGGCATCACCCGCGAAGAGCTCGACGCCTTCGGCGCTGCCTCCCAGCAGAAGACCGAGGCTGCTCAGGCTGCCGGCCGTTTTGACGATGAGATCGTTCCCGTCCCCGTGAAGGTCAAGAAGGAGATCGTCGAGTTCAAGAAGGACGAGTTCCCCCGCGCCGGTTCCACCGTCGAGGGTCTTGCCAAGCTGCGCGGCGCGTTCCCCGTCGGCCCCGAGGGCGTTGAGGACGAGATCGTCCACACCTTCGAGCCCACCGGCATCCACGAAGCCGATACCAAGAAGCACGTCCAGCGCGTGACCGCCGGTAACGCCTCCGGCATCAACGACGGCGCTGCCGCCATTGTCCTCGCTTCCGGCGAGGCCGTGAAGAAGTACAACCTCAAGCCCATGGCCAAGCTCGTCAGCTGGGGCCAGGGCGGCGTCGACCCGAAGATCATGGGCGTCGGCCCCGTGCCCGCTTCCCGTCAGGCCATGCAGAAGGCCGGCCTGACCATCGACGATATCGACCTCGTCGAGGCCAACGAAGCCTTCGCGGCCCAGTCCATCGCTGTTGCCCGTGAGCTCGGCTTCGACATGAGCAAGGTCAACGTCAACGGCGGCGCGATCTCCATCGGCCACCCCGTCGGCGCTTCCGGCGCTCGTATCATCGTCACCCTGCTGCACGAAATGCTCAAGCGCGACGACGCCAAGAAGGGTCTTGCCACCCTCTGCATCGGCGGCGGCCAGGGCGTTGCCACCATCTTCGAGAAGTGCTAAAGCACCGCTAACCCCTGAAAGTAAAAGGAGACCTCGAAAGAGGTCTCCTTTTTATTTTGTCCTCTGCACGGTGCAGGGAAAAAAGCAGCGCCCCTGCCGAGACGCAAAAAGGAAGCAGCCCTTTCGGGCTGCCCCTCACGCGCTCTCGCGGGCGCAAACGCCGTACAGTGCGCCGCGCTGCGATTTAACCCTCCGCCTGCGCGGCGACGATCGCCTCGTAGATTGTCTGCGGGTCAAGCTTATCGTAGTCCTCGCTCGTGGCGATGACGGCGGAATCCATCTGCTCGGCGATGAAGTTCGTGAAGTACTCCTCGCGCACCTCGTCGGCGGCTGCGGCCTTGTCGAGCGGCAGGCGGAGCAGGATGTGATAGCCGAAGCTGGATTCGACGACTTCACTCACCTCGCCCTCGGAAAGCGCGTAGGCGGCGTCTTCAAACTCCTGCACCATCGAGCCGGTCGTGAAGGTGTAGCCCGTGGGATAGGTCTCGCGGCCGGGGTCCTCGCTGTACTGGTCGGCCAGCTCGGCAAAGTAGGAGGCGATGTCGTCGCCGGTGTAGGAATTGAGCTTTTCGACGAGCTCCTCAGCGAGCGCTTTCTTTTCGGCCTTCTGCTCGTCGGTGAGGGCTTCGCCGGTCGTCATGTTCTTCGTCGCAAGCAGGATGTGGTCCGCCGTGATGTAGCCCTGCTCGGCGGCGTAGACGGCGAGGTCCTCGTCGGAGGCGTAGAGCGCGCTGCCCTCGGTGTTGTAGAGCTCATAGAGATTCTGATACAGGTAGTTCGAGCGCGCGACGCGGTCATAGGTCTCGCGGCGCATGCCGAGCTTGGCGATCTCGGCCTCAAAAGCTTCCTCGCTGCCGTACTGGTCAATGTAGCTCTGGTCGCTCTCGGCCATGGCGGCCTCCTGCTCGGCGGTAAGCGTCACGCCGTACTTGCTGGCGAGATTTTCAAGCACCAAGTGCTGCTTGACGGACGAGAGCACGCTTGCTTTCACATAGTCGGCGACACTCATGCCGTCGGAGAGGGTGTCGTCCCAGTTGATGGACGAGCCGGTGTAATACTGCATGTAGCTGTCGAGATACGACACGTCGTAGCCGATCCAGTAGGCGACAAGGTCGGCGCTCGCGCCGTTGCCGTTCAGGCTTGCGACGATCGCGTCGGGCGCGACGCCGGTCGCTTCGTAGCAGAGACCCTCCTGCATCGTGCCGGAGGTGAAGCCGTTCGAGGGCGAGAGCGACACGACGGTAAAGGTGAGCGCCGCGGTGATGGCCGCCGCGCCAAGGAACGAAAGCAATCTCTTCTTGATCATAATGTTACCTCTTTTTCGTTTTCTTCCTTATTCACACGCAGGTCTCCGACCAGCGTCAAGGCAGTATCCAATGCGTCCTCGTTTGGCGTAAGACGCAGCAGGAGCTTCGGCTCCGTCCCCGTGGCGGAGAGCGTGAGCCGGCGGCGGTTCTTCGGCAGCGAGCAGAGGGCCATCACGGCCTCCACGGGGACTGCCTCGGACGCGGCAAAGGTGAAGGTGATCTCGCTGCCGCGCTGCGAGATATCGCTCACGCCGATCTGCACGGCCTCCGCGCGCAAAAGCGCGACGTCCATGAGCTTGAGGACCGGCTGGGGCGGCTCGCCGTAGCGGTCGATGAGCTCGTCGAGCAGCTCCTGCGACTGCTCGGCGGTGCGCAGCGCCGCGATGCGGCGGTAGATATCCATGCGCTGCTCGCCCGAGGGAATGTAGCTCTCCGGCAGGTTGGCCGAGACTGTGAGGTCTGCCGAGCATTCGGTGCGCTGCGGCGCTTTTTCGCCGCGCTGCTCGAGCACAGCCTCTTCCAAGAGCTGCAAATACATGTCGTAGCCGACGCTCATCATATAGCCCGACTGCTCGGGGCCGAGCAAATTGCCCGCGCCGCGAATTTCAAGGTCGCGCATCGCGATGCGGAAGCCCGAGCCAAACTCCGCGTATTCGCGGATGGCCGTCAGGCGCTTGGCCGCAACCTCGGTGAGGATCTTGCCCGCGCGGTAGGTCATATAGGCATACGCCCGGCGCGCGCTGCGGCCGATGCGGCCGCGGATCTGGTGCAGCTGGGCGAGGCCGAGGCGGTCGGCGTCCCCGATGATGAGGGTGTTGACATTTGGAATGTCGATGCCCGTCTCGATGATCGTCGTGCAGACGAGCACCTGAATTTCTCCGTCCGAGAGCTGCTGCATCACGGACGACAGGCCCTTTTCGTCCATCTTGCCGTGCGCGACGCCGATAGCGACGTCGTCGCCGAGGAGCTTTTTGAGTGTCGCGGCGCAGCGGTCGATGGTCTCGACGCGGTTGTGCATGTAGTAGACCTGCCCGCCGCGCGCGAGCTCGCGCCGGATGGCGTCGGCGATGACGCTCCAGTTATGCTCGAGCACATATGTCTGCACCGGCTGGCGGTCGACAGGCGGGACCTCGATGGTCGACATGTCGCGGATGCCCGAAAGCGCCATATTGAGCGTGCGGGGGATGGGCGTTGCCGAGAGCGTCAGCGTGTCGACCTGACGTGAAAGCTCCTTGAGCTTTTCCTTGTGCGTTACGCCGAAGCGCTGCTCCTCGTCGATGATGAGAAGGCCGAGGTCCTTGAAGTGCAGACTCTTTTGCAGCAGCGAGTGCGTGCCAATGAGTAAGTCGATCTTTCCCGCGGCGGCATCCTGCAAAATTTGCTTCTTCTGCGCGGGCGTTTTGAAGCGCGAGAGCACTTCGATGCGCACGGGGAACGAGCGGAAGCGGTTCAGCGCCGTCGCGTAGTGCTGCTGGGCGAGCACGGTGGTCGGCACTAAGATGGCCGCCTGCTTGCCGTCGAGCACGCACTTCATCACGGCGCGCAGCGCGACCTCAGTCTTACCGTAGCCGACGTCGCCGCAGAGCAGGCGGTCCATCGGCGTCGAGCGCTCCATGTCGGCCTTGATCTCGGCGATGGCGCGGAGCTGATCGTCGGTCTCTTCGTAGTCGAAGGCCTCTTCAAATTCCTTCTGCCACGGGGAGTCGGGCGAGAAGGCGAAGCCCGGGCGGCGTTGGCGCTCAGCGTAGAGCGCGATGAGACCCTTGGCAAGGTCCTTCGCCGCGGCGCGCGCCTTCGTTTTCGCGCGCGACCAGTCCGTACCGCCGAGCTTACTGAGCTTCGTACGTATTTGGCCATCCTCGTCCTCGCCATGGCCGCCGATGTATTTCGACACCATGTCGAGCTGCGTCGCGGGAACGTATAAGCTGTCGTTGCCCGCATAGCAGATCTTGATATAGTCCTTGTCCACGCCGTCGACGCGCATGCGCTCGATGCCCGCAAAGCGGCCGATGCCGTGGTGCACGTGCACGACGAGATCGCCGGGGGAGAGGTCTTCATAGGACCGCAGCGCGGCGCGGGCCGACGTCTCCTTCTTTGGCCGCGCCTTCGCGCGCTTGCCGGAGAGGGGGGCGGTCAGCTGCCCCTCGGTCAGAATGACGAGCTTTAATTGCGGATATTCGCTGCCCGCGCTCAGCGCGCCGAGGCCGATGACGGTCTCGTGCGGGGCGGGGAGGCGGTCGTTTTTCAAATCAAGCTGCGCGCGGATGCCGCGCTCTTCCAAAAGGCGCTGAAAGTTCTTCGCGCGCGTTTCGTTGCCGCAGAGAACGAGTACGCCGCAGCCTGCGCCAAGATACCGCTCCATATCACCCGCGGCGGTCTCGAGGCTGCCGCCATATGACGGCAGCGAGCGCGCGTTCATGCTGAGGATGGTCCTCGGCGGCAGCAGATTGCGCGACGTGGGGAGCGAATCGAGCAGCAGCACGGGGAACGCACCCATGCGGTGGCTCAATGCCTCCTGACTCAGCGCGAGCGCGGCGAATTCGCCGCACAAAACGCCCTCTTCGATCAGGGGCTTTACGTCCTCGGAGAGCTCCCAGTGGTAGTTCTTGCTGCGCTCCAAAACGCGCATGCCGTCGCTGACGGTGATCAGCGTGTCGGGAGAGAGATAGTCGAGCGCGCAGACCTCTTCGGGGTAGCACGCGGCGAGATACCGGTCCATCCCGCCGAGCGGCAGGCCGTTACGAAGCCTCTCGATGTCGCTGCGCAGCGTTTGGACGATGGGGCTGTCTTCGGCCTTTTTCGCAATTTTCTGCGCGGCGCGCCCAAGGCGCTCGAGCATTTTTTCGCGCCCGCCGTCCGAGAGGGCGGGCAGCACCTCTGCCGCGGGCAGGACGGTCAGGGATTTGACGTTCTGCGTGCGGCGCTGGGTCGTCACGTCGAATTCGCCCATCGCGTCGACCTCGTCGTCGAAGAATTCGACGCGCACGGGCGCGCTCAGCGGCGACCAGACGTCGAGAATGCCGCCGCGCAGCGCGAACTGGCCGACGCCCTCGACCGTTTCCGCGCGCGTATAGCCGCTTTCGACAAGCTTTTTCGAGAGCGCGCTCAGGTCAAAGCGGTCGCTGAGCGAAATGTCCGTCACCGCGCCGCGCAGCGCGTCGGGCGGGAGCGTTCGCTGCATCAGGCCGTCGACCGTCGCGACCAGGATCGGCGCTTTTCCGGCGGCAAGGCTGCACAGCGAGCCGATGCGCTGCTGCTCCCAGCCGTGGGACGCAAATACACGGTCGCGCAGCTGCCATTCGCGCGCGAACAGCAGGCTCACGTCCTCGCCGAGCAGCTCGTGCAGGTCGCCTGCCATGCGGTTTGCCTCGTTTTCATCCGCGCAGACGATCAAAAGCGGGCGCTGTGTCTTGTGCCGCACGGCAGCGGTGAGCTGCGCGCGGTGCACACCCGAAAGGCCCGACACGGCGATGGGCGACGTGCCCGCGTCGAGCGAGAGCAGCAGCTCGCGCACCTCGGGAAGAGATGCGAGCGCTTCATTGAGTTTGTTCATTCCCTGCGCCATGCCGTATCCCTCCTTCCGCAACGCGCAAAAGGGCAGATCCGCCGCAGCCGCGGCGGGTCATGCCCGTGGTTGTCAGTCATTTTATTATATAGGCTTTTGGCAAAAAGTCTATGTCGATTTTTTAAATTTTGGCGGCAAAAAGCGTTCAGCCGTTGTAGCGGTTCTGCGCGGCGCTCACGCCGTCGGTGATGATGCACTCTGCCGCGCCGAGCGCGCGGTCGAGCACACCGTCGATGACCTTGCGCTCATTGGCCGTGAACGGGCCGATGACCCAGTCGACAATGTCGTGCTCCGGCGCGCCGACGCCGACCTTGACGCGCGGGAAAGCGTCGGTGCCGAGGTGCGCGATGATGTTCTTGAGGCCGTTGTGTCCACCCGCGCTGCCGCTGCCGCGCACGCGGAGCTTGCCGAGCGGGAGCGAAATATCGTCGGAGATGACGATGACGTGGTCAGCGGGAATTTTATAGAATCGTGCCGCCTCGCCCACAGCCTCGCCGGAGAGGTTCATGTAGGTCTGCGGCATCATCAAAAGCACATTCGCCCCGCCAAATTCGATGACCTCCGTCAGCGCGCGGAAGCGCAGGCGGTTGCAGCGCAGATCGCGCTTGTCGATCAGACGCTCCGCGGCCATGAAGCCGATGTTGTGGCGGGTGTTTTCATACTGCTTGCCGTAGTTGCCCAAACAGACGAGCAGCCATTCCGGCGGGCCGGATTTTTTGAAAATCATGAAAATGTTCCTCACTTTCCCCGTAAGGGGGAGTTTCTTGCGCGCCCCAGGGGCGCGGGGATTATGCGGCGTGCGCGCCGCAGAACCACACCCCCCATTTTCTTTCCGTGGAAAGAAAACGGGCGGTGTGACCGTCCAA
>OIWO01002139.1_pt1 | contig 13865 bp, 9 predicted proteins | sample 1587641 | NCBI WGS metagenome assembly OIWO01 (sample SAMEA3888924, study PRJEB22519) | human gut metagenome | biome: human gut; feature: human-associated habitat; material: faeces | place: Denmark | collected 2010
TAGCCTTTGGCCAGAATAGCCTTCACTTGTTCCACGGTATGACCAAAAATAAAGATATTTTCTTCACCGACTTTCTCGGCGATTTCAACGTTCGCACCATCCAGCGTACCGACAGTAAGCGCACCATTGAGCGCCAGTTTCATATTGCCGGTACCGGAAGCTTCTTTACCTGCAGTCGAAATTTGTTCGGAGATATCCGCCGCCGGGATCAGTTTTTCCGCCGCCGAAACGCAATAATCCGGCAGGAACACCACCTTCAACTTATCGCCAACCAGTGGATCGTTGTTGATCACGTCAGCCACTTTGTTGATCGCAAAGATAATATTCTTCGCCAGGTAGTAGCCCGGTGCCGCTTTCGCGCCGAAGAGGAAGACGCGCGGTACGCGATCAGCCTGCGGGTTTTCACGAATTTCTTTGTACAACGCCAGAATATGCAGCAGATTCAGGTGCTGGCGTTTGTACTCATGCAGACGTTTGATCTGAATATCGAAAATCGCCTGTGGATTGATCTCAATACCGGTACGAACTTTCACAAACTCCGCCAGACGGACTTTATTCGCCTGCTTGATCTCGCGATATTGCTGACGGAATTTCGCATCATCAGCGAATTTTTCCAGATTGATCAGCTGATCGAGATCGTTAGCCCACTCTTTTTGCAGTGATTTATCCAACAGAGCCGCCAGTGCAGGGTTGCACTGTTTGATCCAGCGACGTGGGGTAATACCGTTGGTGACGTTATGGAATTTGTTCGGCCATAGCTGGTGATATTCCGGGAACAGATCTTTCACCACCAGATCCGAGTGCAGCGCCGCAACACCGTTCACCGCGAAACCGCCAACCACACACAGGTTCGCCATATGCACTTGTTTATCGTGCACCACCGCCAGTTTGGCCCACACTTTTTCATCGCCCGGCCAGGTTTTCTCCACCAGCGTTTTAAAGCGAGTATTAATTTCGTTAATAATCTGCATATGGCGCGGCAGTAAGCCTTTCACCAGTTTCACATCCCAGCGTTCCAGCGCTTCTGGCATCAGGGTATGGTTGGTGTAAGCGAAAGTTTTGCTGGTAATGGCCCAGGCGTCATCCCAGCTCATCTGGTGCTCATCGATCAGCACGCGCAGCAGTTCTGGAATCGCGATAGTTGGGTGGGTATCGTTCAGCTGAATAACTTCGTAATCCGCCAGTTCGTGCAGTTTACGCCCCGCCAGATGATGGCGACGCAAAATATCCGCTACCGAACAGGCACACTGGAAGTACTGCTGCATCAAGCGCAGCTTTTTACCGGCAGTATGGTTGTCGTTTGGATAGAGAACTTTGGTCAGTTTTTCCGCATTGATGCCCTGCTGTTCGGCACGCAGGAAATCACCGTCGTTAAATTTAGTCAGATCAAACGGATGCGCGTGCGTCGCCTGCCACAGACGCAGCGGCTGCGCCACGCCATTACGATAGCCGACAACGGGGAGATCCCACGCTTGACCGGTAATGGTAAACTCCGGCTCCCAGCGTCCGTCTTTCGTCACTTTACCGCCAATCCCTACCTGCACATCCAGTGCTTCGTTGTGGCGGAACCACGGGTAGTTACTGCGATGCCAGTCATCCGGCGCTTCAACCTGTTTGCCATCGACAAAAGACTGGCGGAACAAACCATATTGATAGTTCAGACCGTAACCCGTCGCAGACTGACCGACAGTTGCCATTGAGTCGAGGAAGCACGCCGCCAGACGTCCCAGACCACCGTTACCCAGCGCCGGGTCGATCTCTTCTTCCAGCAGGTCCGTCAGATTGATGTCATAAGCCTTCAACGAATCCTGTACATCCTGATACCAGCCGAGATTCAACAGGTTGTTGCCCGTCAGGCGACCAATCAAAAACTCCATTGAGATGTAGTTAACATGTCGCTGATTCGCCACCGGCTTGGCGAATGGCTGAGCACGCAGCATTTCGGCCAGTGCTTCACTCACTGCTAGCCACCACTGGCGAGGAGTCATTTCAGCCGCAGAATTTAAGCCATAACGCTGCCACTGACGTGAAAGCGCTTCCTGAAATTGCTTATCGTTAAAAATAGGTTGTGACATAGGAGTTCCACTTTTCTTAGATTTTCAACACAACGTTATCGCTAGTTTGCCAGGCTCGATGTTGACCTTCCTCATCCTGCGGGGGATTAGGCAGGGAGGAGTTGCGGGGATGAGCAAGGAAATGTGATCTCAACCACTTAAAGCTAGTGCAAACCACAGGATTAGCAGCAAATCAATGCAATACAGCGCAGAAAATCTGTATCTAAGTGCAAAAAATGGCCGTTGCGTATTTTCAAAAAGCGGAAGGTAACTCTATAAATTAAGTAAAGGAGTGAAACAGTTTCATAAGTAAAATATCCAGTGTGCTCCATCTCATTCTTAATAGATTTATTAAGATCATCTTTTTAGATGGCACTTTCATCAGGAATGAAGAAGAAACCCTTGCTTAAATGAATCTGATGAACATAAGGGAAACCAGTATTCACGCTGGATCAGCGTCGTTTTAGGTGAGTTGTTAATAAAGATTTGGAATTGTGACACAGTGCAAATTCAGACACATAAAAAAACGTCATCGCTTGCATTAGAAAGGTTTCTGGCCGACCTTATAACCATTAATTACGAAGCGCAAAAAAATAATATTTCCTCATTTTCCACAGTGAAGTGATTAACTATGCTGATTCCGTCAAAACTAAGTCGTCCGGTTCGACTCGACCATACCGTGGTTCGTGAGCGCCTGCTGGCTAAACTTTCCGGCGCGAACAACTTCCGGCTGGCGCTGATCACGAGTCCTGCGGGCTACGGAAAGACCACCCTCATTTCCCAGTGGGCGGCAGGCAAAAACGATATCGGCTGGTACTCGCTGGATGAAGGTGATAACCAGCAAGAGCGTTTCGCCAGCTATCTCATTGCCGCCGTGCAGCAGGCAACCAACGGTCACTGTGCGATATGTGAGACGATGGCGCAAAAACGGCAATATGCCAGCCTGACGTCACTCTTCGCCCAGCTTTTCATTGAGCTGGCGGAATGGCATAGCCCACTTTATCTGGTCATCGATGACTATCATCTGATCACTAATCCAGTGATCCACGAGTCAATGCGCTTCTTTATTCGCCATCAACCAGAAAATCTCACCCTGGTGGTGTTGTCACGCAACCTTCCGCAACTGGGCATTGCCAATCTGCGTGTTCGTGACCAACTGCTGGAAATTGGCAGTCAGCAACTGGCATTTACCCATCAGGAAGCGAAGCAGTTTTTTGATTGCCGTCTGTCATCGCCGATTGAAGCCGCAGAAAGCAGTCGGATTTGCGATGACGTTTCCGGTTGGGCGACGGCACTACAGCTAATCGCCCTCTCCGCCCGGCAGAATACCCACTCAGCCCATAAGTCGGCACGCCGCCTGGCGGGAATCAATGCCAGCCATCTTTCGGATTATCTGGTCGATGAGGTTTTGGATAACGTCGATCTCGCAACGCGCCATTTTCTGTTGAAAAGCGCCATTTTGCGCTCAATGAACGATGCCCTCATCACCCGTGTGACCGGCGAAGAAAACGGGCAAATGCGTCTCGAAGAGATTGAGCGTCAGGGGCTGTTTTTACAGCGGATGGATGATACCGGCGAGTGGTTCTGCTATCACCCGCTGTTTGGCAACTTCCTGCGCCAGCGCTGCCAGTGGGAACTGGCGGCGGAGCTGCCGGAAATCCACCGTGCCGCCGCAGAAAGCTGGATGGCCCAGGGATTTCCCAGCGAAGCGATTCATCATGCGCTGGCGGCAGGCGATGCGCTGATGCTGCGCGATATTCTGCTTAATCACGCCTGGAGTTTGTTCAACCATAGCGAACTGTCGCTGCTGGAAGAGTCGCTTAAGGCCCTGCCGTGGGACAGTTTGCTGGAAAATCCGCAGTTAGTGTTATTGCAGGCGTGGCTAATGCAAAGCCAACATCGCTATGGCGAAGTTAACACCCTGCTAGCCCGTGCTGAACATGAAATCAAGGACATCAGAGAAGGCACCATGCACGCAGAATTTAACGCTCTGCGCGCCCAGGTGGCGATTAACGATGGTAATCCGGATGAAGCGGAACGGCTGGCAAAACTGGCACTGGAAGAGCTGCCGCCGGGCTGGTTCTATAGCCGCATTGTGGCAACCTCGGTGCTGGGTGAAGTGTTGCACTGCAAAGGCGAATTGACCCGCTCACTGGCGTTAATGCAGCAAACCGAACAGATGGCACGCCAGCACGACGTCTGGCACTACGCCTTATGGAGTTTAATCCAGCAAAGTGAAATTCTGTTTGCTCAGGGATTCCTGCAAACCGCGTGGGAAACGCAGGAAAAAGCGTTCCAGCTGATCAACGAGCAGCATCTGGAACAGCTGCCAATGCATGAGTTTCTGGTGCGCATCCGAGCACAACTGTTATGGGCCTGGGCACGGCTGGATGAAGCCGAAGCGTCGGCGCGTAGCGGGATTGAAGTCTTGTCGTCTTATCAGCCACAGCAACAGCTTCAGTGCCTGGCAATGTTGATTCAATGCTCGCTGGCCCGTGGTGATTTAGATAACGCCCGTAGCCAGTTGAACCGTCTGGAAAACCTGCTGGGGAATGGCAAATATCACAGCGACTGGATCTCTAACGCCAACAAAGTCCGGGTGATTTACTGGCAAATGACCGGCGATAAAGCCGCCGCTGCCAACTGGTTGCGTCATACGGCTAAACCGGAGTTTGCGAACAACCACTTCCTGCAAGGTCAATGGCGCAACATTGCCCGCGCACAAATCTTGCTGGGCGAGTTTGAACCGGCAGAAATTGTTCTCGAAGAACTCAATGAAAATGCCCGCAGTCTGCGGTTGATGAGCGATCTCAATCGTAACCTGTTGCTGCTAAATCAACTGTACTGGCAGGCCGGACGTAAAAGTGACGCCCAGCGCGTGTTGCTGGACGCATTAAAACTGGCGAATCGCACCGGATTTATCAGTCATTTTGTCATCGAAGGCGAAGCGATGGCGCAACAACTGCGCCAGCTGATTCAACTTAATACGCTGCCGGAACTGGAACAGCATCGCGCGCAGCGTATTCTGCGAGAAATCAATCAACATCATCGGCATAAATTCGCCCATTTCGATGAGAATTTCGTTGAACGTCTGCTAAATCATCCGGAAGTGCCAGAACTAATCCGCACCAGCCCGTTGACCCAACGTGAATGGCAGGTCCTGGGGCTGATCTACTCCGGTTACAGCAATGAACAAATTGCGGGCGAACTGGAAGTGGCGGCAACCACCATCAAGACGCATATCCGCAATCTGTACCAAAAACTCGGCGTCGCCCACCGTCAGGCTGCCGTGCAGCACGCGCAGAAACTGCTGAAGATGATGGGTTATGGGGTGTGAGTTTAGCCGGATAATGCATTGGATCCGGCTTACATCTTTACATCATTCAATACTCACCCGCGTTACGCCATCTGTTTCTATCAAACCAAACCGCACCGGCAAGAAACGCTCCACCACGGCGATATTGGTCAGCAGATGGCATGAAGGATGGGCGACCGTAAATTCTCCCGCGCCCGCCAGCGCCATCGGTAGCACCAGCTGGTCGGCGAGATATTCCCTACCGCAGCCGGGCTTGCCAGGTAGCGTTTCACCTCTTTCACTAACTGCGCGGCTACCACCTCGGCACTGACGCGCTTTTCACCGACGACGAAAAAGCGTTCAGTGATATTTTCACTTTCGACTTCCAGCGAGACGGTATTACCCGGCCCCTGGTCGCGCGGCAGGTTATGAATATTCTGTTCATGCAGGGAAAAACTCCCCGCCAGTGTAGCGATTTCACGCTCAGCAACATGGCGCGGCACACCAGCTAATAGAACTTCTCCACGCATCTGCACAATGTTCCCGCGCTCGCCAAGTTGCAAGGTGTTAAACGATGCCACGGGCGAGACTTCCGTTGCCACCACGCCGCCTCCGGCAGGATAAAAACCGTGACGTAACAGCGTGGTTTGCTGATGAATTCCTATTTTCGCCAGCAGCGGCTCCAGCACCCGGCGGATAAAATCCGCAGGCGGGGCCGACGGGTTATCGGTGCCTCCGCTCACTTCAACACGCGAAGGTCCATCGGCAAACCACAGCGCGGGCAGTACCGTTTGCAGCACCAGCGTACAGCTTCCGGCGCTACCGATAGCAAAGCGGTAATCGCCACCACGCACGGTGCCGGGCCGGAAAACCAGGTGCTGCGACCCCAGCTCCGCGCCTTCCACCGTTGCCCTACAAATTTCCGCAGCCGCTTTTACCGCGGTCAGATGCTGGCGCAGCAGCCCCGGTTTCGCCCGTCCGGCTCGAATGCCAGTGATGGTAAATGGCTGGCCGGTTATCATCGACAGACTCAGCGCCGAGCGCAGGATCTGCCCGCCACCTTCGCCCTGTGCGCCATCCAGCGCAATCATCCTTTTCATCATTTATCCTTTAACGCACACCACCTGACGCAGGGTATAGATAACTTCCACCAGATCGCTTTGTGCCGCCATCACCGCATCAATATCTTTATACGCCATCGGGATTTCGTCGATCACTTCGGCATCTTTACGGCATTCCACATGCGCGGTGGCACGAATCTGATCTTCCACACTAAACAATTTTTTCGCTTTGGTACGGCTCATTACCCGCCCGGCACCGTGGCTGCACGAACAGAACGACTCTTCATTTCCCAGCCCACGGACGATAAAGCTTTTTGCTCCCATCGACCCTGGAATAATTCCATATTGACCAGCACGCGCAGACACCGCGCCTTTACGCGTCACGTAGATCTCTTCACCAAAGTGCTGTTCTTTTTGCACATAGTTGTGGTGACAGTTGATCTCTTCCATCGCCAGCGTTTGTGGCTGTCTGACCGTTTTCTGCGTAATGCTCTGCAACGCCGTTACCACATTTTCCATCATCGCATCGCGGTTAAGGCTGGCGAAAAGCTGCGCCCAGGCCACGGCTCTTAGGTAATCATCAAAGTATTCCGTACCTTCCATAAAGTACGCCAGATCACGCGACGGCAACGTCTCAAGCGTTTCCTGCATCTCTTTTTGCGCCAGATCGATAAAGTAAGTCCCGATGGCGTTACCAATTCCGCGTGAACCGGAGTGCAGCATAATCCACACCTGGTCCGCCTCATCAAGGCAGATTTCAATAAAGTGGTTACCCGTTCCCAGCGTTCCCAGGTGTTTATAGTTGTTAGTGTTAAGGAAACGTGGATATTTTTGCGTTAACCACTGATAACCGGCTTCCAGTTCAGCCCATTTCGCATCGACGTTAACAGGCGGGTTTTCCCATGCGCCTTTATCACGTTTACAACGCCCGGTAGTACGCCCGTGTGGTACGGCCGTTTCAATCGCTTGACGCAGCTCCGCCAGGTTTTCAGGCAGGTCTGCCGCCGTTAACGCGGTACGCAGCGCGTTCATTCCACAGCCAATATCCACGCCCACCGCCGCCGGAATAATCGCCCCTTTGGTCGGGATCACGCTACCAATGGTGGAACCTTTACCCAGGTGTACATCAGGCATTACCGCAATATGTTTGAAAATAAACGGCATCTTCGCCGTATTAATAAGTTGCTGACGCGCATCGGCTTCTACCGGCACGCCTTTGGTCCACATTTTTACCGGGGCATTTTCAGTGGTCAGTAATTCGTAATTCATTTTGTTTTTCTCTTTTCGTTGGTATGTCCTGATAATTGCAACCGTCGTGCCAGAAAATTAAATAAGCAGATTAATTTTTTAATTTATTGTTTCTAAAAAGATTATATCTTTACGTCCGTAAACGGAGATTTCCCGTAAAGCCAATTTACCGATAATGAAATATCGTCTTTTATAAGGATATCTAAGATGCGTAAAACAGTGGCTTTTGGCTTTGTCGGAACGGTGCTGGATTATGCCGGGCGCGGCAGTCAGCGCTGGTCGAAATGGCGTCCAACACTCTGTTTATGCCAGCAAGAATCGTTAGTCATCGATCGACTGGAATTGTTGCACGACGCCCGCTCGCGCTCGCTGTTTGAAACGCTTAAACGCGATATCGCCAGCGTTTCGCCAGAAACTGAAGTGGTGAGCGTTGAGATTGAACTGCATAACCCGTGGGATTTCGAAGAGGTTTACGCCTGCCTGCATGATTTCGCCCGTGGTTACGCGATTCATCCCGAGAACGAAGACTATTTAATTCACATCACTACCGGCACCCACGTCGCGCAGATTTGTTGGTTTCTGCTGGCAGAAGCACGTTACCTGCCCGCCCGACTGGCGCAAACTTCACCTCCGCGCAAAAAAGAACAACCGCGCGGCCCAGGTGAAGTGACGATTATCGATCTCGATCTAAGCCGTTATAACGCCATCGCCAGCCGCTTTGCCGAGGAACGCCAGCAAACGCTCGATTTTCTTAAGTCCGGCATTGCCACGCGCAACCCCCACTTCAACCGCATGATTGAGCAGATCGAAAAAGTAGCGATTAAATCCCGCGCGCCGATCCTGCTTAACGGCCCGACTGGTGCGGGTAAGTCGTTTCTGGCACGACGTATATTTGAATTAAAACAGGCGCGGCATCAGTTTAGCGGCGCGTTTGTAGAAGTGAACTGCGCCCCCCTGCGCGGCGATACCGCCATGTCGGCGCTGTTTGGTCATGTGAAAGGCGCATTTACCGGGGCGCGGGAATCGCGGGAAGGTTTGTTACGCAGCGCCAACGGCGGGATGTTGTTTCTCGATGAGATTGGCGAACTGGGCGCAGACGAACAGGCAATGCTGCTAAAAGCCATTGAAGAGAAAACCTTTTACCCGTTTGGCAGCGATCGCCAGGTGAGCAGTGATTTTCAGCTTATCGCTGGAACGGTGCGCGATTTGCGCCAGCTGGTTGCCGAAGGCAAATTTCGCGAAGATCTGTACGCGCGGATCAATCTCTGGACCTTCACCCTGCCGGGTCTACGCCAGCGCCAGGAAGATATTGAACCGAACCTTGATTATGAAGTGGAGCGCCACGCCACACTCACTGGCGACAGCGTGCGTTTTAACACCGAAGCGCGGCGCGCCTGGTTGGCTTTTGCGACCTCTCCCCAGGCAACATGGCGCGGTAACTTTCGCGAACTTTCTGCCAGCGTCACGCGGATGGCAACCTTTGCCACTAGCGGACGCATCACTCTGGACGTGGTTGAAGATGAGATAAACCGTCTGCGCTATAACTGGCAGGAGAGCCGTCCCTCCGCGCTTACGCAACTGCTGGGCGCTGAGGCAGAAAACATCGACCTCTTTGATCGGCTGCAACTGGAACACGTAATAGCCATCTGCCGCCAGGCAAAGTCACTTTCTGCTGCGGGACGCCAGCTTTTTGACGTTTCGCGCCAGGGCAAAGCCAGCGTCAATGACGCGGATCGGCTACGCAAATACCTGGCGCGTTTTGGTCTGACGTGGGAAGCCGTGCAGGATCAGCACAGCTCCAGTTGAATATGGTGGTCCGTCAGCACCTGCATCACGCTTACTGGCGGCGGGGCGTCGGTGTAGACGGCATCTACCATGCTGATGCTGCCCATATTGACCATCGCGTTACGGCCAAATTTCGAGTGATCGACAACCAGCATAACGTGGCGCGAGTTCTCAATAATGGCGCGTTTGGTGCGAACTTCGTGGTAATCGAACTCCAGCAGCGAGCCGTCGCTATCGATGCCACTGATCCCCAGAATGCCGAAATCAAGGCGGAACTGGGAGATAAAATCGAGCGTCGCTTCGCCAATGATCCCGCCATCGCGGCTGCGCAGTTCGCCACCGGCGAGAATAATGCGGAAATCTTCTTTTACCATCAACGTGTTAGCAACATTGAGATTGTTGGTGACAATACGCAAATTGCTGTGATTAAGCAGCGCGTGCGCCACCGCTTCCGGCGTGGTGCCGATATCGATAAACAGTGTCGAGCCGTTGGGGATTTGCTCCGCCACTTTGCGGGCAATCCTCTCTTTTTCTTCGGTCTGGGTGGCTTTACGATCGTGCCACGGCGTGTTAACCGAACTGGAAGGCAGCGCCGCACCGCCATGGTGACGCAGGATCAGGTTTTGCTCCGCCAGCTCATTGAGGTCGCGGCGAATAGTCTGCGGGCTGACGGAGAAATGCTCTACCAGCTCTTCAGTACTGACATAACCCTGCTGTTTAACCAGTTCGATAATACCGTTGTGACGTTGTGTTTGTTTCATTTATAAATCCCTGGAATTATTTTCGTTTTCGCGCATTGAGCGAATCAACAAAAGCCATCGCTAAACCCACGGCTAACCCGGCGATGTGTGCTCCGTTCGCCATCGACATCCCAAACAAATCAAACCATCCGGCGACAATCCAGATCAGCGCAAAGATAATTAACCCACGTTGCAGGTAAATGCCACTTTGCGGATCGCGTTCGCCACGTAGCCAGACGTAGCCCATCAGCGCATACACCACGCCAGAAAGCCCGCCAAACCACGGCCCGCTGAATTTTTGCTGCACATAGCCGCTTAACAGGGCGCTAATGAGAGTAATAACAATTAGCTTACCGCTACCGAGGCGTTTTTCCACCGCACCGCCGAGATACCACCACCAGAGCAGGTTAAAGAGGATATGCATCAGCGAGAAGTGCATTAACGCGTGGGTGAAGTAACGCCAGAACTCAAATTTCAGTGTTGGATCGAATGGCCAGGCCAGCCATAACATCACTTCCTGATCGCCGAGAATTTGCATGGCGATAAACACCACCACGCAGGCGATCATCACCACCCAGGTTACCGGACCTGCGCGTTCACGCAAGGCAGCAAAGAAAGGATAACGGCGATAATGCAGACCACTGCCGGTATGGCCTGCCTGCCAGCTGGCCGCCAGATAACGCGGATCTGCCGGGTTTTCGAGAAAACGCGCCAGCTCCGCCCGTACGCGCTCGGCCTGGGACTCATCCGCCAGCCAGACATCGCTTTGGTTATGTTGTTGAATCGTGAGGATAACACCCTGCGTCGCCATGTAATCAACAAACGCCTGCGCCACGCGGGGGTTAGCAAAAGAGGTAATCATCAACATCGTTGCTGTCGCTTATTCCACACAAAAGGGGACAGTATAAAGCGTTACGCGCCGTACGCCACCTCTGCGGGAAACTGACGCTGCCAGGCTTCAAAACCGCCGTCAATGCTATAGACCACATCGTAGCCCTGTTGCAGCAGATACTGCGCCGCGCCTTTGCTGCTATTGCCGTGATAACACATCACCATCACCGGAGTGTCAAAGTCGTTATCACGCATAAACGCGCCCAGCGTGTCGTTGGTTAAATGGAAAGCCTGCACCGCATGCCCCATTGCGAAACTCTGTGGATCGCGAATATCGACCAGCACCGCCTCTTTTTCCTGCAACTTCTGGTGCGCGACGGCAACGTTAATACATTCGAACTGATCCATGCGTCTCTCTTTCTTTACAAACAAGTGGGCAAATTTACCGAACAGTTTACGTCGAAGCGGCAGTTAAACGCCATAATGTTATACATATCACTCTAAAATGTTTTTTCAATGTTACCCAAAGCGCGATTTTTTGCTAATATGTTCGATAACGAACATTTATGAGCTTTAACGAAAGTGAATGAGGGCAGCATGGAAACCAAAGATCTGATTGTGATAGGGGGCGGCATCAATGGTGCTGGTATCGCGGCAGACGCCGCTGGACGCGGTTTATCCGTGCTGATGCTGGAGGCGCAGGATCTCGCTTGCGCGACCTCTTCCGCCAGTTCAAAACTCATTCACGGTGGCCTGCGCTACCTTGAGCACTATGAATTCCGCCTGGTCAGCGAGGCGCTGGCTGAACGTGAAGTGCTGCTGAAGATGGCGCCGCATATCGCCTTCCCGATGCGTTTTCGCCTGCCGCATCGCCCGCATCTGCGCCCGGCGTGGATGATTCGCATTGGTCTGTTTATGTACGATCATCTGGGTAAACGCACCAGCCTGCCGGGATCAACTGGTTTGCGTTTTGGCGCAAATTCAGTGTTAAAACCGGAAATTAAGCGCGGATTCGAATATTCCGACTGTTGGGTAGACGACGCCCGTCTGGTACTCGCCAACGCCCAGATGGTGGTGCGTAAAGGCGGCGAAGTGCTTACTCGGACTCGCGCCACCTCTGCTCGCCGCGAAAACGGCCTGTGGATTGTGGAAGCGGAAGATATCGATACCGGCAAAAAATATAGCTGGCAAGCGCGCGGCCTGGTTAACGCCACCGGCCCGTGGGTGAAACAGTTCTTCGACGAGGGGATGCATCTGCCTTCGCCTTATGGCATTCGCCTGATCAAAGGCAGCCATATTGTGGTGCCGCGTGTGCATACCCAGAAGCAGGCCTACATTCTGCAAAACGAAGATAAACGTATTGTGTTCGTGATCCCGTGGATGGACGAATTTTCCATCATCGGCACCACCGACGTAGAGTATAAAGGCGATCCGAAAGCGGTGAAGATTGAAGAGAGTGAAATCAACTATCTGCTGAAAGTGTATAACGCGCACTTTAAAAAACAGCTTAGCCGTGACGATATCGTCTGGACCTACTCCGGTGTGCGTCCGCTGTGTGATGATGAGTCCGACTCGCCGCAGGCTATTACCCGTGATTACACCCTTGATATCCATGATGAAAACGGCAAAGCACCGCTGCTGTCGGTATTCGGCGGTAAGCTGACCACCTACCGAAAACTGGCAGAACATGCGCTGGAAAAACTGACGCCGTATTATCAGGGTATTGGCCCGGCGTGGACGAAAGAGAGCGTGCTGCCGGGTGGTGCCATTGAAGGCGACCGCGACGATTACGCAGCTCGTCTGCGCCGTCGCTATCCATTCCTGACTGAATCGCTGGCGCGTCATTACGCTCGCACTTACGGCAGCAACAGCGAGCTGCTGCTCGGCAATGCGGGAACGGTAAGCGATCTCGGGGAAGATTTCGGTCATGAGTTCTACGAAGCGGAGCTGAAATACCTGGTGGATCACGAATGGGTCCGCCGCGCCGACGACGCCCTGTGGCGTCGCACAAAACAAGGCATGTGGCTAAATGCGGATCAACAATCTCGTGTGAGTCAGTGGCTGGTGGAGTATACGCAGCAGAAGTTGTCGCTGGCGTCGTAAGGATGATGCCCGGTTGTGAAGTGCAACCGGGCTATTTGGATTCCTTAGACTATTCATTGTAAATAATTGAATAACGGCCCCTGAGCTAAAATCGCCAAACTTAAGCACGTTACCCAATCGCCCCACTTCTTCCTCTGGTTTCTATTTTTTCTGCACCAATGGCAATAATATCCCAATGCAAAACCAAGCTGTGCACTAATCGGGCCGACAAAATCAGTCCAAGGCTGCGGCCAAAAAGGGGAAAAATTCAGGGGAAGCCAGACAAACGTCAGAAAGAAATTTCGGATATTTTCCAGCAACGCTGATTTCTCTGGAGAAATATAAAGAATGAAATTCGAGAGAATTAACCAGAAATAGACCGGCGAAAAGACCAGCCAGCAATGCAGTCTGTTTTTTAATTCAGGAGGCGTTCTGCGGGAGAATTGCCAACCGATGCCAGCCATTACACTGAAAAAAAGTGCATATTCAACCATTAACTCAAGTTGTAGTTCCTGAAGAGAAATACGCACAACCAGGAGCGGAAAGGAGAATATTATTTCTGCCAGAAAAGTTAACGTGAATATAAGTACGGCTAAGACAATAACCGTCGGCCATACCAATAATGGCACGATAACAAAACCGAGAATTACAGGGGGAATATAAAGCCGGAATTTAATCATTTTTATTTTCCTGGTGATTCGGATGATGCGTCATACATCGCGCATAAACACTCATCAATTATCCAGTCGTCTACCCAGACCTGATGCTG
>OIWO01002178.1_pt1 | contig 13618 bp, 9 predicted proteins | sample 1587641 | NCBI WGS metagenome assembly OIWO01 (sample SAMEA3888924, study PRJEB22519) | human gut metagenome | biome: human gut; feature: human-associated habitat; material: faeces | place: Denmark | collected 2010
CGCAACAACATGATCGGCTATATTTTCCAGTCCTTCAACCTGATCAATTACAAGAACGCCGTCGAAAACGTCGCCCTGCCACTCTATTACCAGGGCGTCTCGCGCCGCAAACGCAACGCCCTGGCACTCGAATACCTCGACATGCTGGGGCTCAGGGAGTGGGCCGACCACATGCCCAACGAAATGTCCGGCGGCCAGAAACAGCGCGTGGCCATCGCCCGGGCGCTTATCAACAAGCCCCAGATCATCCTTGCCGACGAACCCACGGGCGCACTGGACAGCGCCACCTCGCAGGAAGTGATGAACCTGCTGCGCAGCGTGAACGTTGATATGGGCATGACCATCATCTGCGTCACGCACGAACAGTCGATCGCCGACCAGACGGACAAGATCATCCGTCTTACGGACGGCGTCATCAGCAGTATCACCGAAACCGGACTCGGAAAGCGATGAGGGAACTGCTGCTGGAGATCTGGACATCGGTGCGCCGCAACAAGCTGCGCACGTTCCTCACGGGCTTCTCGGTCGCGTGGGGCATTTTCATGCTCGTCATCCTGCTGGGCTCGGGCAACGGGCTCAAGAACGGCGTAACCTCCAATTTCGGCAACTACGCCACCAACTCGATCAACCTCTACGGCGGCCGTACTTCGAAGCCCTACATGGGCTACCAGAAGGGGCGCCGCATCCGCCTGTGGAACAGCGACCTCGAAATCCTCGCCCGGGAATTCCCCGAGGTAGACGAAGTGGCTGCCAACTCGTGGTTCGACAACCATACGGCAACCTACGGGAACGAATACACCAAGGTCTGGCTGCGCGGCTCGCTGCCCAAGATCGAACAGATCGAGGGCGTGGAGATCGTAAAGGGGCGCTTCGTCAACGACGCAGACATCCGCGAATACCGCAAGTCGCTGGTCATCGACCAGGCCATGCAGTCCCTGCTATTCAAGGGCGCCGATCCGCTGGGGGCAAGGATCAAGCTCGACAGCACGGTATTCACCGTGGTCGGCGTCTACAAGGGCGACGCCCAGCGCAGCAGTTCGTCGTGTTACATCCCGCTGACCACCGGACAGCTGCTCTACAACGCCAACAGCCCCGAAGTAAACAATGCCATCATCACCATCAAGGGCGTCCACACCACCGAGGCGATGAAGGAGTTCGAAAAGCGCGTCATCCGGCGCCTTTCCGCCGAACACCACTTCGCCCCCGACGACGAAAGCGCCATCTGGCTCGACAATACGATGGAAACCTACAAGAATTTCATGATGGTTTTCGCAGGCATCAACATCTTCGTCTGGATCATCGGCCTGGGGACGCTGCTGGCCGGCATCGTCGGCGTAAGCAACATCATGCTCGTGACGGTCACGGAGCGCACCTCCGAATTCGGCATACGCAAGGCGCTGGGCGCCAAGCCCGTGTCGATCATCAGGCTGATCCTTACCGAGTCGGTGATGATAACCGCCGTATTCGGTTACCTGGGTATGGTATTCGGCGTGGCGATGATGGAAGGGGTCAACTACATGCTCAACCAGACGCCGCAGACGGGCGGCGGCCATGCGCCGTCGATCTTCCTCAACCCGACGCTCGATCTGGGCGTTGCGGTCAGCGCGACGGTCGTGCTGGTCATCGCCGGCCTGATCGCAGGCTACGTCCCAGCCTACCGGGCCGCACAACTCAAGACAATCGACGCCCTGCGTTATAACAAGTAGAAGCCATGGGATTTTTCGATACAGACCGCTGGAACGAGATATGGCAGACGATCTCCCGCAACCGCAAGCGCAGCATCATGACGGCACTGGGCGTCTTCTGGGGCATCTTCATGCTTACCGTACTGCTGGGTGCCGGCATGGGGCTGGGACGTCTGTTCCGGGCACAGCTGGGCGACATGTCGACCAACACGCTGCTCATACAGCCTTCGCAGACCTCTCTCCCCTACAAGGGCATGCCCAAGAACCGCTGGTGGCGCATGAACAACGACGACGTGGAAAACGTCCGGGGGCTCAAGGAGGTGCAGTACGCCTCGGGCGTCTACTGGGGCGGGGAGATCCATTGCAGCTACAACGAACGCAAGGGCGACTATTCGCTGATGGGCTACATGCCCGACTACCAGCAGATCAACCCACAGAAGATCATCTACGGCCGCTTCATCAACGACGTCGACATGGCGCAGAAGCGCAAGGTCTGCGTCATCGGCACCCAGATACAGAAAGACCTGTTTCCGGGAATGGAAGACCCGACCGGCAAGGTCATCAAAGTCAACAACAGCTATTTCACCATTATCGGCGTCATGCGGCGCCAGAGCACGGCCATGTCGTTCAGCAACGTCGAACGCACGGTCGTAGCCCCGATCTCGCTCGCGCAGCAGATGTACGGCGGGGGCAACTCGATCCACATGCTGGCCATCGCCGGCCGGGAGGACACCCCGAGCAAAGAGGTCGAAACCGCCTGCAAGTCGGTGATCTTCGCCAAGCACCTGATCTCGCCGGACGACGAGAAAGCCGCCTGGTGCATGGCCACGGCCGAAATGTTCGACAAGGTGATGAGCCTCTTCTGGGGCATCGGGTTCCTGACATGGATCGTGGGCCTGGGGACACTGCTGGCCGGCATCGTCGGCGTGAGCAACATCATGCTGGTGCTGGTCAAGGAGCGCACGCAGGAGATCGGCATCCGCCGCGCCCTGGGCGCACCGCCTACGGCCATCATCTCGCAGATACTCTCCGAAAGTTTCATCCTCACCTTCATCGCCGGGGTGGTCGGCCTCACGGCCGCGGTCGGGGTGCTGTCGGTCGCCGACTCGATCTATTATCAGGCGGTGACCGTGGCCCAGGAGGGGGCCGAAATCTCGTGGCAGATCTCGTTCGGGACAGGCATGCTGGCGCTTTTCATCCTCGTCGCGGGCAGCCTGCTGGCGGGCGTCATCCCCGCCTACCGGGCCCTGAGCATCAAGGCTGTAGATGCAATACGTGAAGAATAACTATCAAATTCAATAGATTACGGCTATGAAAAAATTTCTGAAAATCTTTCTGGGTGTGCTCTTTGCGGCGCTGTTGCTCGGAACGTTCGTGTTCCTGTGGCAGAAGACCCGTCCGGTAAAGGTAGTCTACACGATCGTACAACCCAAACTCGACACGCTCAAACAATTCGTGGTCGCCACCGGCAAGGTCGAACCCCGCGACGAGGTGCTGATCAAGCCCCAGATTTCGGGTATCGTTTCCGACGTCTACAAGGAGGCCGGCCAGATGGTGCGCAAGGGCGAGGTGATCGCCACGGTTAAGGTCGTCCCGGAGATGGGACAGCTTTCGAGCGCCGAATCGCGCGTTTCGGTAGCCGAAATATCGCTGGCGCAGACCCGCCGCGAATTCGGCCGCACGGAAACACTGCACGACAAGGGCGTCGTCTCGGACGAGGAGTTCGAACAGGGGCGCACCGACCTCCAGAAAGCCGAGGAGGAACTGCAGAACGCCAAGGAGAACCTGGAGATCGTCAAAAACGGCATCACCAGCCGCTACAAGGAGCTCAGCAACACGCAGATCCGATCGACGATCGACGGTATGATCCTCGACGTGCCGATCAAGGTCGGAAACTCGGTGATCCAGGCCAACACGTTCAACGACGGTACGACCATCGCCTCCGTAGCCGACATGTCGAACATGCTCTTCCGGGGCAACGTCGACGAAACGGACGTCGGCAAGTTGCACGAAGGCATGCCCGTGAAACTGACGATCGGCGCCCTGCAGAACGTCGAACTGGATGCCAACCTGGAGTACGTTTCGCCCAAAGCGACCGAGGATAACGGCGTCATCATGTTCGAAGTGAAGGCTGCCGTGAAGATTCCCGCCGACGTCTTCGTGCGCGCCGGGTACAGTGCCAACGCCAGCATCGTGATCGAAAGCCGCGAAGGCGTGCTCACGCTTCCCGAGAGCACCGTCGAATTCGAGGGTGAGAAAACGTATGTCTACCTGCTCACCAGCGCCGAGGACATCGCAGAGCAGACCTTCGATAAACGCGAGGTCAAGATAGGCCTTTCGGACGGCATCAACATCGAACTTACCGAAGGCGTGACCGCCGACGACAAAGTCCGCGGCGCGAAGGAAGACAAGAAGAAATAACCCCAAATGCACCGCAGCATGAAAACCAGCACCCTATTCGCCGCTCTCTGTACAGCTGCCGCTGCTCTCTGCGCAATGTCCGCGGAGGCCCAGACCGCACCGGCTGCACCTCAAGCCGCCGCAGCACCGGCACCCGGCACGCCCTGGTCGCTCGACGACTGCATCGGTTATGCCCTGGCCAACAACATCGACGTGCAGCAACGCGCCCTGCAGGTCGAACAGAACGAGGTGGAACTCTCGACGGCCAAATACAGCCGCCTGCCCGACCTGAACGCCTCGATCGGAGGCGACGCATCGTTCGGCCGCGTACTCTCGAGCGACAATACTTACAAGGACAACAACCAGACCTCGGGTTCGCTCAACATCTCGACCAGCCTCCCCGTATTCCAGGGCATGCGCATCAACCGCCAGGTCAAAGGCGGCAAACTCGACCTGGCCGCAGCCATGCAGGATCTGGAACGTGCCCGCGAAGACGTGTCGATCAACGTCATGACACTCTACCTGGAGGTACTTTACAACAAGGAACTCACCGACGTTGCCGAACGCCAGCTCGCCCTGAGCACCCTGCAGGCCACGCAGAGTCGCGAACTGGTCGCCGCCGGCAAACAGCCGGAATCGGCCCGGTACGAAAGCGAGGCGCTCATGGCCAAAGACCAGCTGAGCCTGACCCAGGCCCGCAACGACCTGCAACTGGCACTGCTCAACCTGAGCCAGGCCCTCAACCGCGAGAGCGCCGCAGGGTTCGACGTCGTGGTTCCGGAGCTCGACAGCGTGACGCTCGCCTCGCTGCACCGGCTGGGCACGGCAGACGGGGTCTACAACTATGCAGTGGAAAACCGTCCGCATATCAAGGCGGAGCGGCTGCGGCTCGAAAGTTCGGAGAATTCAGTCCTCATTGCCAAATCGGCACTCTATCCCTCCATCTCGCTTTCAGGCGGCTACGGCACGGGGGTGTACAGCGCCGACAGCGATAAGTTCTGGGCCCAGATGCGCCATAACAGCCGCGAATACGTCGGACTGTCGATGAACATCCCGATCTTCAACCGCCGCGCCACGCGCAACAATATCCGCTCGGCACAGCTTTCGGCCCGCAGCCAGCGGCTCGCGCTGACCGAAGCCGAGCTGGCGCTGCGCAAGGAGATCGAACAGGCGTGGTACAACGCCGACGCGGCGTACAGCAAATACCGTTCGGCCGGCGTAGCCCTCGCCTCGGCCGAGGTAGCGTTCGCCTACGAACAGCAGAAGGCGGAATCGGGCCGTTCGACCATTTTCGATTTCAACGATGCCAAGACCCGCATGGAAAAAGCCGAGTCGGAACTCGTTCAGGCGAAATACGAATTCGTATTCCGTTCGAAAATACTGGATTTTTACCGAGGGAAACCGCTGAAACTGTAATCCGGGCAGGTAAACAGATCGTACATAATAAACAAATCAGGGCGGCCGATATCGACCGCCCTGATGCTGTCCGGAACAACCAATCCCTAAAGTTTTCCGGCAGCGACCGGGTAAGGTTTTCAGACTCCCACCCGGCACAGAAGCCCTTTTGCGTCACTAATTACCCCCTCCATCCCCTGTGTGAAGTAGGGTAGTGCAAAGATATGTAAATTATCCTGAACTGCATAGTGCGGGGTCTGTTTTGTCATAACATGGAGCTAAAATGATTTACCTTGCCGACCGAAAATGTTGCACACAGACACAATGAGCCCACAAAAGGTTCGGCAAAAAGGCGGGTATCTGGAAAATTTGCCCTACTTTTGCAGCAAATTCACAAACGGAAAGGATGGAATGGCTTAAAAGTTTATTCGTCGAACACTCGGCCCTGCAGGCCGTCGTGGTTATTTCGCTCATTTCGACGATCGGGATCGCCCTCGGCCGGATACGCATCTTCGGCATCTCGCTGGGCGTGGCATTCATCTTTTTCGCAGGGATCCTGGCCGGGCATTTCGGACTGTCGATCGACCCGGCGATGCTGAACTATGCCGAGAGCTTCGGGCTCATCATCTTCGTATACGCCCTCGGCCTGCAGGTCGGCCCCGGCTTCTTCAACTCGCTGCGCGCCGACGGACTGCGCCTGATGTCGCCCGCCCTTGCGGTAGTATTGCTCGGCACGGGGCTGGCCGTGGCAATGAGCTATACGCTGCACGTCTCGATGCCCGACATGTCGGGCATCCTGTGCGGCGCCACGACCAACACCCCGGCGCTCGGAGCGGCGCAGCAGGCGCTGCAACAGATGGGCGTCGACTCCAGCGGCGCCGCCCTGAGCTGCGCCGTGACCTATCCGCTGGGCGTGGTGGGCGTCATCCTGGCCATCGTCTTCATCCGCAAGCTCTTCGTCCGCCCCGCCGACATGCCGGAGCCGGACGCCGAACACCGGAAAAACGTCTTCATTGCCAGCTACCACCTGACTAACCCGGCCGTATTCGGCAAGAGCGTACACGAAATAGCCGCTCAGAGCCACCACCATTTCGTCATTTCGCGCGTATGGCGCGAAGGAAAGGTTTCGATCCCCACCTCCGACAAGACGCTACAGAAGGACGACGTCATCCTCGTGATCACCACCCCGGGCGAGGCCGATGCGCTGCGCCTGATCTTCGGAGAGCAGGAACAGAAGGACTGGAACACGGAGAACATCGACTGGAACGCCGTCGACAGCCAGCTCATCTCGCAGCGCATCCTCGTGACGCGCCCCGAAATCAACGGCAAGAAGCTCTCCTCGCTGCGCCTGCGCAACAATTACGGCATCAACATCAGCCGCGTCTACCGTTCGGGCGTGCAACTGCTGGCCACACCCGACCTGCGTTTGCAGATGGGCGACCGCCTGACGGTCGTGGGTGAAGCCGCAGCGATCAAGCATGTGGAAAAGATACTCGGCAACGCCGTGAAAAACCTCGAAGAGCCCAACCTCGTGGCAGTCTTCGTCGGCCTGATCCTCGGGCTCACGCTCGGGAGCATCCCCGTAAGCATCCCGGGCATCAGCCTGCCCGTAAAACTCGGCCTGGCAGGCGGCCCGATCATCGTCGGCATCCTGATCGGCACGTTCGGCCCGCGCCTTCACATGATTACCTACACCACGTACAGCGCCAACCTGATGCTCCGGGCACTGGGCCTGTCGATGTACCTCGCCTGCCTGGGGCTCGAGGCGGGCACGCACTTCTTCGAGATCGTCATGCGCCCCGAAGGGGCACTATGGCTGCTGCTGGGATTCCTGCTGACGTTCGTCCCCGTAGTATTGCTGGGTATCTTCGCGCTGCGCATCCTGCGCATCGACTTCGGGTCGGTCGCAGGCATGCTGTGCGGCAGCATGGCCAACCCGATGGCACTGAACTATGCCAACGACACGATCGAGGGAGACAACCCGTCGGTATCGTACGCCACGGTCTACCCTCTCTGCATGTTCCTGCGGGTAATTATCATTCAGGTGATGCTGATGATTTTTCTGTAACATCCGGTTTGGCCGGCACGTCCGGCTCCGGCCTCTGATAGCGCAGCGCCTCGATATCGCTTCCCGACGGATTCTGGAACACCCGCAGGTCGAACTCGGGGATGACGGCCAGCACATGGTCGAAGACATCCGACTGGATGCGCTCGTAATCCACCCACACCACCGTATCCGTAAAGAAATAGAGTTCCATCGGCAATCCCGTCTCCGTCGGTTGCAGCTGGCGCACCATCAGGGTCATCCCCTTGTTGACAGGCACCTCATCGCGCAGGTATCGTTCCAGATAGGCACGAAACACCCCGAGGTTGGTCTGGTGCAGGCCGTTGATCTTGCGTTCACCGGGGCGGATGCCATGCGCGGCATTGTATTCCTCAACCCGCTGCTCAGTCTGGTCGATATATTCGCGGATGATGTCTATGTTGCGGTACCGGCCCAGCATGTCCGGCGTACAGAATTTCACGCTCGTCATGTCCAGGTTCACCGAACGCTTCACGCGGCGGCCGCCCGACGCCTGCATTCCGCGCCAGTTTTGGAACGAATCGCTCACCAGCAGGTAGGGCGGCAGCGTAACGATCGTATTGTCCCAGTTCTGCACTTTGACGGTCGTGAGCGACACCTCGATCACCGAACCGTCCGCACCGTATTTGGGTACGGTGATCCAGTCCCCGACCTTGAGCATGTCGTTCGCCGAAAGCTGGATGCCCGAGACGAAGCCGAGGATGCTGTCGCGGAAGACCAGCATGATGACGGCCGCCGAAGCGCCCAGTCCGGTGAGCAGAATGGCGGGCGACTTGCCGATCAGGATCGAGACGATGAGGATACCGCAGATCAGCGCTGCGATTCCCTGCCCGGTCTGGCGCAATCCGTTGATCGGTTTGTTCTGCCACGCAGGACGCGCCGAGACGATATTGAAGGCCGCATAAAGCAGGGCGTTGATAAAACGGAAGACCGTGACGACGATGTACACCTGTATCAGTCGTGTGACAATCGTCCTGGCTTCCGACTGTTCATCGAAAACTACGGGGAGGACGATGACCAGCACGATAGCGCTGACGATATTACACAGCCGGCTCAACACGGCGGAACTGAACAGTTCGTCATCCCACGTGGCTTTGGTGCGCATCACGATGCGCCTAATCCCGCGCACGAGCACCGTACGGCACAGGAAATCGAGAAGCACGACGGACAGCACTACCAGGGCGAAAGCCACCCAACGATCCCAGCCGTTATTCAATGCGGAAGTGAGCCCGAGCCATGCGAGCAGGGCGTCGGCCCAACGTGTAAGGAGAGACTGCATACGGTATTTCTATCAAATTTCAGACCTAACGGCCTTTGTAATCATCAGCGACGGAAACCCCGGCGACAGGATAACGACTGCGGAAGGCAAAAATCCGGCGACAGCCATCACCATAGAACATGCGTCTGTGGAACGGCACCAATCCCTGCGCCTCGCACCGGTCTGTGCTGGACAATGCCCTGCGACATACAGGACAGTCGCTTCATTGTCGGTTTCCAGGTTACAATATACGAAAAAAAACTATACCCCGAGTACCAGTTCCACCTCGCCCTCGAAATTGGGCGTGAAGACGCCTTTGCCGAGATTTTCAAAGATTTCGTCCCGGCTCCAGAAACGCCCGCCGTCGAGCTCGTCGCTCGGGACGACCTCCCCGTCGTACACCGTGCGGTGGACATAGATCAATTCGCGCTCGCGCTCCGAGCGAAACACGTACACCGCCACGCGTTCGGGTACGAAACCCGTCACACCGAGTTCTTCGCGCACCTCGCGCCGCAATGCGTCGTCCACCGTCTCGCCGTAGTCGACATGCCCACCCACGGCCGTATCCCAGCGCCCGGGCTGGATATCCTTCCACACGGGACGCCGTTGCAGGTATAACTCGCCCCGCGAATTGAACAGGTGCAGGTGCACCACGGGATGCAGCAACATTCCGCCGCCGTGGCATTGGGCACGCGTCGCCGCCCCCATCACGTTCCCGGCTTCGTCGACCACCGGAAACAGCTCCGCACCGTTATCGCTTCGCATGGCGGGGATATTTACGGATATAAACCACGGCCGCCAGCAGCCCCAACAGGGTGAAACCCGCACCGGGCAACGCCGTATATTCGTAGCCCAGCCCGTGGGCGATCGGCAGGCCCCCGCAATAGGCACCCAGTGCATTGCCCAGGTTGAAAGCCACCTGCACGAGGGCTGCGCCGAGCATCTCGCCGCCACGCGAATTCTCCAGGATCAGCAACTGCTGGGGCGACGAGACACAGAACAGACACCCCGTACAGAGCGTCATCAGCATGACGGAAAGGTAAGGGACATGTGCCCCGAAGAAAATCCCGAGCAGCGTCAGGGTGGCCGCGGCCAGCGTAAAACGCACGACCTTCTCGGGCGTAAAACGGTCGGAGAGATGCCCGCCGAGGATATTGCCCGCGAACATGCCGAAACCGGCCAGCATGATAATCAGCGTAAGGTTCTCCTCCGTAAAACCCGAGGTATGGATCATCAGCGGGCTGACATAGCTGTAGCAGCAGAAGATCCCGCCGTTGCCGAGCATCACCGACGCCAGCACGAGCCAGGGTGCAAGGCTGCGCAGGAACCGGAACTGCCCTTTCAGCCCCGTATCGGGCAGCGGCTCCATGCGGGGCACCCACATCCTTACGAGCGTCAGCGCCACCACGCCCCACACGGCGACGATCGCAAAGGTCGTGCGCCAAGACAGCACATTGCTGATATAAGTGCCCAGCGGCACGCCGAACAGGTTGGCGACGGTCATCCCGACGATCATGATCGAAACGGCCTCCGTGCGCTTCCCGGCATCTGCCACCCGCTCTGCGACGATCGACCCGACACCGAAAAAGGCACCGTGCGGCAGGCCGGACACGAAACGCATCGCCATCAGCATCCAGTAGTTCGGCGCCAGCGACGCGCACAGGTTCCCGACGGCGATCAGAGCCGTGAGCGCCAGCAGTATCTGTTTCAGCGGGCGCGTCCGGGCTACCAGCACCGTAAGCGGCGCCCCGAAGCAAACGCCCAGGGCATAGGCCGAAATAAGGTGTCCGGCCTCGGGGATGGAAACCCCGAGGCTGCGGGCAATATCGGGCAGGATGCCCATCATCACGAACTCCGACATCCCCAGGGCAAGCGTCCCGAATGCCAGTGCAATCAGACTTTTTTTCATGTGTAAAACCAACTGACGAATAACCGGCTGCAAAAATAACACAAAAGGCGAAAAGTTTTTCGCTTTTCGCCTTTTGTTACGGTTTCCGTATGGTTGCATAGACCGTCCGAATTACCGGCGGAGAGTTGCGGTGCCGGTCATTCAGCCTGCGGCGCGGGACGTTGCGGTTCGCGCGGCTGCCCGACCTCGTATCCCAGTTCGCGCATCCACTCGACGGTGAGCGGGTCGACCTGGTCGTTGCGATCCGCCCAGCGGCGTTGTTCGATCAGGCGTTTCTTATGCTCCTCGATGCGCATCATGATCGGGAAATCTGGATGACGCAGCCGCGTACGTTCCTTCCGCTGCGAAGGTCGGATCCTGCGGTCGAACACATCGGCCTGCACGGGCCGCCGCGCCCCCTCCCATTTAAAGCCTTTCAGGTAGAGATCCTGCGTGGGCGGGATATCGTCCATCGGATAGAAGTTGTAGACCGGTTCGGTTCGGTAGGTGATCTGCACCACCTGCTTGTCCTCGATATAGAATGAACAGTCGCCGCTCTCGATAACGCCCATCATCGTGATCTCGGGCGGCTCGCCGTCCTGCATGTAATAGATGGTCTGGGCATTACCGTTGACGTCGTTGCGGTATATCTGGTTGTTGTAGAAATAGGCGGTCATAGTCTTGCCCGCCACCTGGTTGTAGTGTGTCGTATCGAGCTGGCTGGCCATCATCGGGCTGCCGATGAATTCGGCACGTTTGATCTGCTGCCGCTCGGTGAAAATATCCATCACGTCCGAAGTGATCTGGTTGCTCTGGTTCCACAACACGGGGTCGATATAGAGGTGGATCGTCGAGTCGGTGCTGATCGCCACGATCGAGTCGCACACGGTCTGGAAATCCGACCTGAAGATCCTCACGTCGCGGTACCCCTTCATCAGGCGGTAGATGCTGTCGCGCGGCAGGGCGAGCGAGTCGACCGAATCGGCCGGAAGCGCCATCGCTGTCGTGTCGGACAACAGCGAATCTGCCAGCAGGTTGAGCAGCGAATCCTGTTCGGCCATGTTCATCTCGATCAGCGAATCCAGTTCGCGCAGGGCCGCCGAATCGACCGGGATCACCTTTCCCTTGCGGGCGGCACGCGCCTGCCGGGCTTTGAGCTTCGACGCAGCCTTCAGCCGCCGGGCGGCCAGACGCGCCTCCTCGCGCTCCTTCTGCAACAGCAGTTTGGCCGTGGTCTTCTCCTTGCGTCTGACGGCTATCGAATCGAGCTGCGCCTTCTTGATTTTGGCTGCCGCGGCCTTCTTTTCGGCCTTGGCCTTGCGCGCCGCTTCCTTGAGCAGGGCCTTGCGCTGGGCAACGGTCAGCGTATCGGCAGCCCTGTCCAACGAGTCGGGCAGGCTGCCCGGCACGGAGAGCGAATCGGCCATGCGCAACGAATCCGCCCGCGGCGAACCATGCGTCCGCGAATCGGAGCCGGAACCTGCGGCGAGCGAATCCGCCCCGCCGGTCGACGCGAGCGAATCGGCTGCGTCGCCGGGATGCAGTCCGGGCTCGGTACGTCCCTCCTCGGGGCCGGCCGTCGCGGCCAATCCATCGGGATGCTGCCCCAGCGAATCGGGCCGTTGCAGGGAATCGGCCCCCATACGCGCAAGCGAATCGGCCGCGGCCTTCTCCTCTGCCCGGCGCCGGGCATTCTCATTGACCGTAAAGAGGAACATCGAGTCGGCACGCATGAAGAGCGAATCGCCCTGTGTAAGGTCGTAGCTCACCACCGAGGGTCGCCGCGTGAGGAATATATCGCCCGGTTCCTTCCAATACTCGCCGTAATCGCCGAAGGCGAGTACTTTGTGCTCCGTATCGTCAATCTGGATGTCCCGCCACAGCACCACGTGGTCTTTGGCGCGGAAATAGTCGATGCTGTCGCTCCACATCTCCTGTTTCTCGGTCAGCACATAACCGTTGCGCGTAACCCGGTAAAGCGTATCGGCCTTGTCGTACGCGCCCCGGTCGGCATAGAGGTAGTCGCCGTCCTTGTTCCAGATGTTGGTATTCTCGAAGAAAAAAGCGTTGTCGGTGGCCATGTTGTAGACCACCGAGTCGCCCTTGAGTTCGTATTCGTCGTTACGCATCTCGACGCGGTCTACGCAAACGAGATCCTTGGTGTTGGCATAATAGTAGCCGCGCACCGATTCGAGCCGGTTGTCCCGGTTTATCAGCACGCCACCGTCGGCGAACTGGCCGATATTCTCCTTCGTGTTGAAGACAAACCGGTAGGTATAGAGCGTGGCATCGCCGTCGACGACCTTGACGATGTCGGAATAGACCCGTGCCTCGTTCAGCTCGCCGTTGTATTCGGCGCGGTCGCCGTAAATATAGGTCGTATTCTTGTTGATGAGGACATTGCCGAAGAACTCGATCCGCATGTCCGAATAACGCACGGCACTGTCGCACGTAATGACAGCGCCGTTATGCTGCGCGGCGAAATTGCCGACCAGGAAGATCACCGAGTCGCCGGGGGCTATGGGGCCCATGTTGTCCGACTTCAGGTCGATGAGTTTCTTCTCGGGCTCGGGCTCCTGGCCGGGTGCCTGCATCCCGCTGCGGGCGAAAATCACACTGCCCGCAGCCAGCACGACGGCAGCTATGGTAAAGAGCCTGCGCACGGTTTATTTCACCCAGCTTTTATTCTCGAACTCCCCGTCGCGGAATTCGGGGGCGATGTAAACGTACATGGCGTCGATCTTCTTGGTCAGCCACTCCTTGAACACCCGCTCCTGCTTGGCATTGAGCGCCATCTCCTCCAAGCGGAGATAGTCTTCGTTGAGCGACGCGACATGCGTGGGAATGATCTCCACCAGTTTGACGATCTTGGCCAGCTGGTTGCCCATGATGTCCTCGGTCAGGAATGC